>CDZB01014436.1_pt1 | contig 147497 bp, 130 predicted proteins | sample 554961 | NCBI WGS metagenome assembly CDZB01 (sample SAMEA3182106, study PRJEB8094) | gut metagenome | biome: human; feature: gut; material: Stool; isolation source: human stools | place: Canada | collected 2013-02-26 | reverse complement strand
GTACTACGTCATCTTCTATCTGGATCTGTTCAAAAAATCCGACGGCTCCTTTGACTGGGGCAGCGCCGTAGCCATCTGGGACGGCGGCCTGGCCATTTACGGCGCGGTGATCGCCGCCATTCTGGTGGGCGTGGTGCTGTGCAGGAAGAAGGGGATGAAGCTGGGTGCCCTGACGGATCTGGTGGTCATGGGCTTTCTGATCGGACAGACCGTGGGCCGCTGGGGCAACTTCATGAACCGCGAGGCATTCGGTACTGAGACCACTCTGCCCTGGCGCATGGAGCTGACCACGGTGCTGGGCAAGACCGTCGACGTACACCCCACCTTCCTCTATGAGAGCCTGTGGAACGTGGTGGGTCTGCTGCTGATCGTGTTCGTCGTATCCAAGGCCCGCCGCTTTGACGGCGAGAACACCTGGTTCTACTTCCTGTGGTACGGCATTGGCCGCTTCTGGATCGAGGGCCTGCGCACCGACAGCCTGTACCTGTTCGACTGGACCATCGGCGATCAGCCCATCCGCGTCAGCCAGGCCCTGAGTCTGGTGATGGTGCTGGTGTCGGCGTTCATGCTTTTTTACAATCTGAAGCTCCATCCCCACAAGCCGGAGGAGCTGTATGTCAACCAAAAGGCCGCCTCTGCGGCGGATACCTCCGAAGAGACGCCGGACAGCGCCGAATAAGCAAAAGAGAGCGCCCGCCGCACATCCGTGCAGACGGGCGCTCTCTTATTTCTGTTTTCCCCTGCGCAGGCCGTCTCGCGTTACCGGCACCCGCGCAGCGCCTGGGCAAAATGCGCCAGATTGCGGACGGTAAAGCGCAGATGGTCGGCGGAATGGGGCAGCACGCGCTCCAGCTCCGCCGGGGCGGGATGGATGGGAAACACGCCGCACACGCCCTGCCGGTAGGCTTCCTCCAGCTCCGGTACGGCTGCGCCCACCAGCGCCGCCACCGGCACCCCCAGCGCCTTTGCGCGGCGGGCCACGCCGATGACCGTTTTGCCCCGCAGGCTCTGCTGATCCAACCTTCCCTCGCCGGTGAGGACAAGATCCGCGCCGGCGCAGCGCCTGTCAAACTCCGCCAGATCCAGCACGGTCTCAATGCCCATCTGAAGGGTGCTGCCGAAAAACGCGACGCTCCCCCCGCCGAAGCCACCTGCCGCGCCGCTGCCCGGCAGATCGCGGATCTCCACGCCCAGATCCCGCTTTACGATCTCCTCCAGATGGGCCAGCCCCGCGTCCAGCCGGGCTACCATGGCGGCGTCCGCCCCCTTCTGCGGCCCGAATACGGCGCTGGCGCCGTTTTCCCCGCAGAGCGGGTTGTCGATATCGCACATTGTCACGAAGGGCACCTGCAAAACGGCGGGGTCAAGGCCGTCCATCCGGATATGGGCGATTTCCGAAAGCGTTTTCCCCACAGGGACAAAGGGCCGTCCGGCCGCATCCAGGAACACCGCGCCCAGCGCGGCGGCAGCGCCTGTGCCGCCATCGTTGGTGGCGCTGCCGCCCAGCCCCAGCACGATCCGCTTTGCGCCGCTGTGCAGGGCATGGGCTATGAGCTGCCCGACGCCGTAGGTGGTGGCCGTTTCGGCGTTCCGCTGCCGCCCCATCAGGGGAAGCCCTGCCGCCGCCGCCATCTCCACCACCGCCGTCCCGTCAGGCAGCATCCCGTAAAAGCCGTCCACATCCCTGCCGTGCGGCCCGCGGCAGCGCAGGGTGACGCGCTCCCCGCCTACGGCAGCCAGGAAGGCGTCCACCGTCCCCTCGCCGCCGTCCGCCACCGGTATCGCGCAGATCTCCGCGCCGCTGTCAAGCGCCCGTATCTCCTCCGCCGCGATCGCGCAGATCTCCGCCGAGGAAAGGGTCCCCTTGAAGGAATCCGGTATCAAAACATACTTCATATTCTATCTCCTGTCATGGCGCCGGCTGCCGCAGCGCGGGCCGCGCTCTACAAAACAGATGGCACACTTCCCGTAAAAAGTCAAGAAAAATATTTTCGTGCGCTTTCTGGCGAGAATCTCTTGTATCCAATCCATTTGTATGGTATAATAAATTTTGAATTTCATGAAACTGGCTCTGCGCCGTCTTTTGCCCGCATGTGCTGTGCCGCAAAAGCGACGCCGGCCATCGCAGACTGCGGCGCAGCGCCGCCGCAGACGGTATGCGGAAAGGACATCGACGTGGCAAGAGGAAGCACCTACGACAACAAGGCCGACGAGGCCTACGAGCTGATAAAAGCGAAGATCATTGGCTTTACCTATCCGCCCAATTCGCCCATCACCGAGCTGGATCTGTGCGAAAAGCTGAACATGAGCCGCACGCCGGTGCGCATCGCCATCGCCAGACTGGTGGCGGACGGCTTCATCGTGGAGCAGGGGCCGAAGAAAAATCTGGTGGCCGACACCTCCGTGGACTCCTTCGTTAACATCTACCAGATCCGCGAGGCGCTGGATCTGCTGAGTGTCCGCGCCGCGTGCCTTGCGTGGCAGAACCGCTCCGAGATCGACGCTCTGCGGGATGTCATCGCGCAGCAGCAGGAGATGCTTGGCAGCGACATTGTGGATTCCCGCGCCTTCCTGCGGCTGGACAAGGCGTATCACAGCCTGATCGCCGGCATGACGCGCAACGGCCTGCTGCGCAAGCAGCTGTCCTATATTTACGACCTGTACTGGCGCTACAACTTCTACGGGATGCACGTGACCGGCACGCGGTACACGGTGGCCGAGCACCAGCGGATCGCGGACGCCATCGAGCTGCGCGACCCGGAGCTGTGCGCATCGAGGATGCAGGAGCACCTGGTCGCCGCGAAGGAGCATATCCTCGTGGGGATCGCCAAGGGCTTCAAGCCCCAGGACATGAACAACGTCGACACCGGCTACGTGCTGCTGCCGTAAGTGGCCGCGCCGCCGTTGAGCCTCCCATACAGCCTGAAAGAAACCAGAGCCTGCCGAACGGTGCAGGCTCTGGTTTTTTCGGAGCTGCGGCGCTGCGGCGGAAAATCCCGGCCACAGCGCCACCAGCTCCTGTGAGGAGGTTATTTCCGGTACACGACCCTGCCGTTGACCATGGTCAGGGTCGGCTGGATATGCAGAATATCGTCGGGGTCGCAGGTGAAGATATCCGTATCCAGCACGATCAGATCGGCCAGATAACCGGGCTTGAGCCTGCCCTTGGTGTCCTCCATGAACTCATGGTAGGCGCTCTCCACCGTAAACATATCGATGGCGTCCTCCACGCTGACGCATTCCTGCGGATTCCAGCCGCCCTCCGGCAGATGGTTGTAATCCTTGCGCGTCACGGCGCAGTAGATGCCGCAGAAGGGATTGCAGTCCTCCACAGGGCAGTCGGAGCCGAAGGATGCGTGGATCCCCATTTCATAGGCGGTCTTGAAGCAGTAGGACGTGCTGCCCAACTCCTTGCCTACCCGGTCGTCGCACACGTGCAGGTCGTACTCCAGGAACACGGGCTGGTAGGCCACCAGGATATTGTGATCCCGGGTCTTGCGCACCATGTCCATATCCGTGATCTGGTAGTGGATGATGGAGTGGCGCTGAGGGTTGGCCGTGCCGCCGTTGGCCTGAATATAGAGATTCAGCGTCTTTTCGATGGCGCCGTCGCCGATGCAGTGGGTGACGATTTGCGTATTGGTCTCATTGGCATAGCGGATCATTTCCAGCTGCTCCGCATCGGGGATACGCTCCACGCCGATGGTGGTGGGATCGTCCGCATACGGCTGGCGCATCAGCGAGGAGCGCGCACCCAGCGAGCCGTCCTTGAACATCTTGATGGGCCCGTACTTCAGCATCCCGCCGTACAGCGTCTTTTTATGCAGCGGGCCTTTCACAAAGGCCTTCATGTCCTGCAAATTGGTCATGCCGGTCTGGGATACATAGCGCAGCGGGGCGTCGCCGTCCCGATAGGCGATATCCAGCGCCTTGAACACATCCGCAGGGGGCGCCACCGTCTCGGCATCGTTGCACTGCACGGTGGTAAGGCCGTGGGCCACCGCATACTGCATACCGGCCCGCAGATACTCGGCCAGATCCTCCGGCGCGGTGGGCGGCACATGGCTCATCACGGCGGACAGCGCATTTTCATACACCCGTCCGTTGGGCGTGCCGTCCTCCTCCCATTCCACCTTGCCGCCCTCGACGGTCTGGTGCTTTCCGAAGCCCGCGCGCTCCAGCAGCATGGTGTTCACCACCGCGATGTGTCCGCACACGCGGGAGAGGACGATGGGGATCTCCGTGGAGATCTTATCCATATCGTGACGATCCGGCAGGCGCTTCTTGTCCTCGTCGAAATTGATCTCGTTCCAGCCCTTCGTCACGATGGCCTTGCAGTTGGGATGGCTGGCCAGGAACTCGCGGCACACGGCCACGATCTCGTCGGCGCTCTTGCACCCGTAGGTGTTGGGCATGACCAGCGTCTGGCCGAAGTCCAGCAGATGCTCGTGGGAATCGTTCATACCCGGCAGCACCGTCCGCCCCTGGCAGTCGATGCGCTCGGCGTCCCCTGCCATGGCCAGAATGTCGGCGCTGCTGCCTACCGCCTTGATAATCCCGCCCTCCTGCAGGACAGCCTCTTCAAAGTGGTTCTTGTCCACATAGACCTTACCGTTATACAAAACTGTTTTCATGTTATCCTCCTGTCACGGCTGTCAAAACATCTCATCCAGCTGGCGGAGCTTTGCCACCGCCTCCTGCAGGTTCTCCATGGAGCTTGCGTAGGAGATCCGGGCGAAGCCCTCACCGCCGGGGCCGAAGGCCGTGCCCGGCACCATGGCCAGGCGCACCTTATCCAGCGCAAAGTTGCAGAAATCCCGGGCGCTCATGCCAGTCTTGCTGATATTCAGGAAAATGTAGAAGGCGCCCTCCGGCTTCCGGCAGCTGAAATTCTTCATCCTGCCGATCTCCTCCACCATATAGTCGCGGCGCTTCTTGAACTCCGCCTTCATGGCGGCGATGGAGCCGTTTTCCTCCTGCAGCGCCTTGACGCCGGCGTGCTGCACGAAGGTGGTGGTGCCCGCCGTCATGTAGAAGGACAGGCGGTTGATGGCATCCATAAAGGCCAGCGGCGCGGCGATATAGCCCAGACGCCAGCCGGTCATGGCCATGCTCTTGGAGAAGCCGTTGAGCACGATGCAGCGCTCCTTCATACCGGGCAGGCTGGCAATGCTCTCCAGCTTCAGGGTGTCGTCGTACACGAAATGGTCGTATATCTCATCGCTGAGCACCAGCAGGTCATGCTCCTTTGCCAGCTCCGCCATGGCGGTCAGCGTCTCATGCCGCATCACGCCGCCGGTGGGATTGCTGGGCGAGACCACCACCAGCATCTTGGTCTTGTCGGTGATCTTGGAGCGCAGCTGCTGGATATCGGCCTGATAGTTGTTCTCCTCCAGCAGGTCGTAGGGCACGATCTTGGCCTGCGCAATACGGGGGATCTGCCAATAGGTCACGTAGACCGGGTTGGGCACAAGGATCTCGTCGCCGGGATTCAGGGTGGCCACGATGGCGATGAACATGGCCATGGCCACGCCGGTGGTCACGCTGATCTCATCCGGCGTATAGTGCAGGTTATTTTCCCTGGCCAGCTTCTCGCAGATAGCGGCCCGCAGCTCCGGAATGCCGTTTTCCGCCACATAGCGGGTCTTACCGGCGTCCAGCGCCTCCTTGCAGGCGTCCACGATATAGGCAGGGGTGGGGAAATCCGGCTCGCCCAGCGTCAGCGCCGTATAGGGGATGTTCTGCTGCATCAGGGCAACGCACTTGGAGAAAACCTCGCGGGTCGCGGAGGGCTCCACCTTTTCCATTCTTTCAGCTTGCTTAAACTCCATCGTCAATTCCTCCTGACCGCTTGATCGGTATTGTTCCCTCCGGGAACAAAGTGGCATTTGTCGTATTCTCCGGCGAAGAAGTGCAGCACGTCCTCGCAGCACTGCACGCGGCCGTCATGCATGGCCTCCTGTGAATAGAAGGCGCTGTGGGGCGTCAGGAAAACGTTCTCCCGGTTGGCCAGCGGGTGGTGATACAGATCCGGGAACTCGTCGTTGAGCACGTCCAGATACGCATAGGAGATCTTTCCGCTGTCGATGGCGTCGATCATATCCTGCTCGTTGACCACGCCGCCCCGGGCGCTGTTGATAAAGCAGATATGGCCGGGGATCTGGTCGAACTGCGCCTTGGAGACGATGTTCTCCGTCTCCTTCACCAGCGGCATATGCATACTGACATAGTCGCTCTCCCGGAAGATGGTGTCCAGATCCACCATGGTCACGCCGTAGGGCGCGGCGGCCTCCTGCGTCACATAGGGATCAAAGGCGATGATGCGCACGCCGAAGCCGGACAGATCCTGCGCCACCACCTTGGCGATACGCCCGAAGCCCACCAGGCCCACCGTCTCGTTCTTCAGGCGGTGGATGTCGGGGAAGTGGGTGGAGATCCAGTTCTTGTTGACGCGGACATCGTGGTCAAAGGGCATCAGGCGCTTGTTGTGGGCCAGGATGCACGCGGCCACGTGGTCGGCCACGTCCTGCACGAAAGTGTCCGTCAGGTGTGTCACGGAGATCCCCCGCTCCCGGCAAGCCTCCATGTCGATAAAGTTCCAGCCCATGCTCTTGCAGGCGATGAGCTTCAGGTTGGGCATGGATTCAATGACCCGCCGCGTCAGCGGCTCCAGCACGTACATCACGGCGTCCGCGTCGGCGGCGGCCTCGATGATCATGTCCTCGTTGGTACACTGCCTGCACTGCACGTCGAAGTCCTTCAACATCTGTCTTTCCACATCCAGATTGCCCAGATCGAAAAGACGCACAACTTTTTTCATGGCATTTTCTCCTTTTTAGGTAGGGCAGCCGAACGGGCCGGTGCTGCCGGCCCGTCCGACTGCGGATGTCCGGGGGGTTACACCATCCACATAAACAGCTGCGGGAAGTAGGTGCAGACCAGAAGGACGATGACGGCTGCGGCAATGAAGCCCCAGATCCATTTGACGATGCGCTGGAAGGGGATCTTGCCGATGGCGGAGCCGACGAACAGGTTGGCGCCGTAAGGCGGTGTGATGAAGCCGATGGCCAGGTTCATGGACATGAAGATACCGAAGTGTACCGGGTCCACGCCGTAGGATGCCACCACAGGCAGCAGGATAGGCGCCAGAATGGTACAGCTGCAAATGTTGTCCATAAACATCCCCACCACCATCAGGAACAGGTTGATGGCCAGCAGGATCAGGATCTTGTTCTCAGTCAGGGACAGGACGAAGCTGGACACGGTAACGGGGATCTGCTCCAGCGTCAGGATGTAGGAGAAGCTGGTGGCCATGCCCACGGCGAAGGTGGTGGCGCCGGCTACCACGATGGTGTCCATCATGCAGTCCTTGAACTCCTGCCAGCGGATCTCCTTATAAACGAAGGTGCCGATGATAAACGTATACACGCAGGAGACGGCGGCCGCCTCGGTGGGGGTGAAGTAGCCAGAGTAGATGCCGCCCAAGATGATAACGGGGCTCAGCAGCGCCCAGAACGCCTCCTTGAAGGAGACCCACAGCGCCCAGAAGTTGAAACGGCGGCCGTTGCCGATCCAGCCGTTTTTCTTGGCTACAAAGTAGTTATACACCAGAATGGCGACGCCCAGCAGGATGCCGGGGATAAAGCCCGCCTTGAACAGGTCGCCAATGGAGGTCTCCGTGGCCACGCCGTAGATCACGAAGGGGATGGAGGGCGGGATGATGACGCCGATGGTGCCGGCCGCAGCGGAAAGCGCCGTGGCGTAGCCCTTGTCGTAGCCCTTGGACTCCATTTCGGGGATCATGAACGAGCCGATGGCGGAAACGGTGGCGGGGCCGGAACCGGAGATGGCGGCGAAGAACATGGCCGTCACCGTGGTGATAGCGCCCAGACCGCCGGTAAAGAAGCCGACGATGTTATCCGCCAGATTCAGCAGACGTCTGGAAATGCCGCCGTAGCGCATGAAGTTACCGGCCAGCATGAAGAAGGGAATGGCCATCAGGGTAAAGCTGTCGAGGCCGGCCACCGCGCACTGGGTGACCATGATGGGGTCGATGTTAGTGGCCAGTACCAGCGTCAGCATGGTGGCCAGACCCAGCGCAATACCGACGGGAAGGCTCAGACAGCCGAAGAACAGGAGCAGAACGATCAGCAGTATCAACATGGTCAGGCCGCCTCCTTCGTCTCGTAATTTTTGTCATCTCCAAGCTTTTTCAGTGTCTCGATGATCTTCTGAACCAGCCGGACGGACATCAGCAGACCGCCCACCGGGGCAGAAGCATAGGGGATCACCATGGGGATCCGCATAGCCGCGGACACCTGATGCATGGCGCTGATCTTCTGCACCAGGAAGATACCCTCCACCAGCAGCCAGAGGGCGAACATCAGCCACACGCCCAGCACCACAAGCTCCAGCTTGTCTCTCTTCTTGCCGGTGACCTTTTCCACCAGCACCGTCAGGCGGATATGCTCGTTGCGCTTGACGGCGTAGGAGGCGGCCACCCACAGCAGGTACAGCATGATATAGCGTGCCAGCTCCTCGGCCCAGATGGTGGCGGAGCCAAGCCAGCGCAGGACGATCTGCATGAAGATCAGGAGCACCATCACGGAAAGGCACACGATGAGGAACGCCTTCTCGAAATACTCATCGATCCATTTCAATAATTTCATATCTCTTTCTCCTCGCTACGACTAATCGTTGTACTTCGTGGCCATGTCGATGATCTCCTGGGAACCGCCGTACTGGTTGATGTACAGATCGTACACGGAGTCGACCATGGAGATGAACTCATTCTTCTCCTCGCTGGTCAGCTCGATGACCTCCATGCCGTGCTCCTGCGCAATGCCCATGTAGTAGTCATCCATCTCGTACATACCGTCGGCGACCCGCACGGCCACCTCATCCATAACCTCCAGGAACATCTCCCGGTCCTCATCGCTCAGGGAGTTGATGAAGTCGGCGTTGACGCTCTGTGCGCCCACGTTGGCGAAGTGTCCCGTCAGGATCAGGTACTTCTGCACCTCATAGAAGCGGGAGCTGGCCATGGTCACGATGGGGTTCTCCTGTGCATCCACGGTGCCCTGCTGCAAAGCCGTGAACAGCTCGGAGAAGGACATGGGCGTGGGGTTGGCGCCCCAGCACTTGAAGGCCGCCAGATGGATGGGGTTCTCCTGCGTGCGCACCGACATACCCTGCAGGTCGGCGGGGGAATGCACCGGTGTGTTCTTGGTGGTCAGATGGCGGAACTGGGTGATGCGCCAGGAGGGCGCGTACAGCCCCAGCGGCTCGATCAGCGTATCCAGCCATTCGCCCAGCTCATTGTCCAGCGCCGTCTGCGCTGCCTCGCGGGAAGTAAAGATAAACGGGATGTCCAGCACCATGATGCGCTGGTCGAAGCCGGCCAGTGTGGATGCGGGAGGTGCGGACACCTGGATGTAGTTCAGGATCACGCTTTCCAGAAGCTGTCTGTCGCCGCCCAGCGAGGCGTTGGGGTAGATCCGAACGTCCCACCGGCCATTGGAGCGGCGCTCCAGCTCTTCCTCCGCCCACTGATAGGCGGCGTGAATGGGGTGGCTTTCGGCGACAGAGTGGCCGACGCGGAATACGATATGATCCGGGTCGGCGTGGGTCTTGTTGTAGTCCATCCGGGTAAAAATTGCCACATTGGCAGCGATGGCCACAGCAACAATGAGTGCAAGCACTCCCTTTGCCTTTTTGTTCATTTTTTCTCCTCTCTGCTACATATAAAATCCGGTAGTCTTGCGCCGTGTCACACCAGTTGCAGCATCATCTCCTCTCCTTGGTGAACCGTGCCGGATCGGAAGTGTTCACTTTTTGTATCCAACAATAGGATAATATATCTATTTTTGGATGCAATGCATGTTTCGCCGAAATACAGCAAAATTTTCTGTGCACAGTGCATAAATTCCCTGTGAAATTGCGTCCCATTTGCCGTGTAAGTTGATAGGTTAAGGTTTTATATGTCCTTAGCAGCACGCACATACGCCCACCCCTACGGCACACGAACGCTCGTCCATTCTCCCCCGTTTGCCCTATTGCAGCCTATACCCCGTCTTTCTGCATCCAATGCTGTCCCGGATTGCATTTTCTTGCCGCCGCAGAAGGTGTGTTTCGTCCCCTGCAAGAGCGCAAAAAATAGCCGGAATGCCTTGCAACAGCAGGCATTCCGGCTATTTTTTTGTCAATCAACGATATCCACCGAAACCTTGGCGCCGGTGCGCTGGGCATAGGAACGCACCACAGTGCGGATCTCCTTGGCGATGCGGCCCTGACGGCCGATGACCTTACCCATGTCCTCAGGGGCCACACGCAGCTGCAGCGTCAGCTCATCGCCCTCCTCGACCTCGGTGACGGACACCTGCTCGGGATGCTCCACAAGGCTTCTGGCGATATACAGCAGCAAATCCTTCATGGTTTTGCCCCCGGCTTACAGAACGTCGACTTTCTTCAGCAGAGCACGAACGGTCTCAGTGGGCTGAGCGCCAGTCTTGATCCACTCGCGGGCGCGGTCAGCATCGATGGTGATCTGGGCGGGAGAGACACAGGGATTGTAGGTGCCGATCTCCTCGATGAAACGGCCATCGCGGGGATAACGGGAATCAGCGACGACCACGCGGTAGTAAGGAGCCTTCTTAGCGCCCATTCTTCTCAGACGAATCTTGACCATAGTTCTTTTTCCTCCATGTATTTTTGTATGATTTATTTGTTAAATGCTTCTGCACTTACACACTTATTTGAGCCGCTTCTTCCGGCCGAAGCCGTGCATCCGGTTCATGTTGGGCATGCCGCCCATCATACCGCCAAGACCGCGGAGCTTGCCCTTGGTCATGGCCTTGGTCATCTGCTGCAGCATCTCGAAGGACTTCAGCAGGCGGTTGACATCCACCACCTCCAAGCCGCAGCCTGCGGCGATGCGGCGCTTACGGCTGGCGTTGAGGATCTGGGGATTTTCCCGCTCCTTGGGAGTCATGCTGCGGATAATGGCTTTGTTGTGGGCCATCTGCTTTTCGTCGATCTGGCTGGCATCGAAGCCCTTGGCCATACCGGCGGGCAGCATATCGGCGATCTGGCTCAGGTCGCCCATGTTCTGCAGCTGCTCCAGCTGATCCAGATAGTCGCTGAGGGTCAGGCGGTTCTTCCGCAGCTTCTCCTCCAGCTTTCTGGCCTGCTTCTCATCGTACTGCTGCTCCGCCTTCTCGATAAAGGTGAGCATGTCGCCCATACCCAGAATGCGGGAGGCCATGCGGTCGGGATGGAACGGCTCGATCATGTCCAGCTTTTCGCCGGTGCCCACGAACTTGATGGGCTTACCGGTGGCCGCCCGGATGGAGAGGGCCGCGCCGCCGCGGGCGTCGCCGTCCAGCTTGGTCAGCAGCACGCCGTCGATGCCCAGGGCCTCGTCAAACGCCTTGGCGGCGTTGACCGCGTCCTGGCCGGTCATGGCGTCCACCACCAGCAATATCTCGCTGGGCTTCACCTCGGCCTTGACAGCCTTCAGCTCGTCCATCAGCGCCTCATCGATGTGGAGACGGCCGGCGGTATCCAGAAACACCATATCGTTGCCGTGGTCGGCCGCGTACTTGATGGCTTCCCTGGCGATGGTCACGGGGTCGATCTGCCCCATTTCGAACACGGGAATATCCAGCTGCTTGCCCACCACCTGCAGCTGGGTGATGGCGGCGGGACGGTACACATCGCAGGCTGCCAGCAGCGGACGCCGTCCGAACTGGCGGCGCATCAGGCCCGCCAGCTTGGCGCCGTTGGTGGTCTTACCGGCGCCCTGAAGACCCACCATCATCACCACGGTGGGGCCCTTGGAGGCCATGGTGAGACGGGCGTTGGTGCCGCCCATCAGCGCCGTCAGCTCTTCGTTGACGATCTTGATGATCTGCTGGGCGGGGGTCAGGCTGTCCAGCACGTCCGCGCCCACGCACTTCTCGGTGACGGACGCCACAAAGTCCTTGACGACCTTGTAGCTGACGTCGGCCTCCAGCAGCGCCATGCGCACCTCGCGCATGCCCTCGCGGACATCCGCCTCCGTCAGGCGGCCCTTACCCCGCAGCCGTTTGAAGGTCGCATTCAGTTTTTCACTCAGTCCCTCAAATGCCATGTATTACTCCTTCAATACGCCGGCCCCGGCGATGATGCTGTCGGCCAGCTCCTCCAGCCGGTGGTTCTCATACTGCCGGTAGTTGATGGTCTTGATCTCATTGGCGGCGGCCACGATGGCGTCCACGCTGTCCTGCATGCGCATAAAGCGCTTGAGCAGGCCCGTCTTGTCCTCCAGCTCGTTCATGGCGGCCTCGGCGCGGACGATCACATCTCGCACGCCCTGACGGGATATGCCGCAATTCTCGGCGATCTCCGCCAGCGACAGATCCTCATTGTAGTAGAGATCGAACAGCTCGCGCTGCCGCTCCGTGAGGATGTCGCCGTAAAAATCGAACAGCATGGTCATGCGGTAGGTCTGGTTTTTCACGGGAATCTCCCCCTTCTGTAAAGTTATAAGCCTTTACAACATTGAATATCTTACACGATAGCGGCATAAAAGTCAAGGTGAAATGTGGCGGCGGCTGAAAATTTTTCAGAAAAAAGAGACGGCTGCGCCGTCTCTTTTTCAGGTTCGTCGGTGTTTTCGATGAAAAACGGCATTTTACTCCACGGTAACGCCGCGCTTTTTGAACTCCTCCACCATCAGGTCCAGATCGGGCGCGATGTGGATGGGCTCGCCGGCGGACTTGATGGCGTTGGCCACATCCTTCAGGCCGTTGCCGGTGACCACGGACACCACGGTGGCGTCGCGGGGGATGAGTTCCTCCTCGCAGGCCTTCTTCAGCGCCGCCGCGCCGGTGACGCCGGCAGGCTCGCCGAACACGCCGCAGGTACGGCCCAGCAGGCGCTGAGCCGCCAGGATCTCCTCGTCGGAGACGTTGACGGCAATACCGTTGGACTCGCGGATGGCGGCCAGCGCCTTGTCGGCGTTGCGGGGCACGCCCACGGAGATGGAGTCGGCGATGGTGTTCTCCTCCATAGGCTCCCACGGCTTATCCTCCTGGATGGCGCGGTTGATGGGGTAGCAGCCCAGAGACTGGGCGGAGATCAGGCGGGGCAGCTTGTCGATAAAGCCGATGGCGTACAGATCCTTGAAGCCCTTCCACACACCGGCAATGGTGCAGCCGTCACCCACGGAGATGGCCAGATAGTCGGGCATCTCCCAGTTCAGCTGCTCGGCGATCTCCAGTGCCACCGTCTTTTTGCCCTCGCTGAGGTAGGGGTTGATGGCGGCGTTGCGGTTATACCAGCCGTACTTGTTGATGGCGGCGGCGGACATCTTGAACGTGTCCTCATAGTTACCCTTGACGGAGATGACGTTGGCGCCGAAGATCATCAGCTGAGCCACCTTGCCCTTGGGTGCGCGCTCGGGGACAAAGATGTAGGTCTTGATGCCCGCAGCGGCGGCGTTGCCGGCCAGAGAGCTGGCGGCGTTGCCGGTGGAGGAGCAGGCGATGGTCTTAGCTCCGGCCTCCATGGCCTTGGCCACGGCCATGGCGCTGGCGCGGTCCTTCAGGGAGGCGGTGGGGTTCTGGCCGTCGTCCTTCACCCACAGGCGCTTGATGCCCAGCATTTCCGCCAGCTTGGGTTCCTCGTACAGAGGGCTCCAGCCCACCCGCAGGGGCGTGTCGGGGGTGGTCTCCTCCACGGGCAGCAGCTCGCGGTAGCGCCACATGGAGCGGTTATCACGCCGGGCCAGCTTCTCCTTGGTCAGCACGGACTTGATATAGTCGTAGTCGTACACGATGTCCAGAATGCCGCCGCACGCACAATTGGTGAGGTCGGGCACCGCGTCGTAGGTCTTGCCGCAGCGGACACACTTGCCGTATTTTACGTTTCTCATGGCGTCTCTCCTTATTTGGTGTAAAGACCAGGGCGGGGCGAAGGCCCCGCCCTGAAGCGATTTGTGGTCAGCAGGTCAAATTCATTTTTTCGGCGGCGTGTACGTCGAAAAAATACATTGGCCCAAGCGCCGTGGGCGCGTTCGCCAGTCCGCTGACTGGCGGTGGGGGATCTAAAGGGGGAGCCTGCTCCCCTTTTAAGAGATCAAAGTGCCTTCAGCAGGCCGGTGGCCTCGTTGAACTCGTTGATGAGCTCGTCCAGGTCCTTGGCCTGTGCGTGGACGGCGTCCCAGGTGCCCTTGGTGTCGTACCACTGGGCGTTCAGGTCCTCCACATCCATCTGCTGCTGCTCCACCCAGGTGTAGTACTTCAGGTTGTGAACGCGCTTGCGCTCGGTGTAGGTCAGCTCCAGCATGGAGTCGGTCTTCAGGCCCAGCATGTGCAGGTTGTGGTCCAGAGCAGCCTCGTGGGCGTTGTAGGCGCCGTGCATCTGGTTCAGCTCCTCGATGCGGCTGCCATACATGACGGCGGAGTCGGTGAGGACGGTGGCCACCACGTCGTTTTCGGTAAGCTCGTAGTACTTGGCCATCTTGATGCAGCACAGCACGTTGGCGATGCCGGAGATGCCCAGCCAGGTCATCTTCTGGACTTCCTCATCGGACATGCCCAGCTCGTCCTTCATATACTTCTGACCCTCGGGAGTGTTGAACAGGCGCAGCAGGCGCTGGCTGTCCTCGTCATCGATAGCGATGGCCATGTCGGTGTTCTTCACGTTGTGGATCCAGGGGATGTGCTTGTCGCCGATGCCCTCGATGCGGTGGCCGCCGAAGCCGTTGTCCAGAATGGTGGGGCACTGCAGAGCCTCGCCCACGGCCAGCTTCAGGTGAGGATAGCGCTCCTTCAGCAGGTCGCCGGCGGACATGGTGCCGGCGGAGCCGGAGGTGAAGCAGGCGCCGGCAAAGTTCTGGCCGGGCTTCTTGATGGCCTCGAACAGCTCAGCCAGCGCGTAGCCGGTGACGTTGTAGTGCCACAGGGGGTTGCCCATCTCGGCGAACTGGTTGAAGATCATCATGGTGGGATCCTGCTTCAGCTCCCAGGTCTTGTCAAAGATCTCCTTGACGTTGGACTCGCAGCCGGGGGTAGCGATGATCTGACCGGCGATGGACTTCAGCCAGTCAAAGCGCTCCTTGGACATATCCTGGGGCAGGATGGCCACGGACTCGCAGGCCAGCAGCTTGGAGTTGAAGGCGCCGCCGCGGCAGTAGTTGCCGGTGGAGGGCCACACGGCGTGGTGATAGGTGGCGTCGAACTGACCGGTCACCAGACGGGGAGCCAGGCAGCCGAAGGAAGCGCCCACCTTATGGCAGCCGGTGGGGAACCACTTGCCGGACATGGCCACGATGCGGCAGGGCACGCCGGACAGCTTGCTGGGGATCTCCACATAGTTGGGGACCTTCTGGAACAGGCCGCCGCTCTCCTTGGCCTCGTTGTGCCAGGAAATACGGAACAGGTTAACGGGGTCCACGTCCCACAGACCGGTGTGGCTCAGCTTGGCCTTGATCTTCTCGGGGATCAGATCGGGATTCTGCATCTGCGCGATGGTGGGGATGATGACGTTGTTCTCCTTGGCCTTCTGGATATTATGCTCCAGGCCGACTTTGTTGATGGACAGATCGATCATTTTTTCTTTTCCTCCTGTTGCTTGTTCGCGTCAATGTAAGAGTATAAAGTATATTTGGAAATACCGAAGTATTTTGCCACTTTGTCGCCGGACTTGGTGACCAGGAACGCCCCCGCCTTGTTCAGGAACTGGATGGCCTTGGTCTTGTCGTCCTTATTCATCAGCGCCGCCGGCTTGCCCACCAGCGCCACGGACTGCTCGATCAGCTCGTCCAGCACATCGTTGACGTTGATGATCTTCTCCGGCTCCGTCTGTTCCTTGTCCTGGGTAGACAGCATCTCGTTCAGCTGCCGCTGCATCATCATCAGCCCCGTCACATCGTAGTTGATGGAAAAGATGGCCGTCACGGCGCCGCGGCTGTTGCGGATGTACAGGGATGAGGACTTCAATATCTTGCCGTCCGGCGTCCGCGTCAGGTAACACAGATGGTCCTGAGGCTGCTCGTGCTGGTGCTCCAGCTGCTCCAGCACCACCATGGACGCGCCGTCTCCCACCTTGCGGCCGGAGACGTGCCCGTTTTCAATATGTACAATGGTATGCTCCGGATGGCTGCTGCTGACGTCGTGGATCACGACCTCGCATTTGTCGCCGAATTGCGCCGCGATGCCTGCGGCAATCTGTTTCAGTGTTTCCAGTCGCTTCGTCTCCAATAGGCCGCCCTCCATTTTTGTAGCTTTTTACGGTTCTTTCGGCTTTTACCACTACTATCATACCACACTTTGCGAAGAAAGCAACGATTTTTTCAGAATCTTTTTTTGGTTTCATAAATTTTTGTTTGACATCCGGCGTCTGTGTGTTATGATAGGGACAGCACCAAAAGAAAAACCTTATTTTGTATGTTTGGAACAAAGAAAATATGCGGAGGTACGTTATGGATTTCGAAGCCATCAGAAAAGCTGCCGAGGGCTATAAGCCCGCCATGGTCAAGTTCCTGCGTGACATGATCGCCATTCCTTCCGAGTCCTGCGAGGAGGAGGGCGTCGCCAAGCGCATCGCCGAGGAGCTGAAGGCTCTGGGCTATGACAAGGTGGAGTTCGACAAGCTGGGCAACGTCATCGGCTGGATGGGCGAGGGCGACAAGATCATCGCCGTCGACAGCCACATCGACACTGTGGGCATCGGCAACATCGAGAACTGGGAAGCTGACCCCTATCAGGGCTATGAGACGGACGACATTATCTACGGCCGCGGCGGCTCCGATCAGGAGGGCGGCATGGCCGCTGCCGCCTACGGCGTGAAGATCATGAAGGATCTGGATCTGCTGCCCAAGGGCTACAAGATGATGGTGGTCGGCTCCGTGCAGGAGGAGGACTGCGACGGTATGTGCTGGCAGTCCATCGTCAACGAGTACTTCAACGGCCCCGAGGACGCCCGTGAGAAGATCGAGTTCGTCATCTCCACCGAGCCCACCGACGGCGGCATCTACCGCGGTCACCGCGGCCGCATGGAGATCCGCGTGGATATGCACGGCGTCTCCTGCCACGGCTCTGCTCCCGAGCGCGGCGACAACGCCATCCACAAGATGGCCGAGGTCATTCTGAATGTCCGCGACCTCAACGAGAATCCCGCCGATGGCTCCACCGAGATCAACGGTCTGGTGAAGATGCTGGACCCCAAGTTCAACCCCGACCACTACGAGGATGCCCGCTTCCTGGGCCGCGGCACCTGCACCACCAGCCAGATCTTCTACACCTCCCCCTCCCGCTGCGCCGTGGCGGATAGCTGCTCCATCTCCATCGACCGCCGCATGACCGCCGGCGAGACCTACCAGTCCTGCCTGAAGGAGATCGAGGATCTGCCCGCCTGCAAGAAGTACGCCAAGGACGTGAAGGTGTCCATGTACATGTATGACCGTCCGGCATGGACCGGCCACGTCTACGAGACCGAGTGCTTCTTCCCCACCTGGATCAATAAGGAGACCGCACCCCACGTGCAGGCGCTGGTGGACGCCCACCACAACCTGTGGGGCGACAAGCGCCTGATGCCCACCGAGCTGGCCGCCTCCAAGCGCGAGGGCCGTCCCCTCACCGACAAGTGGACCTTCTCCACCAACGGCGTATCCATTCAGGGCCGCTACGGCATCCCCTGCGTGGGCTTCGGCCCCGGCGCCGAGTCTCAGGCTCACGCCCCCAACGAGGTGACCTTCAAGCAGGATCTGGTGACCTGCGCCGCCCTGTACGCCGCCGTTCCCGGTCTGTACAAGCCCGAGAACAAGGATGGCTCCGCCACCAGCTTCCGTCAGGAGCTGACCGGCAACGACATCAAGTAAGCATTTCTATGAAACCACTTATTTTACAAGGAGAATAAAGAAAATGAGCAAGACTGTTGAGCTGGCACGCCATCTGTCCACCCTGAACATCAACAATATGTACAAGACCGATTTCTATTGGACTTGGGACAAGACCGATGACGAGATCGACGCCATCTTCACCGTGGCCGACGCCCTCCGCGACCTGCGTGAGCGCAACAAGAGCACCCGCGTGTTCGATTCCGGTCTGGGCATCTCCATCTTCCGCGACAACTCCACCCGTACCCGCTTCTCCTTCGCCTCCGCCTGCAACCTGCTGGGTCTGGAGGTGCAGGATCTGGACGAGAAGAAGTCCCAGATCGCTCACGGCGAGACCGTCCGTGAGACCGCCAACATGGTGTCCTTCATGGCCGACGTCATCGGCATCCGCGACGATATGTTCATCGGCGAGGGCCACAAGTATCAGAAGACCTTCATGGACGCCGTGAAGGAGGGCTACCGCGACGGTATTCTGGAGCAGCAGCCCACTCTGGTGAACCTGCAGTGCGACGTGGATCACCCCACCCAGTGCATGGCCGATATGCTCCATGTCATCCACTACTTTGGCGGCGTGGAGAACCTGAAGGGCAAGAAGGTCGCCATGACTTGGGCCTATTCTCCCTCCTACGGCAAGCCCCTGTCCGTGCCGCAGGGCGTCATCGGCCTGTTCACCCGCTTCGGCATGGACGTGACGCTGGCCCATCCCGAGGGCTACGATGTGATGCCCGAGGTGGAGGAGGTCGCCCGCAAGAACTGCGAGAAGTACGGCTCCAAGTTCCACAAGACCAACGACATGAAGGAAGCCTTCAAGGACGCCGACATCGTGTATCCCAAGAGCTGGGCCTCCTACGCCGCCATGGAAGAGCGCACCAAGCTGTACGCCGCCGGCGACAAGGAGGGCATCGACGCGCTGGAGAAGCGCCTGCTGGCCCAGAACGCCGAGCACAAGGATTGGGCCTGCACCGAGGAGATGATGAAGCTCACCAAGGACGGCAAGGCTCTGTATCTGCACTGCCTGCCTGCCGACATCACCGGTCTGAGCTGCGCCGAGGGCGAAGTGGACAACTCCGTGTTCGACCGCTACATCGTGCCTCTGTACAAGCAGGCATCCTACAAGCCCTACGTCATCGCCGCCATGATCTTCATGGCTCAGGTGAAGGATCCCGTCAAGGCTCTGATGGAGCTGGACGAGGGCAAAGACACCCGCAAGATCTTCTAAAAAAACGCACCACCCGCAGCAGCGGCGGCATCGCCGCCGCTGCTGCTTTTTCCCGCTGAGTCAACATTATTCTGACTGTTTTGAGGTAAACAACTATGTCTAAGAAAATCGTTATCGCACTGGGCGGCAACGCTCTGGGCAGCACTCTGCACGAGCAGGCCGACGCCGTACAGATCACCGCCAAGGCCATCGTAGACCTGATCGCCGAGGGACACGAGGTCATCGTGGCCCACGGCAACGGCCCTCAGGTGGGCATCATCAACAACGCCATGCTGGCCCTGATGCATGAGGATGCCACGCAGGACAGCACCCCCCTGTCCGTCTGCGGCGCTATGAGTCAGGCCTACATCGGCTATGACCTGCAGAACGCCCTCCGCGAGGAGATGCTGAACCGCGGCATCGACGAGCCCGTGGTCACCATGGTCACGCAGGTGGAGGTGGATCCCAAGGATCCCGCTTTCAACGATCCCAGCAAACCCATCGGCAAGTTCCTGTCCGAGGAAGAGGCCAAGGTCATGGCCGCCAAGACCGGCTTCCTGTTCAAGGAAGACGCGGGCCGCGGCTGGCGCCGCTATGTGGCCTCCCCCAAGCCCCAGCAGATTGTGGAGCTGGGCGCCATCCGCGCCCTCAGCGACAGCGGCAACATCGTCATCTGCTGCGGCGGCGGCGGCATCCCCGTCTACCGTACCGAGCATAACCACCTGAAGGGCGCGGCCGCCGTCATCGACAAGGACTTCGCCTCCGAGCTGCTGGCCGAGCAACTGGACGCCGATATGCTCATCATCCTCACCGCCGTGGAGAAGGTGGCTATCAACTTCAACAAGCCCGACCAGAAGGGGCTGGACGATCTGACCCCCGCCGAGGCCCGCAAGTATATGGAGGAAAATCAGTTCGCCAAGGGCTCCATGCTGCCCAAGGTACAGGCGGCCGTGAAGTTCGCCGAGTCCAAGGCCGGCCGCACCGCCCTCATCACTCTGCTGGAGAAGGCCAAGGACGGCATCGAGGGCAAGACCGGCACGAGAGTACACCAGTAACTCCCACGCGGTGAATTTCCCGGCGACGCTGCGTCTCCGGGCCCTTGATGGCCGCATTCGCCAATAACGTTTCCGCGGCAGTCTGCCAAAAGAATTTCTGATAGTACACATTTTCAGTTGAAATCTTGCGTGCTTTCCTGTATAATACTCCCATCCTGTGTTCGTGAATCACGGGCTGTGCCCGTTGTTCAGGCATGCGGTAAATTTACCCTTACCTTCAGCCGCATGTCACATATTAAAAGGAGGAAAACAAGAATGAAAAAGTTCCTTGCACTGATCATCGCCCTGGTCATGGCTCTGAGCCTGGTGGCCTGCGGTGAGCAGAAGCAGCCTGAGACTCCCGACGTCCCCGACAACGGCGGCGAGCAGACTGCTACCATCAAGGTGGGCTTCATCACCCTGCACGATGAGAACTCCACCTACGACCTGAACTTCATCAACGCTGCCAAGGAGGCCATTGCCAATCTGGGCCTCACCGAGAACGACTACATCCTCAAGACCAACATTGAGGAAGGTCAGAAGTGCTACGACACCGCTGCCGAGCTGGCCGACGCCGGCTGCAACATCATCTTTGCCGACAGCTTTGGTCATGAGTCCTACATGATCCAGGCCGCCAAGGACTTCCCCAACGTGCAGTTCTGCCACTCCACCGGCACCCGCGCCCACACCGAGGGCCTGTCCAACTACCACAACGCTTTCGCCTCCATCTATGAGGGCCGTTATCTGGCCGGTATCGCTGCCGGTATGAAGATGAACGAGATGATCGCTGCCGGCAAGTTCACCGAGGCTGAGGCCAAGATGGGCTACGTCGGCGCCTTCACCTACGCCGAAGTGGTCTCCGGCTACACCTCCTTCTATCTGGGCGCCAAGTCCGTCTGCCCCTCCGTCACCATGGACGTGACCTTCACCGGCAGCTGGTACGATGAGACCCTGGAGAAGGAAGGCGCTCAGAAGCTGATCGACGGCGGCTGCAAGCTGATCAGCCAGCACGCCGACTCCCTGGGTGCTCCTACCGCCTGCGAGAATGCTGGTGTCCCCAACGTCTCCTACAACGGTTCCACCATCACTGCCGGCCCCAACACCTACATCATCTCCTCCCGTATTGACTGGGCTCCCTACTATGAGATGGCCATCAAGGCCGTCATGGACGGTACTGAGATCCCCGCTGACTACACCGGCAATCTGTCCACCGGCTCCGTGGTCCTGACCGACCTGAACACCGCTGTGGCCGCCGAGGGCACCCAGGCTGCTATCGACGCGGCCAAGGCCAAGCTGGAGAGCGGCGAACTGCACGTCTTTGACTGCTCCACCTTCACTGTCAGCGGTGCCAACGTCAAGGACACCATGAAGGTCGATGCTGACGGTCACCTGACCTCCTACATGGCCGACGTGAATACCGACGAGGCGTACACCGGCGACACCGAGGTCGTGCACGACGGTTACTTCTCCGAGTCCGAGTTCCGCTCCGCTCCTTACTTCGATCTGTTCATCGATGGCATCAACACCCTGGATACCGCGTTCTGATCGACGTTTTCCAAGCCACAAAAAGGACGGGCTGCTTTGCAGTCCGTCCTTTTTTCATCCCATTTTTGCCGTCCTCCGCCGCCGCTGCGGGAGGCGTTATTTTCTCCTCCCGCAGCTGGCTTGACGTTTTTCACAAGTCGCCACACCCCTCTTTGTATAACCTTACATTTTTTGTGCATCCCTTACAATTTTTTTGTGATTTTTGATTTACAAGGCTCGACATGTATGGTAAAATAAACCGCATGGAACAAAGCCCCGGCGTTTGCGAGGTGTTGCAGCCGTCTGCGCCGAAAGAAAGGATGACAGCCTTGGAAAACAAATGCGCGATCAAAATGGAGAACATCACCAAGCGGTTCGGAAAAGTTGTCGCCAACAACGCGATCAACATGGAGCTGCGTGAGGGTGAGATCCTGTCTCTGCTGGGTGAAAACGGCAGCGGCAAGACCACTCTGATGAACATGCTCTCCGGCATCTATTTCCCCGACGAGGGGCAGATCTACATCCACGACAAGCCCGTGACCATTGCATCGCCCAAGGATGCGTTTGCTCTCGGCATCGGCATGATCCATCAGCACTTCAAGCTGGTCGATCTGTTCACGGCCACGGAGAACATCATCCTGGGCCTGGAGGGCAAGCTGGACCTTGCCAACGCCCGCAAAAAGGTGCAGGACATCTGCGACAAGTACGGCTTCGACATCGACCCCGACATGAAGATCTACGACATGTCCGTTTCCCAGAAGCAGACCGTCGAGATCGTCAAGGTGCTGTACCGCGGCGCCGACATTCTCATTCTGGATGAGCCTACCGCCGTGCTGACGCCCCAGGAGACGGATAAGCTGTTCACCGTCATGCGCAACATGAAGGCTGACGGCAAATCCCTCATCATCATCACCCACAAGCTCCACGAGGTGCTGGACGTGTCCGACCGCGTGGCCGTGCTGCGCAAGGGCGAGTACATAGGCGATGTGCTGACCAAGGACGCCGACCAGCAGTCCCTGACGGACATGATGGTGGGCCGCAGTGTCAGCCTGAACATCAACCGTCCCGAGCCCAAGAACGTCACCACCCGCCTGAAGCTGGAGGGGCTGACCGTGTTCGATGAACTGGGCGTCAAGCGTCTGGACAATGTAAGCTTCGATATCAAGGCAGGCGAGGTACTGGGCGTGGCCGGTGTGGCCGGCTCCGGTCAGCGTGAGCTGCTGGAGTCCATCGCGGGCCTGTACCCCATCGCCTCCGGCTCCGTTACCTACTACTCTCCCGAGGACAACAAGCCTCAGGAGCTGGTGGGCAAGGATCCCATGGATATCCGCAAGGCCGGCATCGCCATGTCTTTCGTGCCGGAGGATCGCCTGGGCATGGGCCTGGTTGGCTCCATGGGCATGACCGGCAACATGATGCTGCGCTCCTGGCGTAAGGGCCACGGCATTTTCCTGGACCGTAAAAACCCTGAGGCCCTGGCCCAGCGCATCTGGCAGGAGTTGGAGGTCGTCACTCCCAGCACCAGCTTCCCCGTCCGCCGTATGTCCGGCGGCAACGTACAGAAGGTGCTGGTGGGCCGTGAGATCGCGCAGCAGCCCGCCGTGCTGATGACGGCTTACGCCGTCCGCGGTCTGGATATCAACACATCCTATACCATTTACAACCTGCTGACGGAGCAGAAAATGAAGGGTGTTGCCGTGGTCTACGTCGGCGAGGATCTGGACGTGCTGCTGGAGCTGTGCGATCGTATCGTTGTGCTCTGCGGCGGTCAGGTTTCCGGCGTGGTGGACGGCCGCACCACCAACAAGATGGAAGTGGGCGCACTGATGACCCGTATGGGAGGAGGCAAGGCAGATGAATAAAAGAGGATCGCTCTTTCATATTTCCAAGCGCGACACGCTGCCCCTGCCTAAGGCACTGGCCATCCGCGGCGGCATCATCCTTCTGGCTCTGGTGTTCTGCGGTCTCATCACCACCCTGCTGACCGGCGAGAACCCCATCAATGTGTACGGCACCATCCTCAAGGGCGCCTTCGGCACTGCCCGCAAAAGCTGGGTCACGTGGCAGAACGTGGCCATCCTGCTGGGCATCTCTCTGGCCGTAACGCCCGCGTTCAAGATGCGCTTCTGGAACATCGGCGCGGAGGGTCAGACCCTCATCGGCTGTCTGGCCTCCGCCGCCTGTATGATCACGCTGGGAAAGACCCTGCCCAACGCCCTGCTGATCCTGGTGTCCCTGGTGGCCGCTCTGCTGGCCGGCGCCCTGTGGGGCTTCCTGCCCGCCTTCTTCAAGGCCCACTGGAACACCAACGAGACGCTGTTCACCCTGATGATGAACTACATCGCTACCCAGCTCACCGCTTTCTTCATCATCATATGGGAGGTGCCCAAGGGCGCCGGTAAGATCGGCATCATCAACCAGTCCTCGGAGGCAGGCTGGCTGCCCCGTCTGGCCAACCAGCAGTACCTGCTGCCCATCCTGGTCATCGCCATCATGACCGGCCTGATGTACGTCTACCTGCAGTACAGCAAGCACGGCTACGAGATCGCCGTGGTGGGTGAGAGCCAGCGCACCGCCAGCTACGCCGGTATCAAGGTGGACCGCGTCATCATCCGGACCATGGTGCTCTCCGGCGCTATGTGCGGCCTCATCGGCTTCCTTCTGACCACCGGCGTGGATCACACCCTGACCACTACCATCGTGGACGGCCGCGGCTTCACCGCCGTCATGGTGTCCTGGATGTCCAAGTTCAACCCCTTCATTATGATCGCTGCCTCCCTGCTGCTGGTGGTCATGGACCGCGGCGCCAGCGAGGTGTCCAGCGTGTTCGGCCTGAACCACTCCTTCGCCGACATCCTGACCGGTATCATCCTGTTCTTCATCATCGGCACCGAGTTCTTCATCACCTACAAGGTCAGCCTGCGCAAGAACAGCAAGAAGGAGGCGTAATCGGATGTTTTTTAAGTTTATTGTATCGTTCTTCCCTCGTGCCGTCATGCAGGGTATCCCTCTGCTGTTCGGCAGCACCGGTGAGATCCTGACGGAGAAATCCGGCAACCTGAACCTGGGTATCCCCGGCATCATGTACGTGGGCGGCATAAGCGGCGTCATCGGCGCGTTCTTCTATGAACAGAGCGCCGCCCAGATGAACGGCTTTCTGGCCGTGCTGATCCCCCTGCTCTGCTCCCTGCTGGGCTCCCTGCTGATGGGCCTGCTGTACTGCTTCCTCACCGTGACGCTCCGCGCCAACCAGAACGTCACCGGTCTGGCCATGACCACCTTCGGCGTAGGCGTGGGCAACTTCTTCGGCGGTTCCCTCATCAAGCTCACCGGCAGCGAGGTCCCCTCCATCGCCCTGTCCAAGACCAGCCTGTTCTTCAAGACTACCCTCCCCGGCGCGGACAGCACCGGCTGGTTCGGCGAGCTGTTCCTGTCCTACGGCTTTCTGGCCTACGCCGCCATTCTCATCGCCATCGGCACGTCCTACTTCCTGAACCGCACCCGTCCCGGCCTGCATCTGCGTGCCGTGGGCGAGAGCGCTTCCACTGCCGATGCCGCCGGTATCAACGTCACCAAGTACAAGTACCTGGCCACCTGTATCGGCTCCATGATCGCGGGTCTGGGCGGTCTGTACTACGTCATGGACTATGCCAATGGCGTGTGGTCCAACAACGCCTTCGGCGACCGCGGCTGGCTGGCCATCGCCCTGGTCATCTTCACCATCTGGCGTCCCAACACCAGCATCTGGGCCTCCATCCTGTTCGGCGGCCTGTACATTCTGAACATCTACCTGCCCACCGGCACCCAGATGGCTGTGAAGGAGCTGTACAAGATGCTGCCCTACGTCATCACTCTGGTGGTGCTGATCATCGTCTCCCTGCGTAAGAAGCGGGAGGATCAGCCCCCTGCGTCCCTCGGTCTCTCCTACTTCCGCGAGGAACGCTGACCACACAAAAAAAGAGTAGGCCGCTTGCGGCCTGCTCTTTTTTCCTATCTATTTTAAGGAGGAAACGCCATGTTCACCCTGCTCATCCGGAACATCGCCCAGCTGGTCACCTGCGATGACGGCGACCGCATCCTGCAAGGCGCCGACCTCTACTGTGAGGACGGTCTCATCAAGACCATCGGCCGCGATCTGGACGTGGAGGCCGACCGCGTCATCGACGGCAGCCATATGTTCTGCTACCCCGGCCTCGTCAACACCCACCACCACCTGTACCAGGTGTTCTCCCGCAACCTGCCCCAGGTCCAGAACATGGAGCTGTTCGACTGGCTGCGTACACTGTACGAGATCTGGAAGAATCTGGACGCCGACGTCATCCGCCTGTCCAGTCTCACCGGCATGGGTGAGCTGATGAAGCACGGCTGCACCACCTGCTTCGACCACCACTACGTCTTCCCCGCCGGCAGCGGCGACCTGCTGGGCGCGCAGTTTGCCGCCGCCGATGAGCTGGGCATCCGCATGTACGCCAGCCGCGGCAGCATGGACCTGAGCAAAAAGGACGGCGGTCTGCCGCCGGACAGTGTGGTGCAGACGGTGGACGAGATCCTGCGGGACAGCGTCCACGCCATTGAAGCGTACCACGATACATCCTACGGCGCCATGCACCGTGTGGCGCTGGCCCCCTGCTCCCCATTCTCCGTGTCCGCCGACCTGCTGCGCGAGAGCGCCAAGCTGGCTCGCCAGTATGGTGTACGGCTCCACACCCACCTGTGTGAGACCAAGGACGAGGAGAACTTCATGCTGGCGCGGGAGGGCGTCCGCCCATTGGCCTACATGGAGCGGCTGGGCTGGATCGGCGATGACGTCTGGTTCGCCCACGGCGTCCATTTCAACGATGAGGAGCTGCGTCTGCTGGCCCAGACCGGTACCGGCGTGGCCCACTGCCCCATCAGCAACATGAAGCTTGCCAGCGGCGTGGCCCGCATTCCCGAGATGCTGGAGCTGGGTGTGCCGGTGGGCCTGGCGGTGGACGGCTCCGCCTCCAACGACGGCTCCAGCCTGCTGGAGGAACTGCGGATGGCATTCCTGCTGCACCGCCTGACCTCCAGCCGCAGGGCCCCCACCGGCTACGACGTGCTGAAGATGGCCACTCGCGGCAGCGCCCGCCTGCTGGGCCGCGACGACATCGGCCAGCTGGCCGAGGGCAAGTGCGCCGACCTGTTTATGATCGACGCCCGCCGGCTGGAGCTGGTTGGCTGCGGCTGCGGCGTCGGCGACCTGCTGGGCACTGTCGGTGTCCGCGGTCCCGTGGACTATACCATAGTCCATGGCCGCGTCACCGTGGAGGACGGCCGCCTCGCTACCGTGGATGAGGCACAGCTGGCGCGGGAAGCCGAGGCCAAGTGCCGCGCCTATCTGGCCATGTAGCAAAAACGCAGGGCCGGTGTCTACCGGCCCTGCTGTGTTCCTTATTCCAGCTCGCTGCGGTTGCCCGCCATGGTCTTGGCGAACAGCGACGCACTGCTGGGCGGTGTGTAAGTGATGGCGTTGGCCCCCGCGCGGATGGTGGCCAGAATGCTCTCCTCCGTGGGGCCGCCGGTGGCGATGATGGGCAGCTCCGGATAGCGCTGCCGCAGGGCCCCCACGATCTCCGGCGTCCTGGCCGCACCGGACACGTTGATGATGTCCACCCCCGCCGTCAGGTAGGGCTGGATGTCCGTCTTCTCCGAGATGACCGTATACACCACGGGGATCTCCACCGCGTCCTTGATGGCATGGATGGTCTCCACCCCGATCTTGCTGTTGCACACCACGCCGTAAGCCCCCTGGTGCTCTACGTAGGCGGCCATGCTGGCGGAGCGGACGCCGTTGGTCAGGCCGCCGCCCACACCACAGAACACCGGCACCTCCGACACGCCGATGATAGCCTGTGTAATGGCAGGCTGGGGCGTGAAGGGATAGACGGCGATGATGGCGTCGGCGTTGATATTCTTGATGATGGCCACGTCTGTGCTGAACACCAGCGACTTGATACGGCGTCCGAACACACGGATGCCGCTGCACTCGCTGATGCAGCGGGGCACGGACAGCGCGTGCTTGCGCAGGTTGCCCTCATAGGCCGGTACAAATTTTCTCACTGGTATTCCTTTCCCGCTGCAATATGTCTATTCTGATCGGTTAATTATACCACGCGGTCGATGCTCTGTAAATATTTCCCATTAAAATTTGAACAGTTTCTTAATACTGTCTGCTTTTCTGCACTTTTCTGTGAGGTGACTTTTATGCTTTTCATCGTGCTGGGCGACATCACCCGATCTCACGCTGACGCCATCGTCAACGCCGCCAATACCTCCCTGCTGGGCGGCAGCGGCGTGGACGGCGCCATCCACCGCGCCGCCGGACCGGAGCTGCTGGCGGAGTGCCGCACGCTCCACGGCTGTGAAACAGGGCAGGCCAAGCTCACCGCAGCCTACCGCCTGCCCTGCCGCTATGTCATCCATACCGTCGGTCCCATCTGGCGGGGCGGCGGACACGGCGAGGCATCGCTGCTGGCCGCCTGCTACCGCAATTCCCTGGCGCTGGCGACGGAGTACGGCTGCCGCAGTGTGGACTTCCCCTCCATCTCCACCGGTGTCTATGGCTATCCCGTGCTGCAGGCCGCCCACGTGGCCCTGAAAGCCATCATGGACTTCCTCCGCGGTCATCCGGACATGGATGTGCGCATAGTCTGCCACGGGGAGGACACCCTCCACGCCTATCAGGTGGTGTGGAACATGCTCTATCAGGACGTGAAGCCCCACGAAGAATAAAAGAAGTCCTCCGGCCCATGAAGTGGGTCGGAGGACTTCCTTTGCGCACCAATGCGTCAGATCTTGATGAGTTCGTAGTCTCTGACGCCGATGCCGATCTTCTCGCCGTGCTCCAGACAGCTGCGCCAGTCCGTGTCGGGGTGGATGCGCCGGAAGTGGTCGTGCTCGTGGACATGCCCCTCTCCATCGTCGGCGGCGGACCCCCGCAGGGGCGTCTGGGCGTTGACCGCGTCCACGCAGGCCATGTCCAGTGCCACGGGATCGAACGATGCGAACATGCCCACATTGGGCACGATGGGCATATCGTTCTCCGGATGGCAGTCGCAGTTGGGGGACACGTCGATGACCAGTGAGATGTGGAAGCAGGGCCGCCCGTCCACCACCGCTTTGGTGTACTCCGCGATTTTCCGGTTCAGGTTAGTGGTGGTCTCGTCCCAGTTGATCTGCACCGCGTTCTTGGGGCAGACGGCGATGCAGCGGCCACAGCCCACGCATCTGTCGTGGTCGATGACGGCCTTGCCGTCGGTGATGATCGGTGCGCCGTGGGCGCAGATCTTCCGGCACTGGCCGCAGCCGATGCACAGCTTCTGCTTCACATGGGGCTTGCCGGCGTTGTGCTGCTCCATCTTACCGGCGCGGCTTCCGCAGCCCATGCCGATATTCTTCAGACAGCCGCCGAAGCCCGCCTCCTCATGGCCCTTGAAGTGGGTCAGGGAGATGAACACATCCGCATCCATGACGGCGCGGCCGATTTTGGCATTCTTCACGTATTCGCCGCCCACCACCGGCACCTCCACCTCATCGTTGCCCTTGAGACCGTCGGCGATAATGATCTGACAGCCGGTGGTCATGGGGCCAAAGCCGTTGAGCATGGCGCTGTCCATGTGGTCCAGGGCGTTCTTCCGCCCGCCCACGTACAGGGTGTTGCAGTCGGTGAGAAACGGCTTGCCGCCCCGTTCCTTCACGAAATCCGCCACCGTTTTCGCCCAGTTGGGCCGCAGGAACGCCAGGTTCCCGGGCTCACCGAAGTGCAGCTTGATGGCCACGTACTTGTCCTGGAAGTCGATGTCGCCCATGCCCGCCGTTTTCATCAGCCGGGTCAGCTTCTGCTGCAGGTTCTCGTGATAGTCCGCCCGCAGGTCGGCAAAATAGACCTTCGATGCCATTTCGTCATCCTCACTTTCGTGGATAGTATTTTCATGGTACCACATTTCCCCCGTTTGTGCTATACTCTTTTCATCGAAAGGGGGTGCCGCCGTGCGCATCTTGTCCCATACCGTCATCGCCGCGGAGTCCGGCCGCACCGCCAAGGAGCTGCTGCGCGGCCTGTGGCACATCTCCGGCAGCCTGCTGAGCCGTCTGAAATTCCGCGGCGCCATTACCGTCAACGGTGCGCCCGTCACGGTGAATCACCTGCTCCACACCGGCGATATCCTGCAAGCCGATGTGTCTGACCAGCCCGGGGAGAATCCCCACATCCTGCCGGTGGACTACCCGCTGGCCATCCTCTACGAGGACGAGGACCTGCTGCTTCTGGACAAGCCCGCGGGCATCGCCATCCACCCCGCCGCCCTGACGGAGGAGACCGCCACCGTCGCAGGAGCTGTGGCCCACTACCTGCAAAGCGACAGCTTCCACGCCGTGAACCGGCTGGACCGCGGCACCACCGGCATCATGGCCGTAGCCAAGACCGGCTTTGTCCACGCCCGCTGCATGACCCTGCTCCATACCAACGACTTCCAGCGGGATTACCGCGCCGTGTGCGACGGCCTGCCGCCCCAGCCGGAGGGCGATATCGACCTGCCGCTTGGCCGCGCGGAGGGTTCCCTGCTGAAGCGCTGCCCCGATCCCCACGGTCAGAGCGCCCACACCCACTATCAGGTGCTGTCCGCTGCCAACGGTCGTGCCCTGCTGCGCCTGACGCCCACCACCGGCCGCACCCATCAGCTGCGGGTCCACATGGCCGCCATCGGCTGCCCGCTCACCGGCGACTGGCTCTATGGCACGGAGGATCGCACCCTCATCGCCCGCCCTGCCCTCCACAGCTATCACCTGCGGATGGTCCACCCCGTCACCGGCGCCGTCATTGATGTCACCGCACCCCTGCCGGAGGACATGCGCCGCCTGCTTTGATCTCGCCAAAAGAATATACCCATACCAGCCATTGTCAAGCCGTTTCTTTCGTGGTATACTGGACCGCAAGAATGACAAAAGGAGCAATGCCATGGATCTCTGCGACCGCAATGACATACAGGCCCTGCTGGCACGGCACGGCTTCCGTTTCTCCAGGGCTCTGGGCCAGAATTTCCTCATCGAGGGCTGGGTAGCGGAGGACATTGCCGCCGCCAGCGGCGCGGATGCCGATACCGGCGTGGTGGAGGTAGGCCCGGGCATCGGCTCCCTCACCACCCAGCTGGCCCGCCGCGCCGGTAAGGTGGTGTCGGTGGAGCTGGACCGCCGCCTGTACCCTGTGCTGGCGGAGACCATGGCCCCCTACGAGAACTTCACGCTGGTGGAGGGCGATGTGATGCAGCTGTCCCTGCCCGCGCTGGTGCAGGAGCATCTCGGCAGCCTGCGGCCCGTGCTGTGCGCCAATCTGCCCTATAACATCACCACGCCGTTTCTCACTGCCTGCGTGGAATCCCACTGCTTTGACAGCCTGGCGGTGCTGATCCAAAAAGAAGTGGCCCAGCGCATCTGCGCCGCCCCGGGCACCGCAGACTACGGCGCGTTCACCCTGCTGATGCAGTACTACACAGAGCCGGAGCTGCTGTTCACCGTGCCCAGCACCTGCTTCCTCCCCGCCCCCAAGGTGACGTCCGCCGTCATCCGCTGTAAAACCCGCCCCGCCCCGCCGGTACAGGTGCAGAGCGAGGCCGCCTTCTGGCGCACTGTCCGCGCCGGCTTTGCCCTGCGGCGCAAGACGCTGGTCAACAGTCTGCAAACCGGCTGGGAGCTGCCCAAGGACACCCTGACGGACATCGTCACCGCCTGCGGTCTGGAACCTGCGGTCCGGGGTGAACGGCTGGGTCTTGCGGAGTATGCCCGCCTGTCCGACGCGCTGCTGAACGCCAGTCGATAAGTTCACATAACAACACGCGAGGTATGCTCATCGCATACCTCGCGTGTTCTGCATTTTTCACGACAGCTTTTCCCAGTGCCGTGTCTGTAACGAACCTGCTGCAACGGGTACACCCGCCGCCTTCACAAAGCTGGCCGCCCAGGGCAGAGCTGTTTCCGGCGCGTCTACCTGGTTGACGTAAATCACATCGCACAGCCCCTCCGCCGCGATGACGCGGGCAACCATTTCCGGCGTGATGACCGAGCCCCAGCCGACTCCTGCCAGCCGCGCGAAAATGGCTGGACGGTGGGCCGCCTGTCGGATGGGCTGACCGAAGGCCGAGGCTCCCACCACGCAGATGGTCCGCGTCCGCTGGGGCGGCAGCACTGGCTCCCATGTCTCGTGCGCCTTGGCGGGCAGGCGTTTGGAGCCGTCCGCTTCCACCAGCACGAAGTCCGCCGCCTGCTGCCAGCCGTCAAAGTCCGGTGCGGTCAGCTTGCCCTCCGGTGTGAAGCTCCCTGCGCAGGCCACGCCCTCTGCCGCCAGCGCCGCGGACAGCTGCTCCGCCGTCTCCGCAAACGGATACTGGGGCGGCTTCATGATGTGGGTGGTGGTGGCCAGCAGCACCGTGCCGCAGGGCCGCAGCTCCTCCGCCAGCTCGTACAGCAGACTGGTCTTGCCGCCGCTGCCGATCACTGCCGTGAGACCCTGTGTGACGCCCAGCAATTTCCAAAGCGGTTCCATACCTCCACCTCCTGTTTTTTCCCATCATACCACGCCAAACTACCTCTTGCAACGGAAAACAGGTGCAAATCGCCAAAAATCACGGTAAAACTTGACAAAAAACCCAGATGGTGTTATACTCCACAAGTATTTCTGATCGGTAACAAAAGTTACAAATTGTTTCAGAATCTTTTGCCGTCCTGTTTAAGACTCCCTCAGAGCGGCCATACTGCGAGGTACTATGGAACGAATCGAACCTGTGAGACGGCCCGCCGCACCGGTGCGCCGCCGCCCAAAATTGACTCCCGTTTCCGTGTGCCAAGCCATCCACGACGCTCCTTACGGTCTTGCGCGCCTTGTGCGCCGCGGCGTCGGTGCCGTGGGTTACTGGCTGGCCTGGACGTGGGACGCTGTGGTCACTGACCAAAAGCAGATGTATCACGACTTTCTCCGCTCCCGCTTTGTCACCCGCTGGCGCGCCTTCTTCCGCAGCCCCACCCTGACGGGCTTCACGGCGGCGCTGCGGAGCAACTGGCTGGTGCGCCTGACGGCCATGGCCGCGCTGACCGCCGCCATCTTCGTAGGCGTGTCGCTGGACCCCTCCGTCCCCACGCTGGACGCCATCTGCATTCTGGTGGACAGCTCCGGCCCCCACGTGGTGTCCCAGGACACGGAGGAGCTGGACACGGGCTACCTGTCCCTGCGCCGCAGTCTTGGCGGCAGCCACGACATGCAATACCTGCTGCCCGCCGGGCAGAGCATCAACGTCACCCACAATGGCCAAACCATCACCGCCGTCTCCCAGGCCGAGCGCCTGCCTGCTTTTCTGGACCGCTGCGGCATCCAACTGGGCAGTGACGAGATGGTGGAGCTGAACCTCACCGGTGACGAGCTGTCCATCCGCATCAGCGGCACCCTGACTTACCAGCACTTCGTGACGGTGGAGACGGACTACGAGATCAAACGCACCCCCGATCCCCTGATGGACCAGGGTACGGAGGAGATCATCCGCAAGGGCGTGGCCGGTCAGATCGTGGAGACGTATGAGGACACGGTGGTGCGGGGTGAGGTGGTCTCCACCCGCTACGTAGGCGCCAGCCACGACACCTCCCACGCCGAGCTGATCCGCTACGGCACCCGTGTCTATGAGGTAGACCGCGATGACACCATCGAAAGGGTGGTGCCCTACGACAGCGGCGAGGGCGGCATCCTGTACTTCAAGTCCGGCGTTACCATGACCTATTCCAAGGTCATGACCTGTAATTCCACCGCCTATTACAGCGGCGGCGACGGCGGCGCAGCCTGGACCACCGCCGTGGGCGCCAAGGTGAGCATCGGCACCATTGCCGTGGACCCCACTGTCATCCCCTACTACACCAAGATGTTCATCCAGACTTCCAACGGCAGCCGCGTCTACGGCATGGGCACTGCGCTGGACTGCGGCGGTGCCATCAAGGGCAACATCGTGGACCTGTGGTTCCCCTCCTACGCGGACTGCCGCAGCTGGGGCCGCCGCAACGTCACCGTGTATATTCTGGACCGCAAGTCCTCCTGAAGTGCATGAAAAAATCCCCCGCGGCGTGCCGCAGGGGTTTTTTCATGTTTCAATGACCGCGTTTTCCCGCAGGGGACAGTCTCCCAGCAGCCGCTGGGCCGCCGCCTGATACTCCGCCAGCGTGCGTGCCTTGCGGATGGCCTTCAGTTCCCGCTCCGCGCCGTCAAAGCTGCCGCTCAGATAGTTCCACAGCTCCCGCATCCGGTGCAGCACCGGCGTATCGCCGGACAACCGCCGCCGGTAATCCGCCAGCAGCCGGTGATGGAACGCCTCCAGCTCCTGCCGCGACGCGGCAGCGCCGCCCCGCAGCCGGCGGCCCAGCGCCGGATCGGCCACCAGTCCCCGTCCCAGCATCACCGCCCGCACCTGGGGGTATTGGCGGCAGAAGTCCTCCACCTCCGCCGCGGTGAACAGGTCGCCGTTATACACCGGCGGCTCCCGCCGCCGCGCCAGTGCCAGCTCGAAGGCGTCACGGTGCACCGCCCCGCGGTAGAACTCCTTCTGCACCCGCGGGTGGACGATGAACTCCGACACGGGGTATTTCCCGTAGATGGCCAGCAGCCGCTCCCACTCCGCCGGATCGTTCTTCCCGATGCGGGTCTTGATAGACACCCGCATGTCCGGCAGCGACGCGAAGACCTCCTCCAGACACCGATCCAGCTCCTCCGGATAGGCCAGCAGCCCTGCCCCCTTGCGCTTGGCGGTGACGGTGCCGGAGGGACATCCCAGATTGAAGTTGACCTCCCGAACCCCCATGGCGTACAGCTCCCGCGCCGCCCACACGAAGTAGTCCCCGCGGTTGGTCAGCAGCTGGGGCACCGTGTCCGTCTCCCCCTGCGTCACCTCATCCAGTTCTTTTTGCTGGAATGCCAGGTTCCCGTTGGGCGACAGGAACGGCGTAAAATACTTGTCCACACCGCCGAATACCTCCCGCTGGGCCCTGCGCCAGATGTAGGTGGTCAGCCCCTCCATGGGCGCGGCGTATAGCTTTATGTCAACCATTCGACCCCTCCTCCAGCAGGTGCGCCAGCGTCTCGCCCCGTACCGGGGCGTAGTCGTACTGCGCCAGCGCGGGGAACACCTGCCCCACCTGCTCCGGCACATCCAGCAGTGCCAGCTTCGCCGCCCGCGGCAGCGTCTTGACCGCGTACTCCAGCCGCGCTGCCGCAGTCCTCTCCCCGCAGCGCCACAGCCCCGCCAGCTCCTGCGGCGGGTGGGAGCGGGTGTACTTCGCGCCCCTGCCCGCGGCGTGCAGCGTCATCCGCCGGCGCAGATCGTTGGTCATGCCGGTGTAGAGACTGCCGTCCCCGCAGGCCAGCACATAGACATAGTACAAGACCTCCGCCCCCTTTCTTTCCCCATCATACCCGATATTCCTTGCATTGGCAACAGCCTTATGATAAGATGTGGTGTTAGAAAGTGAGGGATACCATGACCCTTTTTGACTATTATCTGCAATACATGACCGAGGTGTGGGAGGGCAAACGCCCCGCCCCGGAGGGTATCACCCTTCCGGAGGACGGCGACGAGGCCGCCCGCATCCAGGCTTTGGGCCGGCAGCTGCAAGCCATGGGCATGGCCGGTTTCGTCCGCGCCTGCGCCGCGCAGGACGGCACGGTGCTGCCGGAGGAGCTGTTCGTCACCGAGAGCAGCGATCTGGGCGGTCTTCAGTTTTTCCTGCAGGGCGCGGAGACGCCGGAAGCCGCGCCGGAGCGGCCCGCAACTCCCGATCCCGATGCCAACAAGCACGCCTTCGAGGTGTTTCTGGACTGCATCGCCATGGACGACGGTCTGGTGCAGTACCTCATTGACGTACTCAAGCGTATGGACCGCGCCGAGTTCTTCAAGCTGAGCCAGATCACCACCAAGCTGGATCTGGACCCGGAGGAGTTCCTGTACTGGCTGGCTCACCGGCAGGACTACGCCGGTGAGGATGAGCAGGCCTGCGCCGCCATGATGGATCACGCCCTGCTGCGTCTGGCGGAGGAGGGACGGCTGGACGTGGTGGCCGCCCTGCTCAGCGGCGACCGGAAGACCTTCGAGGCTCTGCGCTGCGAGGCGCCGGAGCTGGTTCACGCCCCTGTGGCCACCTACGACTGGTACGTGCAGCACTATCTGGATCGGGACTACCCCATCCGGCTCATCATGCGCCTGAATGGCGTAAAATTTCCTGACTGAGGTATCAAACATGCTTGAACAATATAAAGCTCTGGGCGTCAGCGACGCCGTGCTCACCTTTGGTGAGGGCGTCCTCGCCGACCTGAAGGATCGCTTCGCCGATATTGACGCCATCGCCGAGGCCAACCAGATGAAGGTCATCGCCGCCATGCAGAAGAACCGGCTGGCCGCCAACCATTTCAACCTCTCCTCCGGCTACGGCTACGACGATGAGGGCCGCGACACGCTGGAGCGTGTCTACGCCGACTGCTTCGGCGCCGAGGCGGCGCTGGTGCGTCCCCAGATCACCTGCGGCACCCACGCGCTGGCGCTGGCGCTGGGCGCCAACCTGCTGCCCGGCGACGAGCTGCTGAGCCCTGTGGGCGGCCCCTATGACACGCTGGAGGAGGTCATCGGTATCCGTCCCTCCGCCGGCTCTCTCAAAGAGTACGGCGTCTCCTACCGGCAGGTGGATCTGCTGCCGGACGGCGGCTTCGACTACGACGGCATCCGCGCCGCCATCGGCCCCCAGACCAAGCTCATTACCATCCAGCGCTCCAAGGGCTACGCCACCCGCCCCAGCTTCTCCGTGGACCAGATCGGCCAGCTCATCGCCTTCTGCAAGCAGTGCAAGCCGGATGTGATCTGCATGGTGGACAACTGCTACGGCGAGTTTACCGAGCTGCGGGAGCCGTCCGACGTGGGTGCGGACATGATCGTGGGCAGTCTCATCAAAAACCCCGGCGGCGGTCTGGCCCCCACCGGCGGCTACGTCTGCGGCAGGGCTGATCTCATCGACCGCTGCGCCCGCCGCCTGTCCGCCCCGGGTCTTGGGCGGGAGGTCGGCGCCAATCTTGGCCTGCTGACCCAGCTGTATCAGGGGTTTTTCCTGTCCCCCACCGTGACGGCCTCCGCCGTAAAGGGTGCGGTGTTTGCCGCCGCCTGCTATGAAAAGCTGGGCTTCCGCGTGGTGCCCTCCGCCGCTGAGACCCGCCACGACATCATCCAGGCCGTGGAGTTGGGCAGCCGCGAGGGCATGGTGGCCTTCTGCAAGGGTATCCAGTCCGCCGCGCCGGTGGACAGCTATGTGACCCCCGAACCATGGGCCATGCCCGGGTACGACAGTGAGGTCATCATGGCCGCCGGCGCCTTCGTGCAGGGCAGCTCCATCGAGCTCTCCGCCGACGGCCCCATCCGCCCGCCCTACGCCGTGTACTTTCAGGGCGGCCTGACGTGGTATCACGCCAAGCTGGGCATCCTCATGAGCCTCCAGAAAATGCTGGAGGCCGGCCTCATCTCTCTTTAATTATGTAAACTTACAGAGACAGCCATTCCGCTGCCAAATCACCATTTTCAGCGCCGTCTGCGAGACGGCAGGCGGTTCGCCCATATCTGCGCTCCGGCCGCCCCATCATCACCGCCCGCTGTGCGGCCCTCGTGCTGTGGAACCGCCTGTTCCCCAAGGAGAAGCTGAGCCGGAAGCACTGCGCCATGATTTTACTGGTAGCCGCGGTATCGTGATCGCGGGGCTGTACAACGCATAACAACATAAAAAGAGGAGACGCGGCGCGTCTCCTCTTTTTATGTTGTTTACCGGCCGCTCATCACAGTCATGACCTCCATCTCCTCGGGGTTCAGGGTCTTTTTCATGGCCAGCCCTTCGTCGATGTCTACACTGATGATCTGCTCACCCTTGGCGCAGATGATGCAGTTGGTCTTGCCCTCCGCCAACACCTGCACAGCCTCATAGCCCATGCGGGTGGCCATCACGCGGTCCTTGGCGCTGGCGTTGCCGCCCCGCTGGATGTGGCCCAGAATGGTGACGCGGGGATCCAGTCCCAGCTTTTCGCGGATCTCTTCCCCCACGGCGATGCCGCTGGCCGCGCCCTCAGCCACAACGATCATGAAATTGGTCTTGCCGCTGAGCCGCGCCCGCCGGATCTTCTCCGCTACATGCTGTTCAAAGTCGTACTCCCGCTCCGGCACCAGCACTGCCGTTGCTCCCACGGCCACGCCCACATACAGCGCCAGATAACCGGCGCGGTGGCCCATGACCTCCACCACGGAGCAGCGCTCATGGGACTGCATGGTGTCCCGCAGCCGGTCGATGCACTCCACCGCCGTGTTGGCGGCGGTATCGAAGCCGATGGTGTAGTCGGTACAGACGATATCGTTGTCGATGGTACCCGGGATACCTACCACGGAGATGCCGAACTTGGACAGGTCCTGTGCGCCGCGGAACGTACCGTCGCCGCCGATAGCCACCAGACCGTCCAATCCCAGCAGCTTGCAGGTGTTGGCCGCCTTCTGCTGGCCCTCCTGAGTACGGAACTCGTCGCACCGCGCGCTGTACAGGATGGTGCCGCCGCGGTTGATGATGCGGCTGACGCTGGCGCCGTTCATCTCCATGATGTCGCCGGAGATCAGGCCGGCGTAGCCCCGCCGGATGCCCACGCACTCGATGCCGCGGGCCAGCGCACTGCGGACCACGGCACGGATGCAGGCGTTCATGCCAGGTGCGTCTCCGCCGCTGGTCAGCACGCCGATACGCTTGACTGCATTGTTCATAAGATCTCTACCTCTTTCCTCGCTGCCGGCGCCCGCAGGTGCCCGCTATTGCTGCATTGCCCGTATTGTACCATACGTTCGGGCTGTTTGCAACGTCCTTTTCACGAAACTTGCCCCGTGCCTTTGGTCCCTTCCCGTAAATTCCCCCTTGACAAATCCGCCGCGCCGCGCTATGATAAGCACATGATTAGAAAATTAATTTTCGTTTAGGAGGCGATACCATGACCCAGCGAGAGCGCCAGTTGTTGGAGTGGATTCGGGAAAATCCCATGATCTCCCAGCAGGAGCTGGCCGAAAAGGCCGGTATCACCCGTTCCAGCGCCGCAGTACACATCTCCAGCCTGATGAAGAAGGGCTATATCGCTGGACGGGGCTATCTGCTGCGCACCGACCCCTACATCGTGGTGGTGGGCGGCGTCAACATGGACATCGGTGCCGTGTCACACGCGCCTCTGGTGGCGCGGGACTCCAATCCCGGCCGGGTCACCACGTCGCTGGGCGGTGTGGGCCGCAACATTGCCCATAACCTGTGCCTGCTGGGCGAGCATGTTTCCATGGTCACGGTGCTGGGGCAGGACAGCTTCGCCCAAAGCGTGCGGGAGAACGCCGCTGCCATCGGCCTGGACCTGACCCACAGCGCCGTCATCCCCGACGGGCGCACCGGCACCTACCTGTTCATCGACGACAGCGACGGTGACATGGCGCTGGCCGTCAATGACATGTCCATCTACGACCACATGACGCCGGACTTCCTGCGCCAGCGTCTGGACTTCATCAACCACGCCGACCTGGTGGTGGTAGAGACGAACCTGCCGGAATCGTCGCTGCACTGGCTGTGCCAGCACTGCACCGCGCCCCTGCTGGCCGACCCGGTCTCCACCATCAAAGCCCCCAAGCTCCAGCCGGTGCTGGGCCGCCTGACCGCCCTGAAGCCCAACCGCATGGAGGCGGAGCTGCTCAGCGGCGTCCCCATCCATAATGAGGCCGACGCGGCCCGTGCGGCGGAAAATCTGCTGGACACCGGCCTGCAGCAGGTCTACATCTCCCTTGGCAGCGACGGCCTGTACGCCGCCGACCGGCAGGGCCATACCGCTCGGGTGGTCTGCCCCAAGGTCCAGATTGCCAACGCCACCGGCGGCGGCGATGCGGCAGCCGCCGCGCTGGCCTCCTGCATAGCCCACGGCAAAACGCTGGAGGAGGCAGCCCATCTGGCTATCGGTGCCGGCGCGCTGGCCTGCACCTCACCCGAGACGATCCACCCCGGCATGAGCTGGGAAAACATCCAATATATTCTTGACAAGGAGGAACTTTGATATGAACCGTTATCTGGACGTTGCACCCGAAGTACAGGAGGCCATCAAGGCCGGTAAGCCCGTCGTGGCGCTGGAGAGCACCATCATCAGCCATGGCATGCCCTATCCCCAGAACGTGGAGACGGCCCTGAACGTGGAGAAGATCATCCGTGAGGGCGGCGCCGTGCCCGCCACCATCGCCATCATCGGCGGCCGCCTGAAGGCCGGCCTGACCCCCGAGGAGATCGACTATCTGGGCAAGACCGGCGCCGGCGTCACCAAGGCCAGCCGCCGCGACCTGCCCATTCTGGTGGCGGAGAAGCGGGACGGCGCTACCACCGTCACCACTACTATGATGATCGCTGCCATGGCCGGTATCGAGGTGTTCGCCACCGGCGGCATCGGCGGTGTCCACCGCGGCGCGGAGACCACCATGGACATCTCCGCCGATCTGGAGGAGCTGGCCCAGACCCCCGTGATGGTGGTGTGCGCCGGTGCCAAGTCCATTCTGGATCTGGGCCTGACCCTGGAGTATCTGGAGACCCACGGCGTCCCCGTCATCGGCTACCAGACCGAGGAGCTGCCTGCCTTCTACACCCGTAAGTCCGGCTTCGGCGTGGATTACCGTCTGGACACACCCGCCCAGCTGGCCGAGGCGTTCCATGTCAAGCGTGAGCTGGGCCTGCGCGGCGGCATGCTGGTGACGAACCCCATCCCCGAGGAGTACTCCATGGACGCCGATGTCATCAATAAGGCCATTGACGAGGCCGTGGAGGAGGCCAAGGAGCAGGGCATCCACGGCAAGGCCACCACGCCCTTCCTGCTGGCCAAGATCAAGGACATCACCGGCGGCAGCAGCCTGGCTGCCAACATCCAGCTGGTGTACAACAACGCCCGTCTGGCCACTGCCACCGCAGTGGAGCTCAGCAAGCTGCGTAACGCCGACTGACGGTGAAGGAGCTCCTGACCACCCCCGCCGGTGTACTGGCCCTGTGGCTCATCGTCATCAACCTGGCCACCTTCGCGGTGTACGGTATCGACAAGAGCCGCGCCAAGCGGGGCGTGTGGCGCGTACCGGAAAAGACGCTGTTCCTGCTGCCCCTGCTGGGCGGCAGCATCGGGGCTCTGCTGGGCATGCGGACGTTCCGTCACAAGACGAAGCACTGGTACTTCGTCTGGGGCATCCCCGCGATCCTGCTGGCGCAGATCGCGCTGGCGGCATGGCTGCTGTACCGATAACAAGACCGGCTCCCCGTCAGACGGGGAGCCGGTTTTCCGCGAAAAAGCAGATGACAGCGCCGCTTTCGGATGCTATAATGCCGGTGAGGTGAGCAACATGATGATCCGAAAAGCGACCGCCGCCGATATCCCCGCCATCGCGGCCATCTATAATGCCCTGCTGGACCGTGAGGAGCAGGGTCTGCTGACCACCGGCTGGACCCGCGGCATCTACCCCACGGAGCAGACGGCCTTGGACGCCCTGACCGCCGGCACCCTCTACGTGCTGGAGGACGAGGGCCGCGTCACCGCTGCCGCCAAGATCGACCAGCACCAGATGCCCCAGTACGCCCAGTGTCCCTGGCAGTACGAGGCCCCGCCGGAGCGGGTGCTGGTGCTCCACACGTTGGTGGTGGACCCTGCCGTCAAGGGCAAGGGGTATGGCACCGCCTTCGTCCGGTTCTACGAGCAGCTGGGCCGCGAGACGGGACGGAACTGCCTGCGCATCGACACCAATGCCCGCAACACCCCCGCCCGCACCCTGTACGCCCGTCTGGGCTATATCGAGGCGGGCATCATCGGCGGCAGCTTCAACGGCATCCCCGGCGTACAGCTGGTCTGTCTGGAAAAAACCGTCTGATTGTTGCATATGCCGCTGATATTCGGCAGAACATTCCATATACTAAAGAAAATCATCCACAAAGGAGGACGTGTCATGGCCATTGTACACGCAACGACGCAGAGCTTTGAACAGGAGGTCCTGCACGCGGACAAGCCGGTGCTGGTGGACTTCTGGGCGGCATGGTGCGGTCCCTGCCGGATGCTGGCCCCCGTGCTGGAGTCCCTGTCCGATCGGGACGATTTCAAGATCGTCAAGGTGGATGTGGATGCAGAACCGGCCCTTGCCATGCAGTTCGGCATCGAGAGCATCCCCACCCTGCTGGTGTTCCGGAATGGCCAGCTGGTGAACAGATCCATCGGACTTGTCTCCCAGCCGGAGATCCTGCGCCTGATGCAGTGAACCGAATGCCTGTACCGCCGCTGGTACAGGCATTTTTCCTGTTGACAACCCGTCTGCGGCTGGGTACAATGGGGCAAAATCAACTGACAGGGGGTATTTCCCAATGAACATCGGACTGCTGGGCTTTGGCGTGGTGGGCGGCGGCGTGCTGGAGTTGACCCAGAGCCGCAGCGACATCGCCGTTTCCCGTGTGCTGCTGCGCAGCCCCAAGGCCGGCCTGCCGGAGGGCCTGGCCACCTACGACTTCAACGACATTCTGACCGATGACGCCATCGACACGGTGGTGGAGGTCATGGGCGGGCTGCACCCCGCCTACGAGTACGTCAGCGCCGCTATGGAGCAGGGCAAGAACGTGGTCACGGCCAACAAGGCCCTGATCGCCGCCTACTATCCGGAGCTGACGGCACTGGCAAAGGAAAAGGGCGTGGCCCTGCGCTGCACCGCCGCCGTGGGCGGCGGCATCCCGTGGCTGGTGAATCTGGCCCGTGTCAAGCGGCTGGACACCGTGGGCGCCGTGGGCGGCATCATGAACGGCACCACCAACTTCATCATGGACGCCATGCACAAGTCCCCCGTGGACTTCCCCGCCATTCTCAAGGAAGCGCAGGACTTGGGCTACGCGGAAGCGGACCCCTCCGCCGATATCGACGGTGATGACATCCGCCGGAAGCTGTGTATCTCCGCCAACATCGCCTTTGACGCAGTACTGGAGGAGACGGCCATTCCCACCTTCGGCATCCGCACCGTCACGGCGGAGGACATTGCCGCCTTCAAGGCCCACGGCTTCGTGTGCAAGCTGCTGGCCGCAGCGGAGTCCACGGAAAACGGCATCTGTGCCTATGTGGAGCCCACGCTGGTGGACGCCGGTGAACCGGAGGCCGCCGTGCCCGCCAACTACAACCTCATCACCTGCACCGCCGAGCGCGTGGGCCGCCAGAGCTTCTTCGGTCAGGGCGCGGGCCGCTTCCCCACCGCCTCCAATGTGGTGCAGGACTGTCTGACCATCCTGTCCGGCGACAAGTCCTTCTACACCGGCAAGGCCGACACCGCCCAGCTGGACGGCTCCGCCGAGGCCCACCCCTACTACGTGCGCACCGCCGCGCCGGACGCCTTCCTGCGCAGCGTCACCGCTGACCACTGGGGCGCGGGCGTCGTCACCTCCGCCGTCAACACCTACGCCATGCTGGCATGGGCCAGGCGCCAGCTGGCGGCGGACCCCGCCTGCTTCATCGCCGGTATCCGCTGAACTTCTTCATCACGCAAAAAGAGGGCTGCGCTGCGGCTCTCTTTCCCCGTTTAAGGAAATCTTTATGATTCGTTCAAATATTCCCCCGTTTTTTGTGGTAGGATACCATGCAGCATGATGAACTACATTTCCACGAAAGAGGCCCGCACACATGAAACAGCACCGCGCGTTCACTGAAAAACAGAAAAAACTGCTGTCCGGCGGCGCGATCGTCATTTTTGTCCTGCTGTCCGCGGCGCTGGCCTGGTTCGCGGGCCGTCCCATGGTCCGTTTCGCCAGGGAGCCGGAGGCGTTCCGCCAGTGGGTGGCCGGTCACGGCGTCTGGGGCATGGCCGCCTACGCGGGCATGGTGTTTCTGCAGGTGCTGGTGGCCATCATCCCCGGCGAACCGCTGGAGATCGCGGGAGGCTACGCCTTCGGCGCCGTGTGGGGCACGGTGCTGTGCCTGCTGGGCTCGATCCTGGGCAGTGTGGCGGTGTTCGCCGTGGTGCGGAAATGGGGTATCCCGCTGGTGGAGGTGTTCTTCCCCAGGGAGAAGCTGGAAAAGCTGTCCTTTCTGCGCACGTCCCCCAAGCGGACAGCGCTGCTGTGGCTGGTGTTCACCGTCCCCGGCACACCCAAGGACCTGCTGTGCTACTTTGCGGGCCTCACGGACCTGAGCTGGTCTTCCTGGCTGCTGATCGCCTCCGTGGGCCGCATCCCCTCCATCGTCACGTCCACCGTGGGCGGCGATGCTCTGGGCATGCAGAATTACCAGTTCGCCGTTGTCACTTTCCTCGCCACGCTGGTCATCGCCGGTGTCGGCCTGCTGATCTACCGGCAGGTCTGCCGCCGCCACGACGCCCACCGCGGCTCTGCCGACAGTGATACGTGACATGCAGGAGCCGTAGTATATCGTCCGTCATCGAAACGCCGCCCGCCGGGGCGGCGTTTTTTCTGTTAGCGGCGAGGGCAGGTTGACAATTCTATTCGGTGGGTTCATACTGATGCAGCATATCCGATGCGCGGCCGCTGCCGGCAGATCATAGCACTTCGCCCGCTCCGGCTCTGAAACGCCTTTTCGTCTGCTTGTTTCCTTCGGCAGAATCTCCAATTTTGATTTGCAAAATTTTCCTCTTTGCACAAAATTACTTGTAGATTTTTCCAGAGAATGCTGTATAATATCGTTAAAATACTGTCAAGAACGCCCGTGCGATTTTGTTTTCTGTTCATTCGGAGGACTGCGCCCTGTGCGCCCGGAAAGGAGGCGTTGGCATGGCCGGAAATTTGAAAATACGGACGCTGGGCAACTGGAGTCTGGGGATCACCGCGGTACTGGCGATCCTCTGTATCGCCATGTCCATTCTGGGCTTTCGGAAATACGAGGTGCTGCAAAGCTCCACCCGGGACTACATCGCCTGTGAGGCCGCAGCCCAGCGACTCCAGACAGGCTCGGACACGCTGACCCGTCAGGTGTGGCTGGCCGCCGCCACCGGTGAGCAGACCTATATCGACGCCTATTTCGAGGAGGCCAACGTCACCCGCAGCCGTGAGACCGCGCTGGCGGACCTGTCCGCCCTCCACGGCGGCGAGGACGCCAAGTCCGAGATCGCCGGCGACGTGGATGCAGCTCTGGCCGTGTTCACCGACACACTGACGGTACGGCAGCAGCGGGCGGCGGATGTGTTTGCCCGCATTTTCCGGACCATCACCGTCTGCGTGGTGCTCTTCGCCGCAGTGATGCTGCTGGAGTGCATGGTCATCCGCCGCGGCATCGTACACCCCCTGCTGGAGTATAACGAAAGCATCCACCACGGCGTCATCGCCCCCATCCACGGAGTAGCGGAGCTGCGGACGCTGGCGGAGACCTATAACAGCATCTACGAGGAAAATGAGGAACGGGAGATATTGATGAAGCATCAGGCGGAGCACGACAGTCTGACGGAGCTGCTGAACCGCCGCTCCTTCGATCAGATCCTGAGCCTGTATGAAAAAGACCGGAGCAGCTTCGCTCTGATCTTGGCGGATGTGGACGTCTTTAAGCAGATCAATGATACCTGCGGCCACGACACGGGCGACCGCATCCTGAAAAGGGTGGCCGCGCTCCTGCACACCACCTTCCGTTCCACCGACTACGTGTGCCGCATCGGCGGCGACGAATTTGCCGTCATCATGGTGGATATGAGCCGTGAGCTATACTACACCATCACCGATAAAATCGCCGAGATCAACGGCCTGCTGGCCGTACCGGAGGACGGCCTCCCCGCGGTATCCCTCAGCGCAGGCGTGGCCTTCTCCGATGAGAATGGCTTCTGCGGCAGTCTGTTCAGGGCGGCGGACAGCGCCCTCTATACCGCCAAGGCCCATGGCCGCTGCGGCTGCAGCGTATCCCCCGCGCCAGACGAGACCGGCAGCAAAAGCTGAGGCGCGACGCATCATGACCCCGGAAACCTTTCGCCGGCAGCCGGGCGGCCCGGGCGCAGCTCTCCCCCCCCAACCGATGCGCGGCATCGCTGTCAAACAAGCAAAAGAGGAGTAGTAGAGATGTCATTGAAGAAACAGATCCTTGTGGTGGAGGACAACCAGATCAACCGCGAGATGCTGCGCATGATCCTGTCCGGCCAATACGACGTGACAGAGGCGGATAGCGGCCAGACAGCCCTGAACCTTCTGTGGGATCGCAAGGACGATATTGCCCTGATCCTGCTGGATGTGATGATGCCGGTGATGGATGGCTATACGTTTCTGGAGCTGGTGAAGCAGGACCCCGAGCTGGCCCTGATCCCCGTCATCGTCACCACCCAGAATGACAGTGAGACCGATGAGATCGCCGCGCTGGAGCACGGCGCCACGGACTTCGTGCCAAAGCCCTACCGCCCCCAGATCATCCTGCACCGCGTGGCCAGCCTCATCAACCTGCGGGAAAATGCAGCCATGGTCAACCAGCTCCGCTATGACCGGCTCACCGGTCTTTACAGCAAGGAGTTCTTCTATAAGCAGGCGCAGGAGCAGATGCGCACCCATCCGGAGCGGCAGTATACCATCATCTGCTCCAACATTGAAAATTTCAAGCTGTATAACGATGTGTTCGGCATCGCCGCCGGCGACCGCCTGCTCCGCGAGATCGCCAACATGTTTCTGGAGCTCAAGGGCCGCGATGAGATCTGCGGCCGCTTCAACGCCGACCGCTTCATGCTCCTGCGCAGTCAGGAGCACCGCACTGCAAACTACGATCACCTTGTGGAGACCGGTCAGCAGATGCTGAGCGCGGCGAAGAACACCGTTATGAAGTGGGGCGTGTATGAGGTGACTGGCGAAGGCGTCTCTGTGGAGCAGATGTGCGACCGTGCCTTTCTGGCAGCGGACAGCATCCGTGGCCACTACAACACCCATTTCTCCGTCTACGATGACAGCCTGCGCAGCAAGCTGCTGCGGGAGCAGATCATCACCGAGTCCATGGAGGCCGCCCTCGCCCAGAGGCAGTTTCAGGTCTACCTCCAGCCCAAGTTCAGCCTGCTGGACGACCGACTGGCCGGTGCCGAGGCGCTGGTGCGCTGGATCCATCCGGAGATGGGCTTCCTGTCCCCGGGTGAGTTTATCCCCCTCTTTGAAAAGAACGGCTTCATCACCCAGCTGGACCGCTACGTCTGGGAGGAGGCGTGCCGCCTGCTCCACAACTGGCAGAGCCGCGGGCTCACCACCGTCCCCGTGTCCGTCAACATCTCCCGCGCCGACATCTATCAGGCAGACGTGGCCGATGTGCTGCTGGGTCTGATACGAAAGTACCGGCTGAAGCCCGCCCTGCTGCATCTGGAGATCACGGAGAGCGCCTATACTGAGGACCCGCAGCAGATCATCGACACCGTGGCGCATCTGCGCTCCCTGGGCTTCATCATCGAGATGGACGACTTCGGCAGCGGCTACTCCTCCCTGAACATGCTGAACCAGATGAAGCTGGACATCCTGAAGCTGGACATGAAGTTCGTCCAGAGCGAGACAGCCAAACCGCTGGAGCAGGGCATCCTCCGCTTCATCGTGGAGCTGGCCCGCCGGCTGAACCTCAGCGTGGTGGCCGAGGGCGTGGAGACCCGGGAGCAGCTGGAGCACATCCGCGACATCGGCTGCGACTACGTGCAGGGCTACTTCTTTGCCAAGCCCATGCCCAGCGCCGAGTTTGAAAAATACCTGACTGAGGAGCCCTCTCGCGCCATCATAGGCCGCGCGGTGTTCACCCGCCCTGCCCAGACTCTGCTGGTGGCGGACGAGGATCCCGACTACCGCGCCCAGGTGCGCGCCACCTTTTCCGGCCTCCACCAGGTGCTGGAGGCCGCCGACGCGGTCACGGCTCTTGCCTGCGTGGCGGAGCACGAACACGACGAGACGTTCGCCGTGCTGCTGAGCATGACCCTGCCGCAGCAGGGAGCCTTCGACGTGCTGGCCGCCATCCAGGCCAACCCCGCCCTCTGGCACGTCCCTGTTCTGGTAACATTGCCACAGGACGAAGCGCTGGAGAGACAGGCCCTGCGCGCCGGTGCGGACGATTTCATCAAAAAGCCCCATACCCAGGTGGGTCTGCGGAAGCGGCTGGAGCTGCTGACCGGCTTATCCACTCACAAGACACGGGAGCGCACGCCGCGGGACCATATCTGCCGAGACTATCTGACGGGTCTGCTGAACCGCCGCGGCCTCCATACCGCGCTGGATTCCCTGTGGCGGGAGGACCTGCCTCTGGCACTGTATATTTTCGATCTGGGCGGCCTGAAAAAAGTCAGCGACGGCTGCGGCCACGACCATGACAGCCAGCTGCTGAAAGCCTTCGGCGAGCTGCTGCGCAGGCGCACCCGAAACGGCGACATCCTCTGCCGCTACGGCGGGGACGAGTTCGTGGTGATCCTCCGCCGCATGGACAACGCCGAGGCGGTCCGGCGCAAGGGTACCGAGATCTGCCGCGCCATCGGCGAGTTCCTGCCGGGTGTGGAGCTTCTCGGCAGCTGCTCCGCCGGCGCCGTCCTGTGCGGCGACGAGGAATGTCCCTTTTCCGAGCTGCTGGAAAAAGCGACCAAGGCCCTGTACCGGGCCAAGCGTCTGGGCAAAGGTACCTGCTGTCTCTGGCACGACGAAGCCGAGAAAGATATCTGCCTGTAAAGACAGCGCAGACATAGAAGCAGGGAGTAAAAACAAAAGACAATTCGGACCGGGCACGCTGGCGCTGATCGATGTCGGTGCTGATGCTGGCCGCCGCAGGGAATTCCCTGCGGCGGCCTTTTTTGCTATACTCATTTTATCGCCTCGCCAAGTATCTGCCGCAGCAGGTCTGTCACGCCCTGCGCCGCCTGGATGGTGGCGATCATCAGCAGGTCGCCATCCACCTCCGACCAGTTGAGGTCATGTCCCGCGCTGCGGATAAGCTGCGTCAGAAACGCCCGCTGGGTGCGCCCGTTGCCCTCGCGGAAGGGATGCAGGTAGTTGGTCGTACAGTAAAAGTCGGTGATCTCCTCCACGAAGGCGTCATGGGGCAAGCCCTTGAAGTAATTCTGCTCCTTCAGCCGGTCAAAAATCAGCTTGGCCTGCGATTCAATCATTTCGGCGGGGCAGAAGTCTGTCCCCTTCTTGCTGAGGTTCACCGCACGGATCTGCCCCGCCCAATCGTACAGGTCAGAGAAAAGAAATTGATGGATCGCCTTGTAGTGTGCAAAATCAAAAACGCCTTCCAGCGGGCATTGTTCCAGCTTGGAGGCGTTGACATAGGTGGCGAGAGCCTCCGCCTCTTGCAGCGCGGCCTCGTCATGGATATGCAGTTTGTTCACCAGCACCGTTGTGCCGGGGTAGCAGTTGTCCTGAATGGGATCGATGCTGTACGCCATATCATCGTCACCTTTCGGCTGGTTTGGAAAAATGCCGCAGCAGCTCCGCCGTGGTCACCTCGCCACGCAGCACCCGCTGGCACTGCTCCCGCATCTGGGGCGTCACCTGACAGCCCTCCATGCGGACGGAGGCCTCCGCGTTCTTCATGGAAGCTGCATATCGTTTGTCGTCGCTCTTGTACATAGAAAAACTCCTCGCGTATCCGCGAGGAGTCTGGAGCTTGTGGCCGGATTCGAACCGGCGACCTGCTCATTACGAGTGAGCTGCTCTGCCAGCTGAGCCACACAAGCATCTCTATGAGAATCGGCTCCTCGCCGTACTCTGTTTGTTAGTTTACCACACCTGTGGGTCGGAATGCAATAGCCGCCTTATATAGCATCAGCGACCTGCTCATTACGAGTGAGCTGCTCTGCCAGCTGAGCCACACAAGCACAGTGAAATACCAGATGATAGTATAACATATCCCCGTGCCGCCGTCAACCGCCTTTTCGCCGTTCCGGCAAAATAATACATAACGTAATCTTCCCATCGAAGCCTGCCGCTTTTTCTCACGCCGCGAAAATCTGCTCCCTTCCCCGTTTCCGTCACACCCTGGGAAAAAGCTTCGCTTTTCCCTATTCCCCCGCTTTTCCCTGACAATTTCGCTATTCCGCTGCAAGACGTTCCCTTTACATATATTTTACATAATTCTGCATCGCATAATTTTTACAAAGAGTTATCCACACTTTCCACAAAGTTTTCCACAGCTATGTGTTCCCTGTATTTTCAATACTTTTCCGCATTTTTCGCCAGATTCACCGACACTCATAATTCGGTTTCCACTTTTCCAATTTCCCTGTTTTACTTTACATAACATCACAAATCGACGCGCACAGCCATCTTGTTTACCATAACGACCCCTTCTGCCAGCCATCGGAGCGGGAAAACGCCCCGCTCCCGAAAGAGCGGGGCTGCACGTTATGTCAGTGTACCCAGATCCATGGTGGCGTAGGCATTGAGGTCCAGTCCGGCACGGCGGCCCGCCAGATACTCGTAGTAGCCCTGCGCGCCGATCATAGCGCCGTTATCTCCGCACCATCGCAGCGGCGGCAGGAACAGCCGCGTCCCCGTCTTACGGCAGGCGTGCTCCAGATCCCCGCGGATGACGGAGTTAGCCGCCACGCCCCCGGCGGCCACCAGCGTGTCATACCCTGTCAGCTCCAGCGCCCGCATGGCGCGGGGCACCAGCTCGCCCGACACGGCGCAGGCGAAGTCCCGTGCCAGCGCGGGAGCGTCCAGTTCCTCCCCCTTCTGCTGGGCGTTGTGGGCCAGGTTCACCACCGCCGTTTTCAGGCCCGAGAAGCTCATGTCCAGCTCCGCGCCGGACACGCGGGCACGGGGCAACTCATATTTGCCGCCGGCGGACTGCTGCGCCAGCTCGTCCATGGGCTTGCCGCCGGGATAGGGCAGTCCCAGCACACGGGCAGCCTTGTCGAAGCACTCCCCCGCCGCGTCGTCGCGGGTGGCGCCCAGCACCGTCATATCCGTATAGTCCCGCACGTCCACGATCAGGGTATTGCCGCCGGAGATGGCCAGCGCCACGAAGGGCGGTTCCAGCTCCGGAAACGCCAGATAGTTGGCGGCAATGTGGCCCCGCACATGGTGTACGGGGATCAGCGGCACCCCCAGCGCGTAGGCAGCGGATTTGGCGAAGGACACCCCCACCAGCACCGCGCCGATAAGCCCCGGGGCATACGTTACCGCCACGGCGTCGATGTCTCGCTTCGTCAGGCCCGCGTCGGCCAGCGCCTTGTCGGATAGGGCGGCGATGGCCTGCACGTGCTTGCGGGAGGCGATCTCCGGCACCACGCCGCCGTACAGGGCGTGCATGTCCGCCTGGGAGAGAATCGCGTCGGACAGCAGCTGCCGTCCGTCCCGCACCACTGCCACAGCCGTCTCGTCGCAGGAGGATTCGAAAGCCAAAATGTTCATTGTGCCGCCTCCTCCGTGTAGTATTTTGTGAGAATGAGAGCATCCTCTTTAGGCAGGTCGTAGTAGTTGCGCCGCCGCCCCACCTCCCGGAAGCCGAAGCCCTCATACAGCGCGATGGCCGCCGCGTTGGAGGGCCGCACCTCCAGCGTCAGGAACGCCAGATGATTGCCCTTTGCGAAGTTGTCGAACACCTGCAGAAGCTGGGCTGCCACACCCTGCCTGCGGCAGGAGGGGTCCACGGCCACGTTGGTAATGTAGCCCTCGTCGGCCACCACCAGCAGGCCCGCGTAGCCCACCGCCTTCTCCGTCTCCGGCTCCACCGCCACCAGAAAGGCGGCGCACTGGTTGTCCAGCTCCTCGGCCAGCATCTTCTTGGACCACGGGCGGGAGAAGCACATCCGCTCCAGCTGCTCCAGCCGGTCCAGATGCTCCGCCGCCATGGGTACGATCTTTACCTGTTTCATGTCTTACTCCTTCGCTGCCAGCCAGTTTTTGCCGCTGTGCGCCTCAGCGATCAGGGGCACGGACAGCTGGGCGGCCTGCTCCATCTCCTCCGTCAGCAGGCGCTCTACCTGCTCCCGCTCCGATGCCGGACACTCCACGATCAGCTCGTCGTGTACCTGCATGAGAAGCCGGGCGCGCAGCCCCTCCCGCTTCAGGCGGTGGTGTACCCGCACCATGGCCAGCTTCATGATGTCGGCGGCGGTGCCCTGCACCGGCATGTTCAGGGCCACCCGTTTGCCGAATTCCCGCATGTTGAAATTGCTGCTTTTCAGCTCCGGCAGGGCGCGGCGCCGGTGCATCAGCGTCTGGACGTAGCCGTCCTGCTCCGCCTTAGCGACCACGTCGGTCATATACTGTCGCACGCCCTGATACGTCTCAAAATACCGCTCCATATACGCCTTGGCCTCCGCCACGGATACGCCGATATCCTGTGCCAGTGAGAAGGCTGAGATGCCGTAGACGATGCCGAAATTCACCGCCTTGGCGCGGCGGCGCATCTCCGGCGTCACCTCCTGCGGCTCCACATGGAACACGCGGGAGGCGGTGACGGTGTGGAAATCCTCCCCCGACCGGAACGCCGCCTGCATCTCGGTGTCGCCGGCAATGTGGGCCAGCAGCCGCAGCTCGATCTGGGAGTAGTCCGCGTCCACCAGCACGCAGCCCTCCGGCGCGGTGAACATCCGCCGCAGCTGGCTGCCCAGCTCCGTGCGGGTGGGGATATTCTGGAGATTTGGCTCCGTGGAGCTCAGCCGCCCCGTGGCCGTCACCGTCATCTGGAAGCTGGTGCGCACTCGCCCGTCCGGCTCGATGACCTTCATCAGCCCATCCACGTAGGTGCTTTTCAGCTTGGCGTACTGCCGGTAGCGCAGCACGTCCGCCACGATGGGCGCGTCGTACCGCAGCTTTTCCAGCACGTCGGCATTGGTGGACCAGCCGGTCTTGGTCTTTTTCCCGTGGGGCAGGCCCAGCTTTTCAAACAGGATCACGCCCAGCTGCTTGGGAGAGTTGATGTTGAATGTCTCCCCCGCCGCGGCGTAGATGGCCTGCTCCGTCTCATCCATGACGCCCTGCAGCGTCTGGCCGTACTCCGCCAGAGCCTTCCGGTCCACCAGAAAGCCCGCCGTCTCCATCTCCGCCAGCACGCGGCACAGCGGCAGCTCCACCTCGTAGTAGAGCCTGGTCACGTCCAACGCCTCCAGCTTGGCAGCCAGCGTCCCATGGAGCGCCGACACCGCCGAGGTGTAGCTGATGAGCGCCGTCTGAGCCGCCGTATCGTCCCCCAGCAGGGACGTGAACGCCTCCGGCTCCAGATGGGCGGGCTTGGGCAGTTCCTCATTATAAAAAGAGAGAAACAGCTTGGCGATATCGTAGCTGCCGGCGGTGGCGTCGCAGAGGTACGCCGCCAGCGCCGTGTCGAACACAAAGCCCTCGGCGGGCAGCTCCCGCTCCAGCAGGGCGCGTATCATATCCTTAACGTTGTGCCCCACCTTTTTGATGTCTGCGGCGAACAGAGCCTCCAGCAGGTCGTGCCAGTTCCCGCCGTACCGGTTCTCGTACAGCTCTGCCATCCGGACGGTGCCCTCGCCCGTCTCGCAGGCCACCGCCAGTGCGCTGAAGTCCGGCAGGCCGTAGACGGTAACATGGTCCGCGCCCCGCCACAGGTCCAGCAGCTCCTGCGCCCGCGCCGCCGTCTCCAGGATCTCCACCTCGGCGGCAGCGTCCGCCTTCTCCTCTGGCTGGTGCTGAGGGGACAGACCGTACTTGTCGATGAGCTTCTGGAACTCCAGCCGCAGAAACAGGTCGTACAGCTCCGGTTTGAAGGGCTGGCGCAGGTTGTCCTCCGGTCTGAACTCCAGCGGCGCATCGGTGACGATGGTGGCCAGCCAGTAGCTGTGCCGCGCCGACTCCTCTCCCTCCTGCAGCTTCCGCAGGGCGGCGGGCTTGGCGTGAACGTCCGGCATCTGTGCGTACAGCGTATCGATGCTGCCGTACTCCTGTACCAGGGCCATGGCGGTCTTTTCCCCGATGCCCGGCACGCCCGGAATGTTGTCGGAGCTATCGCCCATCAGAGCCTTCAGGTCGATCATATGGATGGGCGCGAAGCCGTAGGTCTCCTGAAATGTCTCCGGTGTCATGTCCTTGGTGGTGGTCTGGCCCATGCGGGTGGACACCAGCTTCACCTTGGTGTGGTCGGTGATGAGCTGGAGGCTGTCCTTGTCGCCGGTGACGATGACGCAGTCCCAGCCCGCCGCCTCGCATTTGCGGCTGATGGTACCGATAAGGTCATCGGCCTCGTACCCCGTCAGCTCATACCGGGGGATGCTCATGGCCGTCAGCACCTGCTTCAGCGGCAGCATCTGCATCGCCAGTTCCTCCGGCATTCCCTTGCGCTGGGCCTTGTAGGCCGCGTCGGCCTCATGCCGGAACGTAGGCTCCCGCCGGTCGAAGGTGACGCACAGCGCCTCCGGCTTCTCCTCGTCCAGCAGGCGCTGCAGCGTGGTGATAAAGCCGTAGATGGCGTTGGTGTATAGTCCCTGCCGCGTGGTCAGGGGGCGGATGCCGTAATAGGCGCGGTTGACGATGCTGTTGCCGTCAAGGACCATCAATTTCATAGGGAGCCTCCGTTTTTATCCATAAGTAATTGTATTATACGCCGATTTCCCCCATAAAACAACCGTTTCTCTTGACAGCTTTCGGTTTTGTGATAGACTTGTCTGGTGCTTTGCGGAATTTTTATAAAGACATCGGCGCGCTGCGCCATTGGATAAAGGAGGCTCCCTGGCATGATCGAATCCTTTCTGACGGTGGGCCGTCAGATCATTACGCTATATCTGCTGATGGCCGTGGGCTACGTGCTGGGGAAGCTCAAGCTCATCGACGACCATGGCGCCGCCAGCATGAGCACGCTGGTGATGTATATCGTCAGCCCCTGTATGCTGCTGTTGGCCTTCCAGCGTCCCATTGAGCAGGATACGCTCCACAACTTTTATGTCGTGGTGGCTGTGTCCCTCCTGCTGCATGTGGCTTTCATTGTACTGTCCCGTCTGATGATCCACGACACGGACCGGCATCGCCGTAACCTGCTGCTGTTTGCCGCCGTGTTCTCCAACTGCGGCTTCATGGGCTACCCCGTGATGACCTCTCTGATCGGCACCATCGGCGTATTCTACGGCTCGGCCTACAACGTGATTTTCACGGTCCTCAGCTGGACCTACGGCATCTACGCCATCACCGGTGACAAGACCCAGCTGAAGCTGCGCCCCCTGCTGCTGAATCCCGGCGTCATCAGCATCGTGCTGGCTCTGGCCCTGTACCTGCTGGAAATCACTCTGCCGGATATCATCATGACCCCCGTGACGTACCTCTCGGCCCTGAATACGCCGCTGCCTATGGTGGTGGTAGGCTCCCAGCTGAGCCACGCCGACTTTCGCGCCGCTCTGAAGGGCGCCAGCTCCTGGATCACCATGCTGCTGCGTCTGGTGGCGTTCCCCCTGCTGTCTCTGGGCATCTGTCTGGCCCTGGGTCTGAACAGCGATCTGACCATGGTCCTGGTCATCGCCGCCAGTGCGCCGGCAGCCGCTCTGCTGAGCATGCTCTCGGCCAAGTTCGAGCTGGACTCGGAGCTGGCCTCCTCCATGGTGTCGGTACAGACCGCCTTCTCCGCCCTGACCATGCCCCTGGTCGTGAGTCTGGTGGACTATCTGGCCTGATTTCTTCTGTGCATAAAAAGCCTCCCGCAGCATAGGCTGCGGGAGGCTTTTCGCGTTCTTCACTTGTTGTTCAGCTTCCCCAGATACCGGTAGATGCTGGCCTCAGAGCTGTGGAGTGCTTGGGCTACGTGGCTGACGGAGCCCTTCAGCAGGAACACGCCCTTGCGGTTCAGGATGTCCATGATCTCCATCTTCTCGTCCTGGGTCAGGCGGTCCACCTCCACCGGATAGTCCGCCACCACCTGAGACACGATGCTGGCGGTGGCGCCGGCGATCGACGTGGGATATCCGCTGCGCACCGGCATCTCCACCGGGTCGTTGCTGTCGGCGATGAGCCGCGTACCGCTGGGTACGCCGCGCTTCAGGCCGCCGCCGCACAGCTCCATGACCTTGCGGGCCAGTTCCTCATAGCGGCTGGCATCGAAGTTGATGCACAAAAATCCCGTCAGCTCGCCGGAGCGGCCGCGAATAAGCATGGAGTTGGAGCACATGGTCTTGCCGGTGGCGGAGACCGTCTCGAAATCCAGCACATAGTTCTGCGTCTCGCTGAGATTCCCTGCCAGATACTCCAGCATCTTGTTGCTCAGAGGCGACCCCAGATGACGTCCCGTCAACTCGCCGTTGGCGATGGCGATGATCTCGTTGGAATCATCCTTCAGTTCGTGCAGCGCGATCTCGTAGTCGGGGCCCATGACGTGGCCCAGAAAGTCCACGAGCAGCGTATAGTGCCGCTTCAATTCTTTGTCCATGGGAGTCAGCCTCCTTTGTTTGTTATATTACGCCTCTTCCGGCTGCCGGACAGCCAGCTTGGCCTTCTCCTCGTCCTCCAGTACGCGGTAGGCCACCTTGCCCACCAGCGTCTTGGGCAGTTCCTCGCGGAACTCGATGTCGTAGGGCATGGCGTACTTGGCGATGTGCTTGCGGCAGTAGGCCAGCAGCTCCTGCTTGGTGGCATCGTCGGCGGGAACGCCGGGCTTGAGCATCACGAATGCCTTGACCTTCTGCATCTTATAGGCATCGGGCACGCCGATGATGCAGCTCATCTGCACCTTCTCGTGGGCGTCCAGAATGTTCTCCATCTGGCCGGGGTACACGTTGTAGCCGGAGGAGATGATCATCCGCTTGGCGCGGCCCTTGAAGTAGATGAAGCCCTGATCGTCCATGGTGCCCAGGTCTCCGGTGTACACCCAGGTCAGGCCGTCCGCGTGCTTGCGCAGGGTTCTGGCCGTCTCCTCGGGGTTGTTCATGTACTCCTTCATCACGGTGGGCCCGGCCAGCAGGATCTCGCCCTCCTCGCCGTAGGGCACCTCCTCGTCGGTGTCTGGCTTCACGATCTTGATGTACGTGTCGGGGAACGGCAGGCCGATGGAGCCCTCCTTATAGATGTTGGTGGGCGTCAGGCAGCAGGCCGTCACCGTCTCGGTGGTACCGTAGCCCTCCCGTACCTGGATAACGGCCTTATGGTCATACAGGAACTTGTCGAACTTCTTCTTCAGCTCGATGGACAGGCTGTCGCCGCCGGAGAACACACCCTTCAGACTGCTGAGATCGGCGTTGTCCATGCTGGGCAGGCGCAGCAGCGCCTCGTACAGCGTGGGTACACCGGCGATGAAGTTGCAGCGGTACTTGACGATCTGCTTGGCGTAGCTCTTGGCGGTGAAGCGGGGGATGAGGATGCAGCGGCCGCCGTTGGCCAGCATGGAGTGGACGCACACGCCCAGACCGAAGCCGTGGAACAGGGGCATGGCCGCCAGCATCTTGTCGCCGGGCCGGAACATGGGGTTGGTGGCGATGATCTGCTGACCCAGCGCGTTGAAGTTGCCGTTGGTCAGCACGATGCCCTTGGTGGTGCCGGTGGTTCCGCCGGAGTACAGGATGACGGCGGGATCGTTGAAGCCCCGCTCTACACGGTAGTTCTTATAGAAGCAGTACCGGGACATCTCCATAAACTCCCGCCAGCGGATGACAGGCGCATCCTCGGGGATCTTCTGGATCTTGCGGCCCTCTGTGAGCATGTAGCCGGCGCGGATGGTGCGGCTCAGCTCATCCTTCACCGATGCGATGATGATGTTGATGATATGGGTGTTCTGGCGGATATGCTCGAACTTGTTGTAAAACTGGTCCAGCGTGATGGCCGTGGTGGACTCGGAGGCGTTGAGATAGAATTCGATCTCCTTCTCCGCCGACAGGGGGTGGATCATGTTGGCAATGCCGCCCACCAGGTTGACGGCGTAGAACATGTAGATGGCCTGGGGGCAGTTGGGCATGGCGATGGTGATGCGGTCGCCGGGCCGCACGCCAAGGGTCTTCAGGCTCTTGGCACACTTCTCGATCTCCTGCACCATCCGGCGGTAGGTGACGGAGCGGCCCATAAAGTCAAACGCGATATAATTGGGATACATGTCCGCCATACGCTCCACAGCGTCGAACATGCTGCCCTGAAAATAGTCCAGATGCATGGGCACGTCGCCCATATAGTTCTCCCACGGGGTCTTTACTTCACTCATACTGTACCTCCTCGCTCAGCGGTTTTTCCAGTTCCTCGGGGTGCTCCAACAGATATTTCAGCAGCCGCACGGACTTGGAATAGTAATAGCCGTCTGCCAGACGCTCGTCGATGGTCAGGCCAAGATCCAGCGTCTCCCTCATTGTCACGTTCCCGTCCGCATCATAGAAGGGAAACAGCTTCTTCTCGCCGATGATGCAGAACAGGGAGCAGGTGCCCCAGTTGGTCAGGTGGTGATAGCCGCATTTGAGCTTGATAGAGCCCAGATTGGAGATGACCACCGAATTATAATAGGGGTCCGTGGCGATGATATCCTTGGGCACCCAGCCGTGCTTATCCAGCCACATCAGGATGCGGATAGCGGCCTTGCTGACGAAGCGGGGGATCTTGTTGAGATAGTCCATGACGCCGGTGGTAGGGTCCACCTTCTCGCTGCGGCACTCCGTCACCTGCTGGCGGATATACTCGTGTACATCGGCCAGAGTGTTGTCCTCCTTGCCGCGCATGACGGCCAGCGCCTCGGCGCCCTTGTCGGAGAACTGCTTTTTCACCACAAAAGAGGCGGAGATATAGTTTCTCTGATAGAAATTGCTGTTGGCAATGAAGCGGTTCAGCTTGGGACGCAGCATGATCGTCTTCAGCAGTGCCGCCACCACCAGATGGAACATGGTGTAGGGAAATTCCGTCTCCTCCTTGTTCTTCTCGGCCAGATAGGCGTTCATGGCCGTCAGGTCGATGCGCAGGGAGACATAGGCCTCGTTGTCGCAGCGGTTGGGGTAGATGATGCCCGTGATGTAGTGGAGGGAGTCCAACTCCCGCAGGAGCCGTCCGTCCTTCCGGTCACCACGGCGTTTTTTCTGTGTTTCCATATTTTTCTCCTGTAAGTTTACCTAATAAAAATGTCAACTATTTACAAGCACACCTAATAATTTATATCAGATAGCACCAATAACATGACTAACCTGCAGTTTTTCATTATAGCAGGCCACCCCCCAAATTACTACCCTTTTTTTCGTTTTTTTGCAGTTCATGATGAAGAAGTATTAAAAGGGACTGCGGCACATGGCCGCAGTCCCTTTGCCTGCACGTTTTTTTAGAAATCGGCGCTGCCCACAGTGCGGGGGTGCAGCTCCACATCACGAATATTGCTGACACCGGTGAGGTACATCACCATGCGCTCGAAGCCCAGGCCAAAGCCGGCGTGGCGGCAGGAGCCGTAGCGCCGCAGGTCGCAGTACCACCAGTAGTCCTCCGGCTTCATGCCCAGCTCGCGGATGCGGCTCTCCAGCAGGTCCAGACGCTCCTCGCGCTGGCTGCCGCCAATGATCTCGCCGATGCCCGGCACCAGGCAGTCCGCCGCGGCCACAGTCCTGCCGTCGTCGTTGAGGCGCATATAGAACGCCTTGATCTCCTTGGGATAGTCGGTGACGAATACCGGCTTTTTGAACACCTGCTCTGTCAGATACCGCTCGTGCTCGGTCTGGAGATCGGTGCCCCACTCCACTTTGTAGTCAAACTTATCGTTGTTCTTTTTCAAAATCTCCACGGCGTCGGTGTAGCTGACGCGGCCGAAGTCGGAGGAAGCCACATGCTCCAGCCGCTCCTTCAGGCCCTTGTCCACGAAGCTGTTGAAGAAGTCGATCTCGTCCGGGCAGCGCTCCAGCACCCTGCGGATAATGTGCTTGATCATGGCCTCGGCCACGTCCATGTCGCCGGCCAGATCGCAGAAAGCCATCTCCGGCTCGATCATCCAGAACTCGGCGGCGTGGCGCTGGGTGTTGGAGTTCTCGGCGCGGAAGGTGGGGCCGAAGGTGTACACATCGCCGAAGGCCATGGCAAAGTTCTCGGCGTTCAGCTGGCCGGACACGGTGAGGCTGGTCTTTTTGCCGAAGAAGTCCTGAGAGTAGTCCACCTGACCATCCTCGGTCTTAGGGACGTTGTTCAGATCCAGCGTGGTGACCTGGAACATCTCGCCGGCGCCCTCACAGTCGGAGCCGGTGATGATGGGAGTCTGGACATACACGAAGCCGCGGCTCTGGAAGAACTCATGGACGGCGTAGGCCGCCGCAGAGCGGACGCGGAACGTGGCGGAAAACAGATTGGTGCGGGGACGCAGATGCTGGATAGTACGCAGGAACTCCACGCTGTGGCGCTTCTTCTGCAGGGGATAGTCGGGGGTAGACTTGCCCTCCACCTCGATGGTGTGAGCCTTCACCTCCAGCGGCTGCTTGGCGTCAGGTGTCAGCACCACGGTACCGCGGACGATCAGGGACGCACCCACGTTCTGCGCGGCGATCTCCTTATAATTATTCAGCTCCTCGGCGGACATGACCACCTGCAGATTCTTGAAGCAGGAGCCGTCGTTCAGCTCGATGAAGCCGAAGGTCTTCATGTCGCGGATGGTACGCGCCCAGCCGCAGACGGTGACCTCTTTGCCGCCCAGAGACTCCTGATCGGCGAAGATCGCTGCGATTTTCATTCGTTCCATAGTCTTTCACCTTTTCTGTTGATATTTCGGGACACACGCTGTGCCATAACATGCTTTGGCAACATATTATACACTGCTGCGGCAGATTTTACAAGGAGGAGTTTCGGGAAACCGCCGGAAAGCTCTTCTCTCCGCTTTTGGCACATTTTTTTCGATTGCAGGCGGGCAGCCCCGCTCCGGCACGCTCTGGCAAAACACGCTCTGGCAGGAGAACAGGGCTTGACAGAGCGCCATGCCATCCTGTACAGTAAAGGGATGAACTATTCCCGAAAAGAGGAACACTTACATATGACGCTGAGAGAATTAGAGGCAGGTAAAAGCGCCGTGATTCGCCGGGTGGGCGGTGAGGGTGCGCTGCGGCAGCACTTTCTGGATATGGGCATGATCCCCGGTGCAGAGGTAACGGTGGTAAAGCTGGCCCCCATGGGAGACCCCATGGAGGTGCAGGTCCATGGCTACGAGCTGACGCTGCGTCTGGCGGAGGCCGATCAGATCGACATCGAGCCGATCCGGCAGCGCAGCCGCAGCCATGTCGGTGTGGATCGCGCCCGGGACCCCGACCATCCCGGTCTTGGTGAGAGCGGCAAGTACCACAGCAAGGAGGACGAGCATCCGCTGCCGGAGGACACCGTCCTGACCTACGCACTGGTGGGCAATCAGAACTGCGGCAAGACCACACTGTTCAACCAGCTCACCGGAGCGAGACAGCACGTGGGCAACTTCCCCGGCGTCACGGTGGACCGCAAAACAGGTGTGATCCGCGGCTATCCCAACACGGAGGTCACTGACCTGCCGGGCATCTACTCCATGTCCCCGTTCAGCAGCGAGGAGATCGTGTCGCGGAACTTCGTGCTGCAGGACAAGCCCAAAGCCATCATCAACATCGTGGACGCCACCAACATCGAGCGAAACCTGTATCTGACCATGCAGCTGCTGGAAATGGGCATTCCCATGGTGGTGGCGCTGAACATGATGGATGAACTGGTGGGCAATCAGGGTTCCATCGACGTCAACGCCATGGAGGCCATGCTGGGCGTTCCGGTCGTCCCCATCTCCGCCGCCAAGGACGAGGGTGTGGATGAGCTGGTGCAGCACGCTGTCCATGTGGCGAAATATCAGGAGCCGCCGCTGCAGCAGGACTTCTGCGGCAAGGACGACCACGGCGGCGCGGTACACCGCTGCATCCACGCGGTGGTACATCTCATCGAGGATCACGCCGTGCAGGCCGGTCTGCCGGTACGCTTTGCCGCCACCAAGGCCATCGAGGGCGACAGCCTCATTCTGGCGCAGCTGGCGCTGGATGAAAACGAGCGGGAAATGCTGGAGCACATTGTGCTGCAGATGGAGGCGGAGCGCGGTCTGGATCGCAGTGCCGCCATCGCGGACATGCGGTTCGATTTTATTGAACGCCTCTGCGAGCAGACGGTCATCAAGCCCCACGAGAGCCGGGAGCGCGTGCGCAGCGAGAAGATCGACCGCATCCTGACCGGCCGCTACACCGCGATCCCCTGCTTTATCGGCATCATGCTGCTGATGTTCTATCTGACCTTCAACGTCATCGGGGCGTGGCTCCAGTCCCTGCTGGCAGCCGGGATCGACAAGCTGTCCGCCCTGGCGGACAGCGCCCTGACAGGGCTGGATGTGAACCCCGCCGTCCACAGTCTGGTCATTGACGGCATTTTCACCGGCGTGGGCAGCGTGCTGAGCTTCCTGCCCATCATCGTGACGCTGTTCTTCTTCCTGTCCCTGATGGAGGACAGCGGCTACATCGCCAGAGTGGCCTTTGTCATGGACAAGCCGCTGCGGAAGATCGGCCTGTCCGGCAAGAGCATCGTTCCCATGCTCATCGGCTTCGGCTGCACCGTCCCCGCAGTGATGGCCACCCGCACCCTGACCAGCGAACGGGACCGGAAAATGACCATTCTGCTGACGCCGTTCATGAGCTGCACGGCCAAGCTGCCCATCTACTCGTTCTTTGTCAGCGTGTTCTTCCCCGGCCGGGGCGGCCTTATCATGGCGGGGCTGTACCTGCTGGGGATCCTGGTGGGGATCCTGGCGGCACTGCTCTATAGGGGCACGCTGTTCAGCGGCGAGCCCATTCCCTTCGTGATGGAGCTGCCCAACTACCGGCTGCCCAGCGCTAAGAACGTGGCGCAGCTGTTGTGGGAAAAGGCCAAGGACTTTTTGCAGCGGGCCTTCTCCGTCATTCTCATCGCCACGGTGGTGGTGTGGTTCCTCCAGAGCTTTGACCTGCGCCTGAACATGGTGTCCGACTCTGCGGACAGCATGCTGGCCATGGCCGCCGGCGTACTGGCTCCGCTGTTCGCGCCGCTTGGGCTGGGCGACTGGCGCATCTGCACCGCCCTCATCAGCGGCTTCATGGCCAAGGAGAGCGTGGCATCTACGCTGGAGGTACTATTCGGAAACAGCATCGGCAGCATTCTTTCTCCGCTGGCTGCGGCGACGCTGCTGGTGTTCAGCCTGCTGTACACCCCTTGTATCGCGGCGGTGACCTCCGTCCGGCGTGAGCTGGGCGGCAAATGGGCGGTCGGGCTGGCCGTATGGCAGTGTCTCATCGCGTGGGTGGTGGCTTTCGTGGTCCACGGTATCGGGAGTGTGCTGCTATGAACGTCTGGGACATTCTCATTCTCGCAGCGGTGACGGCAGCGCTGTTTCTTGCGTTCCGCACCGCCGTCGGAAACCGGAAAAACTGCTGCGGCGGCTGCAAAGGATGCAGCAGCCGCGGGAAACACGACCGGTCCTGCTTATCCTGCCGGTCGGCCCGCAAGGAGGAGACACTATGAAGAAACCCCATAAGCCCATTCCCAGCCCTCGTGACCTGAAGGGCACCATCCGGCGGCAGCCCGTGGTATTCGCGGTGTATCTGGTGCTGCGGCTCATCGTGCTGGGCACGCTGGTGTCCTCCATCATCCGCGGCGAGTACGAGAGCGCGTTCATCTGCCTGCTGGTGTTGGCGCTGTTCATGCTGCCGTTCTTTATCCAGCAGAACTTCGGCATCGAGCTGCCGTCCACGCTGGAGATCATCATCCTGCTGTTCATCTTCGCGGCGGAGATCCTGGGCGAGCTGGAGTGCTATTTCATCACCTATCCCCACTGGGACTCCATGCTCCACACCACCACCGGCTTCCTGTGCGCCGCCACGGGCTTCGCCCTCATCGACATCCTCAACCGCAACAGCCGCATCAAGTTTGAGCTGTCCCCCATCTACGTGGCGCTGGCAGCGTTCTGCTTTTCCATGACGGTGGGCGTGCTGTGGGAGTTTTTTGAGTTCGGCATGGACCGGCTGTTCCACATGGACATGCAGAAGGACACCGTGGTGCAGTCCATCACCTCCGTGATGCTGGATCCCACCAACAGCAACACTCCCGTCACCATCGACGGCATCCACTCCGTAGCCGTCAACGGACAGGACCTGGGGTTTGACGGGTATCTGGACATCGGGCTGTACGACACCATGGCGGACCTGTTCGTCAATTTCATCGGCGCAGTGGTGTTCAGCACCATCGGGTACTTCTACATCAAGCACCGCGGCAAGGGCAGGCTGGCCCGGGCGTTCATTCCCACCATCACAGAATCGGAGAATGCCGCCGAGGAGCTGCCGGACACGGAAGAAACGCCGGATACACCGGAGGAAACGTAAACAAGAGACGCCCGAGAGGGCGTCTCTTGTTTTCTTCAGCCGATGCGGGCTGTGCTTTCCTTATTTTGCCAGAGACAGGGACACGATCTTCTCGCAAAGCTCCTGATACGTCATGCCGGCCACCTTGGCGGCCTTGGGGATCAGGCTGTTGGGGGTCATGCCGGGGAGGGTGTTGACCTCCAGACACCAGGGGCGGCCCTCCGCGTCCAAAATGAAGTCGGCGCGGGAGTAGACGGACAGGCCCAGTGCATGATGAAGTTTCAGAGCCGTCTCTCCCAGCAGGCGGTGCTCCTCCTCCGTGCAGGGGGCGGGGCAGAGCTCCCGGGCCGCAGCGGCGCCGCTCTGGTACTTGGCCACGTAGTCGAAGGTGCTGCCCTCCGGCGGCACGATCTGGATGGTGCTGAGGTAGTCGTCGCCCAGCACCGGCTGGGTGAACTCGCGGCCCACGATCTTCTCCTCCACCACGATGCGGTGGCCGTAGCGCAGGACATCGTACAGCGCCTGCTCCAGCTGCTCCCGGGTGTCCGGCAGGGACACGCCGATGGACGAGCCGCCGTCCACCGCCTTCACCACGCAGGGCACAGGCAGCTCCTGCACAAGGGCGGGTACATCGGCGGCGGTATAGGTGATCTCACGCCACCTGGGGGTCAGGATGCCGGCGCTCTCCATGATGCGCTTGGCCACGGCCTTGTCCATGGCCATGGCGCTGCCCAGCGGGCCGGAGCCGGTATAGGGCACGCCCAGCAGCTCCAGCGCGGCCTGAATTTTGCCGTCCTCGCCGTCGATGCCGTGGAGACCCAGAAACACGCAGTCGGCCAGAGCACAGATGTCCAGCACGCCCACGCCCAGATGGCTGGGGCTTTTCAGCCTGCGGGAGGCTTTCACGGCCTCCAGATCCGGCGCTGTCTCGGAGATGCTGACGCTGCCGCAGAAGCCGTCCGGCGCGTCGAAGGCGTCCTCCAGACGGCCGGTGTAGTTCTCCAGTCCCAGAAACATATCCACAAAAATGGCCTTGTGGCCCGCGTCACGCAGGGCGCGGCACACGGAGGTGGCCGTGACCAGCGAGACGCTGCGCTCCGTGCTGATGCCGCCGCCCAATACTACAATTTTCATGCTGTTACTTCCTTTCTGCTTTTCCCAGCTTTTCCCAGCTTTTCTCCGCTTTTCCCAAACTCCCCAAATCGCCGTCAGCGCCGCTTCTGCGGGGGATAGACCCGCGGGACGCGCTTGGACACGGCGCACAGCAGCTCGTAGGGAATGGTGCCCGCCGCGTCGCTGAGCGCCGTGATGTCGTTGTCGGGGCCGAAGATCTCCACCTGACTGCCTACGGCAGCGTCGGGGATGTCGGTGACGTCGATCATGCACATATCCATGCAGATGCTGCCGCACTGGGGGGCCTTATGGCCCGCCACGGCGAAGCTGCACTTGCCGGACAGGGTGCGGAACAGGCCATCGGCGTAGCCGATGCCCAGCACGGCCATACGGGTACGGCGCTGGGTGCGGAAGCGGCGTCCGTAGCTGACGCAGGTGTCCGGCTCGTAGGTCTTGATGGTGCTGATGGTGGTGACAAGGCGCATGCACGGGCGCAGACCGAAGCGGCCCGTGTCGTCGCCGTAGCCGTACAGCAGGAGTCCCGGGCGCACCATGTCCAGCGCCATCTCCGGATAGTGGACCACGGCGCCGGTGTTGGCGCAGTGGCGGATGGCAAAGGTCACGCCGCCGCGCCGGGCCACCGCGTCGATCATGCGGCAGAACAGGTCGAACTGCTGATGCGTGTAGCGCTCACTGTCGGCATCCGGCTCATCGGAGACGGCAAAATGGGTGTAGATGCCCTCCGGCAGCAGGCCGGGCAGACGGCAGGAGGCGATGACGTTGGCCACGCCCTCGTCAAAGCTGTCGCCGCCGCAGAGGAAGCCCAGACGGGACATGCCGGTGTCGATCTTGATGTGGATGCGGAGCTGCCGGCCCAGCGCCGCCGCGCGGGCGGAGAACTCCTGCGCCTTGGCAAGGCAGGACACCGTCTGGGTGATGTCGTTGTCGATGAGCGTCTCGGTATACTCCGACGGGGTGTGGCCCAGGATCAGCAGCGGCATGGTGATGCCGGCGCTGCGCAGCTCCATGGCCTCGTCCAGGCAGGACACGGCCAGATAGTCCGCGCCCTCGCTCTCCAGCAGGCGGGCCACCGCCACGGCGCCGTGGCCGTAGGCGTCGGCCTTGACCACGCCCAGAAACCGGCAGCCCTCCGGCAGGGCGGCGCGGATGGCGCGGTAGTTGTAGCTGATGTTGTCAAGGCTGACCTCGGCCCATGTTCTCTTTTGCAGGCTGTTTCTCATACATTTCCCCTACTTTCCCATTGTAACAGTTTTATTCTATCACTCGGCACAGAACGGGATGCTATGCCCTCTGGCGTACTGCTGGGCATAGGAACCCGCCTTGCCGTGGATGGTCAGTTTCTCGCAGTTTAGGAAGCACTCGCCGCCGATCTGGCGGACGGTGGCAGGGATCGTGATCTTCTCCAGCGCTTTGCAGTTTCCGAAGGCGCGATAGCCCAGATGCGTACAACCCTCGGCGATCTCGACGGTGCGCAGGTTCGCGCAGGTACTGAAGGCGCTTCTGTCGATGATTCGGACGGAGGGTGGGGTGCTCACGGTTTTCAGCTTATTCGTCTTGTAGAACGCACAATACCGGATATTCGTCAGAGTATCAGGGAAGGTGACGGACTCCGTATACTTGCTGCCGCTGAAAACGCTGCGCTCGATGCCCGTCACCGGAAGTTCCTCCACGCAGGCGGGTATCTCCACATCGGCCACCGTGGTGAGCTTTTTGGTCACGACGGCGTGGTCGGTGTAGAGGCGGAAGGCCAAATCCTTTGTTTTGAACTCCCGCGTCTTAAAGTCGTAACGCTCGAACTCCTCGTGATACCACGTGCCGAACAGCTTATCCACCACGTCCTCCAGTTCCATGCTGTGACTTCCCTTGAACAGAAGCAGGTCTTATTCACGGATATAAGCGCGCAGAGCATCTGTCAGTTCTGCCTTCGTGGGGAAATAGTGAACGTCCAACGCCGCATTGGCACGGGCTTCTTCGGCGATATAGCGGGCATCGTCCCCGTAGCAGAACAGGGCGTTGAACTGGGATGCAGCGGCGGCACGGCCTACCTGACGGTGGTACTCCACCACATCGGCACCGCCTTCCTTGATGTCGGCCAGCACGGCGATACGGCGGCCCTGACCGTTGACGGGAATGGCGGAGACGGTGGTCAGGGCGCTCTGCATGGATTCCACGGATGCGTTGTAGCAGTCCAGATACAGGCGGACGCCACCGTAGGACACGAGATTCTGTCGGATACCGCTGGTGCGGTAACGGGCGATGCCGTCCGTGACCTCCTTGTCCGTCATGCCGATGAGCTTGCCGGCAGCGAACGCGGCCAGCGCATAGAGAATGTTGTGCTGGCCAAAGCAGTGAAGCACCACCGGTGTCACTGTCCCATCGTGCTGCACATCAAAGCTCATGCCCATTTCCAGATTCTTGATGTTGACGGCGCGGTAGTCCGCCCGCTCATCGGCGATGCCGTAGTAGAGGGCTTTGCGATCCTTTATCTCCGCGTTCCGCTGGAACGGATCGTCGCCGTTGAGTATCAGCACACCATCGGCGGGCATGCCCTCCTGCACGCCAAGGCAGCTCTCCCAGATGCGCTGCTGGGAACCGAAAATCTCCATGTGGGAGGTGCCCACCAGCGTCATCACGGCAATGTCGGGCCGGACAAGCTGGGCAATGCTGGCCGCTGCGCCGTAGGGCGGCCCCTCCATCAGCTCCTGCACGTAGACCTGATGCTCCTGCTTCAGGTCCTGCACCACACTGCCGCAATAGCGGAAGTTGTTGGCGCTGCCGGTATTCCGATGGGTATTGAATTTGGAGCTGACCACGGTGTATATCAGTTCCGTGGCCGTGGTCTTACCGATGCTGCCGGTGATGCTGATGGTCTTGGGCGTGTAACAGGCGCGGCAGGCGCGGACGATTCTGGCATACGCCTGAAACGTATCGTCCACCACCATGCAGGGGTAATCTCCAATCTGCTCCGTAGCCAGCAGGAGCTTTGCGCCCTTCTGCATGGCCGTTTCCGCCAGCTCGGGCAGCTTCTCCCGCGGTGTGCGGTAGTTTTTATCGGATGTGATGTCGCTGACCAGTGCAACACAGCCCGGGCGGGCGTCCATAGCGAAGTTCAGCTTCGTATACACCTCGTCGGCGGCGGGGGCGGGCAGGCCCAGCGCCGCACAGATATTCTTCTTCGTCAATATCCACTCGCCGGTCATGTTGCCGTTCTTCGTGAATATTCCCTTTACTTTTTTGATGGCCTCTTTCATCTGCATGGCCTGTTTTCCCTCCCCTGTGATACTGCGCTCCGGCAGAACGGGATAGCTCAGGCCGCAGGCGCTGTCAGGAATATAGCAGGGGATGAACGTCTCCCCCGTCACGCGGACCTTGCCGTTCTGCCGCGTCAGCTCTATTTGCAGGATGCCGGTGGACCGGCTGACGGACATCAGCTCGCTGGTGACAAAGTTGCCCATGGACCACGCCACAGGAACGATGCGCCCATCGCAGGCGGTGATGAGGTCGTGGGGCTGGACGGAATGGGTGTGAGAGCCAACAATATAATCGGCTCCGGCATCCGCCAGCTCCTGCGCCATGCGGCGCATGGAGGCGCTGGGCTCGGTCTTATACTCCGCGTCCACGCCCCAGTGAATATAGGTCAGGACAAACTCGGCTCCGGCGGCGCGTACTCGTTGAGCAGGGCGCGGCGGCCCTCATCGGTAAGGCGGGTCTCGTTGCGGTTATACCACGTGGACCAGGACAGCAGGGCAAGGCGAATGCCGTTGACCTCCACCAGCGCGAAGCGGCGCTCCGCCGGGCCGGCGAACAGGCCGGTGCGCATGAGGCCGGCATCGTCGATGCGGTTCAGCGTCTCCCGAATGCCGGCGGCACCGCAGTCCAAGTTGTGGTTATTGGCCAGCATCAGGAAGTCGAAGCCCGCCTGACGCACCGCGTCCAGAAACGACTGGGGCGCGTTGCAGTGGTATTTGCCGTCCACCTTATACTGCTCGCCGGTGTAGGGCGCGGCGGCGCAGAGCATGGTCTCCAGATTGCCGACGGTGAGGTCGGAGGCGGCGAAATAGGGTCGGACGAAGGTGAACACGTCGTGGAAATCCGTCCGGCCGCCGATGAGATGGGACTTGTAGAGCTTCTCCTCCGCCAGCATGTCGCCCACGCAGGAGATCAGCGCCTTGTCCTGCCGGAGGGCGGGCTTGCGGTACACCCCATCGGTGGACAGGGCGTAGCGGAAGCGGGGCGGGTGCTCCACCGGTTCGTAATGGGGCGGCTCCGCCTCGTAGGTGCGGATATCCGGCTCCGGCGGCGTCTGCGGCTTTTTTGTGTTCCAGAATGCCATAGGTGTGTCCTTTCTGCCTTGCGGCGTCAGGTTTGCTCCGTTGGGAGGGTCAGGAGGCTGCCGAACAGGCGGTCCGTCTCCGGCAGACGCGCCGCGTCCAGCGCCGCGCCGGGGGTGAACGTCAGCTCGCCGAAGTAGACGCGGCCCTCCACGTCGTACAGGTCCACCCGCACGAAGGAGAACGGCTGCGACAGGCGGGCGGCGGCGGACAGCATGTGCGCCAGTCCCGCAGGGCGGGGCAGCGTGAAGTCCGGCGGCGCGGCCTGCCCGTCACGGGTGATGGGCAGGAAATGCCAGTCAGGGTCGAAGAAGTAGAATTTCGGCTTGCCATGGCTGCGGCCCTCGCAGACCAGAATGTAGCGGGGCTGGCCGTGGAAGCAGTAAATTTTGTAGTCGGGCAGGTCGTCGCCGTGGCCCAGAAACCGCTCGCAGACGATCTTTTTGGGGATGGGGCGGTACTGCAGCTCCGCAAAGTCCCGCCAGAAATCGTGGCGCAGCCACTTGTTCAGTGTGCGGACGGCGGCCTCCCTGTCCAGCGTGGACTTGTCGGGGCAGAGGATGTTGTAGCCGCAGCCGTGGTTGCATTTCAGCACGAAGGCGTGGGGCAGGGCGTCCCACGGGATGTCCCGAGGGCGGTCCCACGCGCCGTACAGCTCGTTGAGGATGTCGCCGCAGCCGCAGGACTCCACGTAATCGCGGACGGCGTACTTGTCGGCGCACCGGGTCACCAGCGGGTCGCTGCCGTAGCGCCGCAGCTTCAGCCACATCAGCTTTTCGTTGAGCGTCTGGGGTGTGCGGAGGTCCAGCGGGCGGCCGAAGGTACGGCGGAAGCGCCAGCGGCTGCACAGCACGGGGCTGATAGGCGCCAGCAGGTACATGGCGCGGGCCTCAATGCGGGTCAGGAAGCTCATAAATCAGAACGTGTGGTGGCAGTTGGCAAAGACCTTCTGGATGTTCTCCGCGCCCAGACGCTCGATGGAGCGGCCCTCGGCCCGCAGGTCGCGGCCCAGTGCGGCGGAGGCGATCTCGATGAGGGCGGTACACACCGGCGTGGGGATGCTCAGGTGCCGGCCCAGAGATTCCAGCATCACCAGACCCTGGGGCACGTCCTCGGAGATGTAGCGGGAGTCCACCACCACGGGGCCCTTAGCGCGGTACGGCGAGGCGGCGTACTCCTCAAACACGGCGCGGGCATCGATGGAATCGTCCAGGCTGTTGCGGTACTTGCAGGCGTCGAAGTAGTTCAGGCGCTCGTAGCCCAGATGCTCCAGCACGTCCATCTTCTCCTTGTCCAGCTGGTCCAGAATGCGGTAGACGCTGGGGGTCCAGACCTCCCAGTACATGCAGTAGTCGCCCTTTGTCTTTTCGATGCGGGGGATGCTCATCACCGCGCCCACCGTGTGGACCATCATGTTGGGGTTATGCAGGGCGGCCTCCACCACGGAGGACAGGTAGACATAGTGGAACTGCATGGACTCCAGCATGTCCCTGACCTTGGGCAGGTTCTCCACGGGGTACACGCCCACGGGGTTGCGGACGTTGCGGAAGCCTACCCGCACGAAGCCGGTATCGTCCACGCGGCAGTCGATGGTGGAGCTTTCGCCCTCGATGATGGTCAGATCCTTGTCGGGGCAGTGCTTCAGGAAGTAGGCGGTGGAGAAGTAGCCCGGGGAGATAAGCACCACCTGGCCCTTCCGCAGCAGCGGCGCGATGCGCTGGATCAGCTGCTCGTGGACGTTGGTCTGGGTGGTGATATAGACCAGGTCCGCCGTGGCGACAGAGGACAGGTCGGTGGTGATGGCGTGGATGCGCGCCGTCTGCTCCTCTCCCTCCTGCCAGAGGGTGATCTCGTTGTTGTGGGCACAAACATAGTTGAACGTCTCGTTGTGCATGGAGTGGGACGTTTTGACCAGCGTTACCTCGTGGCCCTTCAGTGTCAGGTCAGCCGCGTTGGCGCAGCCCATGTTGCCGGCGCCCAGAATCGTGATCTTCATATGGTAGCTCCTCCTTTATACGTTATGGATGCAGGTGCAGCCGCTTGTTCTTGGCGGCGATCTTGTCCTTGAAGTAGTTCTGGATCGTGTCGCCATAGTAGGCGCAGCGGTTCAGATCCTGATATTTATTGATCTCCAGGATGCGGATGCCCTGGGACGAGATGGCCACGTCAAAGCCCAGATACTCCAGCTGGCCGAAGTAATTGCAGATGTCGGTCAGGGTCTGCTTCACCTTGTCCCACTCCGGCAGCTGGCCCTCAATGCGCATACCGGTATCCGGATGGTTGGGGCAGGATGTGATGACGTGGTTCTTCAGCTGGGTGCCGTCGTAGAAGCGGCCGGTGTCCACATCCACCTTAGCAGACACGCCGCCATACCCCAGGTTATCGGTGAGCTTGGTGGAGCCGGTGCCGATGCGCATGTAGGCGTTGGCGATATAGGGGGCGCAGCCGGTGGGATTCAGGACCATGACGCGGATGGTGTTGACGGAGCCCGGGTAGAGGGGGCGCAGCGCCTCATGCATGGTCAGGAACTCCGTGACGTTGTAGTAGCGGTCCAGGCTCCGGAGCTTGGTGAGCACCGCATCGCGGTCCACCTCGTCGTGGTTGATGTAGTACTTGCCGTCGGCGTAGGAGAGCTTGCAGAAGCCGTCGCCGTGCTCGCCGGCGCTCTGCTTCAGAGCCAGCGCGCCCTCGTGCTCCAGCAGGGAGACGATGCCCTCAAAGCTGGAGGGGTACTCCGCGGGGCAATCCTCCATGCGCAGGGCGCAGGGGACGCCATTGCGCTGCATGATGTGGTAGTAGTAGCAGGGCGCCGCGTCCTTGAAGGGCTCGATGACGTGGCGATAGGTCATCTTGTCGTCGATCCACTTCTGATAGTGATTGTTGATGGGGCACAGCCAGTGGTAGTCGCGGTCGGACAGGAAGTCGCGCCAGTTGTCCTCCGTCAGCTGGTACTGATCGATGCGGAAGGAGTAATAGCCGCGGCGGTAGCTCCACAGCTTTTGACGCAGGGTGGTGTTGTGGAAGTTCCGCAGGTCATCGAGAACGCCATTGACATACTCGTGGAGCATATAGTCCCGATAGCCCGGGCGGCAGCACACCTTCTTAAACAGCTTCCAGCCCCGGTCCTGAATGCGCTTCACCGTGACGACGGGGCGGGGATAGCAGCGCTCGTCCCGCTTGCGGCAGAGGTAGTCCATCACCCGCGGGTCGATCGTACCATCGTGCAGCAGGGCGGGTGCGGGGTTGCAGCTCATGACGCACAGACCCTTGGCGGTGATGCGGAAGTGGATGGAGTAGTACTCCAGCTGGGGCATGAACAGGCAAAACTCCCGTATCTGGGCGGACACCGACTGCCACAGGGGCAGCTGCTTGTCGTCGTCGAACACACCGGTGACGGGGTCTGCCTGCACCGTATCGCCATCGCGGTAGACGATGCGCAGGTCCACGATCCGGGGGTCCGTCAGCTGCTCGTTGAGGATGACGGCGCGCAGCTCCGTCATGTCGGCGCCGCAGACCGCCTGCTCCGCGTCCAGAATGTCCACCAGCTCCATGAGCACGTAGTGATGGCGGCGGTTCTGCAGGGTGTACAGCAGGGCCTCCTCCGTCACGGGACGGCGGTTCATGATATAGTTTACGCCATCATAGGCCAGGCGGAAAAACGGCGCACCGGCGTGGTAGGAGGCGGGGCGGAACAGCAGGCGGCCCTTCTCCCGCAGCAGGCGCAGCAGCTCTCGGGCATCGCCGCCGGCATAGCCCGCGGGACAGTCCGGCATCCGGACGATCACGGCCTTGTCATCGCGGCGCAGCACGTGGTAATACATCTCCGGCAGGTACTGCGTCACGCCGGTAAGGCAGTAGCGCAGGGAGGGTACGTCCTCGATCCACTTCTTATAGCTGTTATTGACGGAGCCCAGAGAAATATAGTCGCGGTCGGACACGAAATCCCCGCAGTTGGCCTCGGTCAGGCCGTACTGGTCGATGCGGTCATAGAGGAAGCCGTTGCGGTGGGCCCAGCGCATCAGCTGCGGTTCGGCGTAGGGGTTCTCCAGCGTGTCGGCCTTCTTCTGCCTGTTCCATGCCTTCAGCGTACCGGAGGAGTAGCCGCGTTTGCCGTACCAGTACTGGTGATAGGCGAAGTCTCCGACCTTTTTGGCGGGACTCAGCAGCTTTTCGCAGAGCTTGCCGGCCTTGCGGAGGGGACGGTTGACGTATACGTCCTCCTTCACCATCTCCGGAAAGGCGCAGTTGCGGAAAAACGCCTCCCGCAGGGCGGGCAGATCCGCGTCAGGGCAGCGGCGCTTCAGCTTCAGGATGTCCACATAGGTGTCGGACGCCAGGGCGCCCGTGAGCCGCGCATCGGTGCGGCTCATGGCCTGAAGGTACAGCGGGTGCTGCTCCCGCTGGTAGGCGTGCAGCAGCTGGAAAAAGCGGCTGCGCTCCTCCCTGCGGTCCACGCTCTGGCCGGACTGCTTCCGGCGGTAGCGCTCCGCGCAGACCTGAGTGTACGTAGCTTCATTGGGCTCCCGCAGGAATGTCTCGAAGCAGTCGGTATATCGTTCGACGGTGTGTTCCATGTTCTGGTCCCCCTGTGTTATATAGTATTCCCCGGCGCGTATGGCCGGCGTGAAAAGTGTCTGGTTCGTTACCGCAGCTGCGGGCCGTGCTCCTGCCGTCGGGCGCGGAGGTACACCAGCGCCGTCGCCGTGACCGGCGCGCAGGCGTAGATGTGCCACAGCAGCTTTTTGGCCCGCGGCGAGGTGCGGTAGCCCTCCGCCGTTCTGGCCGCCGGCCAGTGGCGCTTAAAGATGCGGTGCATGCGGCGGATGTGCCGGATGCACACCGGCAGCGGGATAGCGCGGGAGGCCGGCAGGAGCCGGCCGGTGCTGGGGATCTCCCGGCAGACGAAGAAGTCGCCGTCGGGGTGGGCGGACTCCGCCGCCTGAGAGTACGCGGCAAACAGGTTCTGCATGCTGCGGACGTGGGCCATATTGCGGCGGCCGCGAGTGATGCTGCCGCCGTCGGTGTTGTAGTGGTACAGGGCCGCATCGGTGCGGCTCAGGCGGGCGCAGCGCTCCGGCAGGCGGCACATAAAGGCCGCGTCCAGATGGTACAGGCCCTCTTGGAAGTGAAAGCCCTTCCATATTTCAGCGCGGTAGAGCTTGTTCATCAGATTGTGGCTGATCTCGTTGCGGAACATGGCTTCCGTCAGCTGCTCCCGCCGGTAGGTCACGGGGCCGCCCAAGGTGACGGAGCGCATCTGCTGGTACGCGCCGTCGTTGACCATCTCGCACTGGGCGATATCCGCCGCGGTATCCCGCAGCAGGGCGTACAGCGTCTCGTACATATTGGGCTCCAGCCAGTCGTCGGCGTCCACGAAGCCGATAAGTGCGCCGCCGGCGGCGTCCAGCCCCGCGTTGCGGGCGGCGAAGGCGCCCTGATTGGGCTGGTGTATCACATGCACCCGCCGGTCGCGGGCAGCGTAGTCATCGCAGATGGCGGGAGAACTGTCGGGCGAGCCATCGTCCACCAGCCAGATCTCCAGATTGGTATACAACTGGCACAGCAGGCTGTCGACACAGCGGCGCAGGCTGCGCTCCGCCTTGTAGACCGGTATGATAACGCTGAGCAGCGGCTGATCTGTCACGGCTGTTCCCCCTTATAGTACGATGCGATCATGGCGGCCACGGCATCGATGGAGAACCGTTGGCACACCTCGGGGCCGCTGTCCCTGGTCGTCTCGGACGCGGCGGCGGTCAGCAGGGCCTCCGCCCATCCGGCGGCGTCCGACAGCGGCACCTGCCGTGTCTCCGGCGACAGCAGGGCCTCGACGGGAATATGCTCCGAGCATACCACCGGCAGGCCCGCGGCCTGGGCCTCGATGGCCACAATCCCCAATCCCTCGAACCGGCTGGGGAACGCGAACACGTCCATGGCCCACAGCAGCCGCTCCACGCCCCCAGTCACGCCGTAGAAAATGACGCGGTCCGCGATGTTCAGCGCGGCGGCGCGGGACCGGAGCTTTTCTTCGTCCGCGCCCTCCCCTACCAGCAGCAGGCGGGCACGAGGCTCCCGCGTCAGAATGGCGGGGAGGATGTCCAGCAGGAATTCCTGATTTTTCTGATAGCACAGGCGGCCCACATTGCCGATGAGCACGCCGTCGGAGCAGCCCAGCTCCGCCCGAGCTGCCTCCCGCTGCTTCGGATCGAAGCGGAAGCGGGACAGGGCGATGCCGTTGGGGATGAATGTATAGCCCCTGGCAGTCAGGTCCCGCTGGGAAAACAGGAAGTTCGCCGCATCCCGGGAGCAGGCCCAGAGCGCCGTGGCATAGCGCCCCAGATACCGCCGCCCCATGCGGTGGAGCAGCATCTTCGCCCAGCGCAGCGGGCTTTTCCGCAGGGCGGTGTTATGACTGTGGGCGATGCGGACCGGCACACCGGCCTGCATCGCCAGCTTGGCGTAATATAGAGAAAGGCTCTGAAACGCGTTGATGTGCAGCACATCGTAGTGCCGCTCCCGCAGCAGGCGGCGGAACATGGCGTGGTTCGTCAGAAGGCGGCGCTGGCTGCCGGACAGCTGGTAAAACCGGATGCCCAGCTTCTCCAGCCGCGCGGTAAACACGCTGTCCAGCAGCTTGGAGGTCACAATGTCGATCTCCAGCTCCGACAGGTCTGCGTGGGTATAGACGCTGGCCAGAAACGACTCGATACCGCCGGACTCCCAGCTCTCGCAGAAGCAGCATATCCGTTTCACCCGCCGCTCTCCCCTTTCCGTTTATAAGGTCAGCTCGCCCTCCAGATACGCCTGATACCGGTCGCAGATGGGGGCAGTATCGCCGAAGTCGATCTGGCGGCCCCTGTGGAGCCACAGCACTTTGCTGCACATCTCCCGCACCTGGGACAGGGAGTGGGAGACCAGGATGGTGGCGGCGCCGCCGTGGATGATCTCCCGCATCTTGGCCTCGCTCTTTTTGCGGAACGCGCCGTCGCCCACGGAGAGTACCTCGTCCAGAATCAGGATGTCCGGCTGGACCAGGCTGGCGATGGAAAACGCCAGGCGGGACTTCATGCCGGAGGACAGCTGCTTGAAGGGCCGGTCCTCGAAGCTCTTGAGCTCCGCGAACTCAATGATGCTGTCATACGTCTCGTCCATGAATTTGCGGCTGTAGCCCAGCATGGCGCCGCGGAGATAGGCGTTCTCCCGCACGGTCAGCTCGCCGTCGAAGCCGCTGGCCAGCTCCAGCAGGGCGGCCACCTCGCCGTTGCGGCGGATGTAGCCCTCCGTGGGCTCCATGATGCCGGAGACGGCCTTCAGCAGGGTGGATTTTCCCGCGCCGTTGGTGCCGATGATGCCCATCATCTCCCCCTTGTCCAGAGAAAATGTGATGTCGCGGTCGGCCCAGAACTCGTTGACGTGATAGTTGCCCTTGAGCTTGCGCATCACGTACTCCTTCAGGCCGATGTCCTTGAAATCGCCGGTCATGTAGCGGATCGACACATGATTTACTTCCAGAATGCTCATATTGCCCCCGTTACACGTAGTATAAAAATTTGGTATTGTTCTTTTTATAGATCAGGCAGCCCAGTCCCAGCACGATGACCACGTCCGCCAGCATCAGCAGATGGAACCACACGCTGGGGATGGTGGCCTCGATGACGATCTTCCGGAAATAGCGGATAAAGAGGTACATGGGGTTCAGCAGGAACAGGTTCCGGATCATAGGCTCGTAGGTGTCGATGGAGTAGAAGATGGCGGACATATACATCAGCAGCTGCAGAAACACGGTCCACAGGTACTGGATGTCGCGGAAGAACACAAACAGCGCCGATAAGATCAGCCCCACGCCGATGTTGAACAGCAGCAGCAGCACGATGGGGTACACCAGCAATATCAGCTTCCAGGTGAATGTGATGTTGTCGATGATGCAGAACGCAAAGAACACACACAGCGTGATGCCGAAGTTGATCAGCGTCTGCACGTTCTTGGAGAACAGGAACAGGTACTTGGGCACGTTGACCTTGGTGAAGATGGATGCGTTGCCCATCAGGGACATCATGCCCTGGGACGTGGATTCGTTGAAGTAGGTGTACACCAGGTTGCCGCAGAACAGGAACGTGGTGTAGTGCTCGATGTGGCGGCCGAAGAAGTGGGTGAACACCAGGCGCATCACCAGCAGCATCAGAAGGGGCGACAGCACGCTCCACAGCATGCCCAGCACCGTCCGCTTGTATTTTTTCTTGAAGTCCCGCTTCACCAGCTCCTCGAACAGGAAGCGGTAGCGTGTATATTTTTTCAGCATGTGTACTCCGTTGGTCATAGAAATTTTGGCGCTGCAGACTGCCTCCGCAGCCCGCAGAAAGTCGAGGTTATCGTATCACTTTTCACCAAGAAAGTCAAGGGATGTGCGGTAATCCGCTAATTTGTAGTGTTCTACCTGAAAACGTTTTTATCCTCCTCTCCCCCGCTTCTGACACGAAAAATAGCGGCGCCGCAGGCCTATGCGGGGTGCATAGTCCTGCGGTGCGGGGCCGGTCTGCGGGGCGGTGCGGAAGTCGAGGAAAAAGGCGCAGACTTTCCTATTGACAATGCGGCGGAACTATGCTACCATGCAGTTAGATTACTTTAACCGCCACGTGAGCGGTTTTTTCTCCCATGGCGGTTAGAGTAGTCTAACTTTTCTGTGGACATAGAACACCCACATATCACAGGTCTGACGTCCACCGCGGCAGGCGGCGCGGGAACATGCCGTCTGCGGTGACGGTCGGAGCCAAATAGAAGAAAGGAATCTGATACTATGAAGACTGCTGTTATTTACTGGAGCGGCACCGGCAATACGGAGGCCATGGCAAACGCTGTGGCAGAGGGCATGAAGGAGGCCGGCGCGGAGGTCACTATGCTGACGCCCGATCAGGTACAGGCCGGCGAGCTGGGCGGCTACGGCGCCATCGCCTTCGGCTGCCCCGCCATGGGCTCCGAGGTGCTGGAGGAGATGGACTTCCAGCCCATGTTCGACGCCTGCAAGAACATGCTCAGCGGCAAGCGCGTGGCGCTGTTCGGCTCCTTCGGCTGGGGCGACGGCCAGTGGATGCGCGACTGGGAGAGTGACTGCAGCAATGCCGGTATCTCCCTGACCTGCGAGAGTGTCACCTGCTGCGAGACGCCGGACGACACTGCTCTGGCCGCCTGCCGTGAGATGGGAAAGGCGCTGGCGGGCTAAGGCTCCCTGTTCCAGACAGAAAAGGACGCCCTCCGAGATCTCGGAGGGCGTCCTTTTCTGCGTATCTCCGATGCCAGGAGGGAAACGTCAGCCGCACGATCCGCATGCGCATCATGCCGTCGCCCAGCAGCGCACCCACGACGAACTGGTGGCCGTGGACGGGCTTTACCGCCGCTTCGTGGTGGAGCGCCAGCAGGCCGCCGGCTGAAAGGTCTGAAGCGGCGCGGTTCGGAGACTCCTTCTACCATTTCTGTCACGTGTTTCGATGTGTTAACGGCATGGCAGTAATGTTGCGCAGAGGATGGCGGCGGTCATCAGGAGCATCAGCGCAAGGTTTCCCCACCGCCAGCGTCTCGCTCCCACGAAGGCAGGCATCGCGCCCAAGCAGCAAGAGCCAGCACCATAAAGGTGATAACGTTGATAAATGAACGACTATAGATGTAGTGAAGCATCAATGCAATTTTCCTCGGATTGGTGCAATTACGCGGTCTTTTACAATGCTGCGGAAGTAGGCATATTCTTCACAACGGTGATATGCCAGCCAAAATATGGCATTCGGTACAATCGCCGTGAACATTGTCATGACTGCAAAACGCAAGACCGTTGTTGCAGAAGATAGAACTGCATATCGGATCGCCAGCATGACAATCAAAATAGTTGTGAGCAGGAGAACTCTCCTGAAATAACGGGCAAAGAAAGGCTTACATGAGACTTCAAACCCATACCTATGGAGAATAAGCGGATCATACCACAGGCTGATCGCTGCCCGCGATAAAAATGTGGCGAACAGAACGCCAAAGACTCCCCATAGCTTTCCGAGAAAGATTGAAAGAATAATATTTAGAATCGCCACCAAAATTGGCCGAAACTTTCCTTGCTTAAATAACCCTATGGTCGAGCGGAACACCCAAAGCGTATTCATGTAACCTGCCACGAAGAAATTGATCGCAATGGCAATCGATATGGGAAGCCCCAGTACAAAGCGCTCGCCAGCCCATATCTGTACAAACGGATCTAATAATGTAACCAGCGCAATAAAGCTGAAGCCATACAACCAAAAATTCAGGAATTCAACTTTCTTGAATAGTGCATAGCCCGCATGTTTATCTTCCGTTGCGAAGAAATTTCCGAGGCTTCCCGTAATGGCTGCTGTGATCTGGCAAAGCACACTGGTTACGGAATCGCATATGAGCGTATAGTTTGACAGTCGCCCGACCCATAAAACGCCGACAACGGCAGAAATGATAATGTTATCCGTTCCATTCAGCGCAACATGACCGACTTTTGTCAGAAAAAGGGCACCTGTATCTTTCAATAGCTGCCGTTTTTCATCTCCATTCAACCTATCATTCTTATATTTCGATATTTCCGGATATCGTTTTTCTGCCAAATGTGCTACATAGGCATTGACACAAAGCGTTCCCGCAAGTTGAATTAGAAGATAACTCAAGTAGGCTCTAAACAGCAGGAGCAATAAAACTTGCAGTGCCGTTTGAATAATCGCAATGGTATTCCGGGCATTCGTTTGCACATATTCTTTTTGATCTGCTAAAAAAAGTGTTCCCTTGCAGGCCGCAAAGCAATATGACAAACCGGAGTTCAAAAGGAAAATTATATAGTACAGTGTTAGCCATGGGACATCTGGCTTATCCTTGATAATGACATCCATGAAAGGGATAATACAAACGCCTATCCCCACAATTGCCATTCCCACCGCAAAGTACACTTTTTTATAGAAATAAAGAAGTTCCGCAACTTTCTGATAATTCTTTTTAGCCATTGGCTCGTACATGTGATAAACCATCGCTGAGCCAAAGCCTAATTCCGCAAGGGAAAGAACCGTCAGAATGTTACTGTATAACCCATTCACACTAAGGTAGGCTTCATCCAAGCAGTGAATGAAAATAGTTCTAACCGCAAAATTAAGAATAATTGTGAGCATTCTTCCCAGCAAGCCCGTTGCCAAGTTAAGTGCAGAATTCTTCAGACGGCTGTTTCCCATTGAGTCAATCTCCAAATTCCCTAATAAAGCGGCTTTCCTTTTCCTTGCAGGGTATACCAAGCATGGCGCAAGAAAAACCTGAATTTGCGCTTTGCCTTTTGCAGCAGCGTCTCCTGAAAAAAAGTCTCAATTGCTCTTTCTAAATCACACCTCTCTGTATAGGCATAAAACGCAGCTCTCTGCGCCCCTTCATCAAAAGATGTAAGCAAACTTTGATTGTATTTCAGGATTTTATCAATTTCAAACTGGCGACGAACGATCTCGCTTCTGTTCAAAAAGAGAGTTCCTTTTTCTGAATTTACAATGACCGCCGAAAGGCCATTGTTGTCATCCATATCCGGTATCGAAATCTCTGCACCCCAAAGGTCGCCAATTGTCAGGTCGCTGCCACTTTTAAAAGCCCGAAACTGGCAAGAAAAACAGCTTTCCTTTAGGGTCACGCCCCGAAAATAGCCTTGCATATATGTATCAAACGTCATGGGTTCCGAATGGACTTTTCCATTTGCAAACTCCATTCTCACAGAGCTATTATGCCAACCCTTCTTCTTGTTACGAAACTCCATCCTTGTAAGCCTTGCGCCATATTTCCTTTCCTGCATACCAATATACGTTTGCAGCATATGGTCGCTGGGAATCCCATGGCAGATCAACTCCACAAGAACCAGATTCGGATACTCTTTTCCAAGAAATGTGCGCAGTCCCGCAACCTGGCAGGGGCACCCGCTGAACAAAACCTTGCACCCCTTTTCCAGCACATCTTTGACTTCCCGATAGCAATACCCCACATCGCTTTGGGCATACTTGGAGCCCATCATCCGCAGCATATCTTCCTTGGCATTGGAAAGGATGTGCTTGACATGAAATTTGTCATCAAATACCGCGCCGCATACATATCCGCCATCGCGGAGCATTTGGTCGGCAAGCTCATAAAAAACACCGCCCGAGCTGCTGCGCATCCGCATAGGGTCATTCTCGCTTTTGGCTGCAAAGGCTACAGGATACCCCTCACCAGGCTTTCCTTTGTTCCCCAAAATTGGACAAGCCTTTTCACATTGGTTGCAATGAATGCAAATGTCTTCATTGATCTGAGGATATCTAAAATCCAGATGGACCTTGTCCAAGCTGATCGCATCTACCGGGCAAGCATTTATGCAAGCGCCGCAGATCGCACATTCTTGAACCGAAACCTTATCAATCATCTCTCCACATCCCTCAGCACTTCGTCTATATATGCTTTTGCGTGGTCGATCTCATCTTTCAGGCAGCGGCGCACGGCTGTCCAGTCCGTGCCAGCCGGGATCTCCGTCTCCGTTGTTACCATGTGGTCAGATAGCCCCAGCATGGTGGTAAAGTCGCGCATCCGCGTATTGATTTTCTCCGTGCGCTCCACAACGGCGAATTCCCTCTCGAATATCACCGAAAATGCCGTTGCATGGAAGGAGTTGGACAGGACAAAGTCTGCGCCCTGTACCAATCCAAGGAAATTCTCCGGTCCGCAGAGTGAGAAGCAGCGCTCGGCATACGGAATCTTGAAGACCGAGTAGATATGCAAGCCTCGTTCCGCCGCAATTCTCCCCGCCAACTTGCGGACAGCAGGGCTATTATCAAAGTCATATACCAACAGGTAGGGAGCCTCGCACCCCTCCGGTCTCTCAGCCATCGCCTCCCACTGTGCCCGGTCAAGCAGGAATACCGGATCAAGGACGGTTACAGCGTTCGTGATCCCCAGCGTCTTCAACACAGAAAGGCCGGACTTTTCGCGCACAGCAATATGGTCAAAACGTTTGAGATACTGCGCCGTCACCTCCCGCAGCTCCTGCGGAAACTCATCCACCGCAAAGCTGGCCGCGTAGGATGCGCGAATGCCATGCAGCGCAAAATCCAGATAGAAGGCCGGATCTTTCCCGTTGGGAAACAGCGGATTCCAGATCTGGTCGCTCCCAGCGAAAAACGCATCCGCCTCCGGCGGCTCCTTTTTCAGTTCCTCGTTGGAGGTGTATCGTTTTGTGAGATCAAGGTACTTGGCCGTAAAGCTGTCAAACGCCTTTTTGCGCGGCAGCATATGTAATCTGCCCGGAAGCTTCGCCAGCAGGTACGCCTGTTTCAGAAAAGGCTTGTCGTATTTGGGGTTTCCGACGATATCCAGCCGGTAATGCTTCGATAGATAATCCGGTTTATAGTCGATGATCTTCACATCATGCCCCAGCAACTTCAAATAGGTTTGCAGGGCGTAAGCCTGTAAGGATGCACCGACATTGTATACGTCGTGGCAAGTAATTGTACAAATTTTCATGGCTTGCCTTTTTCCATAATCCTTCTCACAATCCGACCCAGCTTTGCCTTCATCTGCGTGCGTTTCGGAAGCCAACTCATGGAGTACCAGTGGATCGAATATGTATTCTCTGTTTTCGCCAGTTTCCCAGTTGTACTGTCCATAGGGTTGAAGTAATCATCCGGATAGACATGGATACCTGCGACGATCTGTTCCTGCCCATTACGGATAAGTCCAAAGCGTTCCAACACATCGCTGTTCAGGCGTGGACACCCTACCGGCATAACGCTGCTATCTGGCTGCATATAGTGCAGCTTTTTGTATTCATCGATCATGGCCTGCACAATGGGCTGATGCGGCACGGCCGCCATAACCTGCCCGCTGTTGACAAACCGGTTATTTTCAAATCCAATAAATCCCTCGTCATTCAGCAATGGCGAAATGTCCCGCACAACCTCCACATCGGTGTCGAAATACACGCCGCCGTACTGCTCCAGCACGATCAGGCGCATGACGTCGGACACGAAGGCGTATTTTTTCGCGGCATACGCCTCCGCCATGAAGGGCATGGCGAGGTAATCGCAGTTGTCCTCGTTCCACTCGCGGATCTCAAAATCCGGGCAGAACTTCTTCCAGCTGGCGATGCACTTTTTGGCAAGCTCCGGCTTTTCACCGTGGCCAAACCAGCAGTAATGGATGATTTTCGGGATCATGGGTCACCCCTCCATCAGCGCATAGATCTTCTCGACCTCCGCGCTGTTCGTATAGTCTCGCTTTGCGCAGTTCTCCGACAGCCGCTGCATCCGGGCAGGGTCGCGCAGCAGCGCGGCAATTCCGGCGGCGCAGCCCGCATTGTCCATGGGGACGATCAGGCCATCCACACCGTCCTCCAGCTGGCTGCCGGAGGTAGCGTAGTCCGTGATGACGACAGGCTTTCCGAGAAGCTGCGCCTCCCGCACGGTGACGGCCTTGCCCTCATAGCGAGAGGGCTGCACATACAGGTCGCAGGCGCGCATATAGGGGTAGGGGTTGTCTTTCTTGCCGAGGATGATGACGCGATCCTGCATACCGGCTTCGGCAATTTTCTGGCGAATCAGCATCTCGTCACCGCCATAGCCGATGAGATACCACGTTACGTCAAGGCCGTCCGCTATCAAGCGGCGGCAGATATCCGGCACATTGTCGAAGTTTTTCTGTTCTGAAAAGCGGCCAACAGACAATAATTTAAACGGTTTTTCTTTTTGCATTTCGCCCTGCGGATTATTGGATTGGCGTTCGATCAGATTTTGGGGAAGAATATTCTCCACTGTTGCTGTCAAATGCGAGAGTTCAGGAAACTCTGTATCGAATGCAGCAGTCACTTGCTCCGACACGCCGCAAATTGTGTCAAATCTGTTCCACATGGCAAGCTCCGTCGAGCGGTCGAAGGTCAGCGCCGTGTAGTCCGTGTGAATCCACGCTGCGTATTTCTTCGCCCTCACCCGTTCCCGTGCAAAGTAGTGCGGCGTCAGAAAACTGATGGCAAGATCATAGGTTTTGTCGGAAATCTGCGGCATAGAGCGCAGCGTGTACCTGTGGCTATACGTCAGCGCTGCAACGGAGGGCTTCTCGCCGGGATGCTGCTTGTCAAAACGCCGCGCCGCAAGCTTTCCTTGCAGCCGCCCACAAAGTACGCCGAATTGACCGCTTTTGATAAGCGACGCCATCGGCACGGCCAGCGACGCATACTGCGGAATCTCCGGCAGAAGATTTGCCTTGGGATTCAGATATGGCATCAGCTCGCCGCTGTGCCGCATCAGAAAGAGGTCAACGTCATAGCGGTCATAGTCGATGGAATCCAGCAGCCCCAGAAGGCTGCGCTCCACGCCCCCAAGCTCCATGGCCTGGGAGAAGATGAGAACAGATGGTTTCATCTCTGCTTTTTTCTCTCCATCGACCGTTTGTGCAAAAGTACATAGAGTTTTTCTGGCATAATACTTTTGACAAAATGCTTTGCTAAATCAATATAAATATATCCATATAGATATCTTGGAAAATGAAAAAGAGAAAAGCCATCTCTCATCACATGTGCAGCATTCATGCGTGACTTCAAGCTTCTGCGACTAGCGGCGGCGTGGTCATCGCGCATTTTATAGAGCGGCTCGTCCAAATTATATCCAGCGTACCCCTTGGCGTAAAGTTTGTACCAAAGGTTAACATCTTCAAAGCGAAGCATCCGCCTATCTTCCGTATAGCCTCCCACTGCCAGATACGCCTCTCTGCGGATCATACAAGGAGCGTGGCAATGGACTGGACTGTGCTTGATAAAGTCGCGCTTGGTAGGCTCTTCGATCGCATAGCTTCGCCCCCAGTCACCATGCTCGTCAAAGAAGATCATCGGCGTGCTGACAATGGCATATTCAGGGTGCGCGTCTAGGAAAGCAGCTTCTTTTTCTAGCCGTGTAGGAAGCGAAATGTCATCGCCATCCATCCGGGCCACATATTCGCCGGAGACCACCTGCAAGCAGCGATTCAGCGTATGGTTCAAGCCCATATTCCGCTCGTTCTGGAGCAGTAAAATTTTCTCAGGAAACCTCCCCTGATACTCTTTTGCAATGCCATAGGTATTATCCTTTGAGCCATCATCACATAAAATGAGCTGCCAATCTGAAAATGTCTGCGCGAGGACAGAATCAATGGCTTCCGGCAGTGTCTCGGCACAGTTAAAGATGCCCATAATGATAGAAACTTTTGGCATATCCATTCTCCTTTGCAGATCTATTTAAGAAACTGCTCACATGGCTTATAGCCTATAGTGGCATGCAGCGGCGCTTAACCCTTTATTCTCTCCATACACTTCAAAAGGGAAAATACTCCCACCGCAAAATTCAGCTTACAGCAGGCGAAAAACGCCCACCAATGCGGAGGAAAATATCGCATGGGCAGCGTTTTGATTGCCGCACGATATTCTTTCTCCGACAGGATACCTCTGATTTCCCTCAAGGCTTCACGGTTTGGAAGTGCCAGCGCATTTAGCCCTAAGCCGATGATACTCAGGCTAATGCGGCTGTTGAGTGCGGCTTCAAAATCACTGCCGCACTTTTCCAGCTCAATGTAACTACGCATATCGGAAAACAGGTTCTTCCACTGAGCCGCCAGTTCCTTCCTATACTTAGAGGTCATTCCGGAATTTTTGCGGTAATGGCTCAAATAGTCAGGAATGTAGGTGGCGTTTTTCACATGCGCGAGATAGTGGAGATTAAATAGCCCATCCTCATAAGTCCCAATGCGCTGCAAATCTGTAAAATGAATGTCGTTTTGCGCAATAAGCTCACGAAGGTAGAGCTTTCCCCACACCGTACAAAGCGCATCTGCATTTTCAGGATGTGCAAGTTCTGTTCCCAAGATGCCTATCATTCTACGTTGGAGTTCTCGGCATTCCGCTGCATGAAAGGTTTTTTCCTCTGAAAAAATGGCTTTTGGATCACTATGATCTGGAAATTCTCGGACATAGGGCCACATCACCAAGTCAGCAGCATGCTCTTCCGCCTTAAAAACCGCCTTTTCGCAAGTGCGTACATCAATCCAGTCATCGCTATCTACATACATGATGTATTTGCCCGATGCATATGAAAGCGCTTTATTTCGCGCGGATGAAACACCCGCATTTTCCACATGGAACACCGAAATCCGCGCGTCAGACTTTCCATATTGGTTTAATATTTCTCCACTGCGGTCCGCTGATCCATCGTTGACACAAATAATTTCAATATTTTGATAAGTCTGATTAATTAAGCTGTCCAAGCACTGTCTAATGTATCGCTCAACATTGTAAACAGGTACGATGATGCTTACCATTGGTGTCTGTTCCATATTGAATCATCCTCCTGCTAGATTGAGATATTCCGACAAGCTTAACCGTGCAAAATCCGAATCGAATGGAATTGCAATCATATTTTCATAACAGAAATACACAAGATAACCCGCTGCCATCAAAATTTTCAATGTTCTCCCGTCTCTGCCGCCGATCTTCTTTAACATCCACGGAAGCGACAGCGACTGAAAAATCAGGAAATAGTTTGCCAGCCGCGCAAAATAATTTGCCGTGCCGAACAGGCCCACAAACATAATGGCGCCATTGAGCATGGTCAGGTTCACCATGAGGTTCTCCGTTTCAGAGCTGTCTGCGAACAGCTTCTTGCGGTAAATACATGACAGCACCAGCGGCACATTGCAGACGAGTACACGGAAAATATTAACGCCCTCGCCTGTAAACTCAGAAATCGTGTATCCCTCTCCCAATCGTGTTGTGATATTGACGATCATGCCAAGCAGCGGGCGGAGGAAAAATCCCGCCGCAAGGAAAAATGCCAGCATCCAGTAGGTCCTCTTTGTCCACGGACGAAACTCCATGAACGGCACCAGCAGATACATCAGCGAATAAGGGTGGATCAGCGACGCGATCAGGACGCCCGCTATAAAGAAAACCCACTTCCTTTTAAGCGCAAACGTTACTGCAATGACTGCAATACCGACGGCGGCGGCCTGCTTGATACCCGCGAAAACAAACGTATAACAGCCGGTGGTAAACAGCAGGAAAACCGTCAGCGGATAATCTACAGAATATCTGTGCGCAAAAATAAAGTAGCAGCCAACCGTCAGGAAAGCCCAGAACATCAGAGAATTCTGTGTGGATACACCGCATATTTTCAGCTGGTAGTTGATCCAGTTGAAGAGAGGGTTCGCGCCTACACTCTTGTCTGTCCTTTTCCACGAGCCTTCTGTGATCAGCTCATAAGCGTGGCGATACGCCTCCGTGTCATTGCACTGTGTCCGCAGTCCCGCAAAGCCTGCCAGCAGGATGATGATCAGCAGGGTGCAGAAAACCAGTCTGTGCCGTTGGGCATGGTTCATCGGTCCCATCGTAACATGATCCGCACACCACGCCAGTGCAGCCGTTATGAGCATGAGGATGACTAACTCTCGCATTTCAGATCTCCAAGTGTTTGATCGTCTCCGCCACAACGGCGGTTTTACTGAATTTTTGCTCCATCCGCGTCCGACCGCGGCGACCCATTTCAGCCTGCCGATTCTCCGGCAGCTCTGCAAAGCGTCGCATCGCGTCGCAAAGCGCGTCTGCATCCTTTGTCGGGCACAGATATCCGCTGACACCGTCCTCCACCGCCTCGCGGCAGCCGGGGATATCGCTGGTGATGAGGGCACGGCCAGTGGCGGCACCCTCCAATAGAACATTGGACATGCCCTCATGGTACGATGGCAGCACGACGCAGCTCGCCATGGCGTAAAAGCGCTTCATATCCGACTGATAGCCGTGATACTTGACCACGCCAGCCTGCTCCAATTTATCCATGAGGGGCTTATATTCCTCTTCAAATGAGCCGACGATATGAAACTCCACGCCGTCGCCGTATTCCTGCTTCATTCGCTTTGCGGCGGCAAACAGCTCGTCCACACCCTTTTCGCGCATGACGCGACCCACAAAAAGAAACCGTACCGGCCCCTCCTGCGGGTAGGGCTGATAGGGATAATCTTCTAAATTGACGCCCGCGCCGTTGAGCACCACGTCGCGCCCCTTCGGCACAACGCCAGTGGCGGCAAGGGTATCCCGGTTCCCGGCATTCTCAAAAAAAACGACCCTCGCGCCCTGCAACGCCGGTTTGTAGAGCGCCAGCACAAACTTCTTGAGCCAGCCGCCGTTTTCGATGGCGCTGCCAAGTCCCGTGATGTTCACGGCATAGGGGATGTGCGCCATCCGGCAGGCAAGGCCGCCGTAGATGTTGGGCTTGATGGTGTATGTCAGAACCAAATCCGGCTTGACCTCTTTCAGCATGGCCCTGTACTGCCGGAAGAGTTTGCTGTCATGGATGGGGTTCATTCCTCGGCGGTCAACGGGAAGTTCAATCACCTCGTCCACCAACTTATGAAGTTCCTCCCAGCGGTCGTTATGTGGGACCGCAACCGTAACATTCGCGTGTTTTTTCAGTTCTGAGATCAAGTCCTTGCGGAAATCGTAAAGGCCGCCGCTGTGATTGGCCAGTATTGCAATTTTTTTCATTTGTTATCTCGAATAAATCGGCAGGGATTTCCGTAGGCCACTTTATTGGAGGGAATATCCTTTGTAACAATAGCACCAGCGCCTATTAAGCAATTTTCTCCAACTCGCTTCCCAAGAGTAACAACTACACCGTCATCCAGCAGAGTATTTTCGCCAATGCTAACACCGCCGGACAACACTACTCCCGAGGCGATATAAACATGGTCGCCTATAACATTATCATGGTTCACTTGTGAGCCGGTATTAACCACCACGTTGTCGCCAATAACAGGATTCGGCGTAATCAAGCAACCGCATTCTATCAAAACACCTTTGCCTATTTTCGCGCGGGGCGAAATGACTGCATTGGGATGAATAATATTAACGGGTTCCCAACCCCGGTTAATCATATATTTAAATGTATTCCTGCGATATTTCATTGCACCGAAAGCAATAAAGAATTTATTCGTTTTGTATTGCCTTTGTATTGCATCTAACTTAGCAGGAGAATAGTCCCCCAAAATTTCGACACCATGAGAAATCGTTCCTTTTTTGGCCACATCGCCATCCAACACACCAATTACATGGTATCTCCTTTGTGATTCGACATTGTACATAACAACGCCACAATGCTGGCCGCCACCAATGAGTATAATATCTTCCATAAAACACCCCATGCTTACATCCAGGCATTTATTCCAGTCTGTTTCCAACGAAATCTTCCATTGTTGCGCTGCCTTCTGCGCTGATCCCCTCGCGGGCCAAAACACAGCGGATCGTCATGAAGATGATCTTCACGTCCAGTGCAAAGCTGATATGGTCTACATAGTCCACATCGTAGGCGAACCGTTCCTCCCACGACGCAAGGTTTCGCCCGTGCACCTGCGCCCAGCCGGTAAGGCCGGGGCGTACATCGTGGCGGCGACGCTGCTCGTCGTTATACAGCGGCAGGTACTTTACCAGCAGCGGTCGCGGCCCCACGATGCTCATCTTCCCGCGGAAAATATCCCACAGCTCCGGCAGCTCATCCAGGCTTGTTGCTCTCAAATTGCGGCCAAACTTCCCTAACCGGATTTCGTCTGGCAGCAGGTTGCCGTTTTCATCCCGCGCGTCGCTCATACTGCGGAACTTATGGAGTTTGAAAATTTTCTCATCCCTTCCCGGACGCTCCTGGCAGAAGATCACAGGACTGCCCAGCTGCACGCGCACCAATATCGCCGTCACCAGCAGCAGCGGCGACAGGACGATCAGCGCGCACCCGGACAGCACGATGTCCAGCAGGCGCTTGATGTATTTTTCATAAAACCCCGCCTTGTGCCGCATCAGAACATCCCCCGGATGACCTTGCACACGCGGTCAACGTCGTCCATGCTCATTTTCGTGTCGCTGGGCAGGCACACGCCGCGGGCAAACAGATCGTCGCACACCGTCTTTTCGCTAACGCGGACAAAGGGGTAATCCGCAAAGACAGGCTGCAAATGCATGGGCTTCCAGAGGTAGCGCCCCTCAATGCCAGCCTCGTTCAGCTTTGCCAGCATTTCGCCGGGCGTCACGCCGCAGCCCTCGTCCAGCAAAGCGACAGACAGCCAGCGGTTCGATTCCGCGCAGTCCAGCTTCGGCTGCATGGTCAGCGGCAGGTCTTTCAGGTTTTCGGAGTAGCGGGCAAAGATAGCCCGCTTCTGCTCCACGCGCAGCGGCAGCACTTTCATCTGGCCGCGGCCTATACCGGCGGAGATGTTGCTCATGCGGTAGTTGTAGCCGATTTCCTCGTGCTGGTACCACGGCGCGTTCTCGCGGGCCTGCGTTGCCAGCTTCAGGGCATGCCTAGCGTCCTCCTCCGTCTGGCACAGCAGCATACCGCCGCCGGAGGTGGTGATAATTTTATTGCCGTTGAAGGAAAGCGCGCCAAAGTCGCCAAAGGTGCCGCACTTCTGGCCGTTGTATGTAGAACCCAGCGCCTCGGCGGCATCCTCAATCAGGGGAACGTTGTGCTCACGGCAGATGGCGATGATCTCATCCAGTTTGGCCGGGTTGCCGTACAGATGCACCGCGACCACCGCCTTGGGTACACCGTATCGTTCAAAGGCATGGCGCAGGGCGGCGGGATCCATATTCCATGTCTCTTGCTCGGAGTCAATGAACACCGGCTTCGCGCCGCAGTAGACGACAGGGTTGGCCGAAGCGGAGAAGGTCAGGCTCTGGCAGAACACCGCATCGCCGCGCTTCACGCCCGCGAGGATCATCGCCAGATGCAGCGCCGCCGTGCCGGCAGATAGAGCGACAGGATAGCCCTTGCCCATGTAGGTACCCATTGCTTTTTCAAATTCGTTAACATTCTCGCCCAGCGGCGCGATCCAGTTCTTCCGGAATGCGTCGTTAATGTACTCCAGTTCATAGCCCTCACCCGACATATGCGGGCTGGCCAGCAAAAGTCGTTTATCCATTTTCCGCTCCTGTGTTTTTTTCCAACGGATGCCAAAGTATGCTTCTGTCGGGCATGTTGGTCGTGTTCAAAAGTATAGTGAATCCGCGTCATGTCTTTCTGCCACTATGGCATGCAGCAATATGCAAGTTCATCGATCTGGCATATTGCTGCTTCCCACCCGAAAAAACGTTTGAATTAAGCCATTTTTATCGCTCAATTATACTGCATATAGACAAAAAGTGCAATACCTAACAACAGATGAAAAAGCAGGGTGTGGTCACGAGTCAGCATATTCTCCTTCCTTCATATTGCGGCCTCTCCCAGTCATTGTCTTTGTTCCAAATATAGCAAAGCACAGCGAATGAGTTCCTACCCGCCGAGAAGTATATAAGAAGGACTCCGCTTTTCGACAAAAAAGTTCGAAAAGCGGAGTCCGTTTATGTGCTTACTCCACCGTCATCAGGATCTGCCGCAGCATTTCATACAGCGGCTTCACGGAGTCGATCTCCATCCGCTCCCGCGGGGTATGGACATCGTAATTCATGACGCCAAGATTCACCATATCCAGCCTGCGCCCGATCTCACGGGCCTTGGTGTCGAAAACGCCGCCCTCTACACCGGCATGGATCTGCGCAATCTCCGGCTCGCGTCCGGTGACCTCCCGGAAGATGGGAATGACCTGCGGCAGCAGCTGAGACGCCGCGTTGTACTCCCAGGCGCCTGCGCGGCTCTCCAGTTCAGCCTTCCAGCCGCACAGGGCAGCCAGCTCCGACTGATGGGCAATGATCTGATCGTGCAGATATTCGGAATTGCTGCGGGCAGAAAGAGTAAATTTTGCCTCGGTCTGTTCCAGACGCAGTATCGCCGGATTGGCAGAGCACTCCGCCCGGGAGTAGGTATCGTCCGCCATGCGCCATGCGCCCACATAGCACAGCCGGACAAAGCGCAGCAGCTTCTCCGCACACGCCGGTGTCAGCGCCGTCATGCCGTCCCCGGCGGATCGCTGGCTCACTGTGACAGTAAGCTGCGGCTCAGTGTGACGGTATACCTCTTTCAAAAGGGCAATACGCGCATCCAGCGCTGTCCGGACGGTATCCGCGTGCTCCGGCGGGCACACCACGACCGCCTCCGCGTGCGCCGGGATGATATTGATCAGCGCGCCTGCCGAGATGTCAGCAAGGCTTGCCAGTCCGGCAGGCAATCCCGCCAGAATCTCCTCCATGACTTTGACGGCGTTGCCGCGATCCATGTGGATGGTATTCCCGCTGTGTCCGCCCTGCATGCCGCTGATAGTCACGTCAAATGCCGTCCAGCCCACAGGCACCGGTGTCCGCTCCAGCGTCAGCGTACACTGCAGCACGCTGACACCCGCGGCGGAGACCAGGATCTTCTTGTTGTTGGAGTAATCCAGTCCGATGTAATAGTCGCCGTCCAGCCAATGGGCATCCATCGCCTCTGCGCCCACGAACAGGATCTCCTCACCGGTGGTGAAAATCGCCTGCACCGGCGGATGCGGAAGCGTCCTGTCGTCCAGCAGCGCCAAGATCATGGCCACACCGGCGCCGTCATCCGCGCCCAGCGTGGTGCCGTGAGCCTTTACGAAGCCGTCCTCCACATAGATGTCGATGGGCTGCGTCTTGAAGTCAAACGCCACATCCGGATCCTTGGCGCACACCATATCCAGATGCGCCTGTAGTACGATGCTCTTGCGATTTTCATAGCCAGGCGTTGCCGGGGCGTACAGCTTTACGTTGTTGGCTTCGTCACGCTCCCAACGGTAGCCGTGCTGCTCCGCGTAGGCAATGATGTAATCGCTGACCGCTTTTTCATTGCCGCTGCCCCGCGGAATGCGGGTCAACTGCTCAAAATAGGAAAATACGCTTTGCGGCTCCAGCCCACACAATACATTCGTGCTCATAAGTACCTCCTGTTACCCGCGATCACCCCAGCATGGGAACAATGATACCGGCAAGGATCACGGAACCGATGGTTACGGTGATGAAACCGGCCACCGTCATCTGCGGCAGCAAATAGTTGCGCAGTGCGGCCTTTTCCTCATCCGTCGTACCCACGCCATTGGCGATCTCCTCAGACAGCATCACTGTGGTGGGGAAGCCGAAAGTGCAGGTGATGCCCAACGCGATGTTCAGCCAGGTGCTCTGCTTCAGCACCTTGGACAGCAGGAACGCGAACACCACCACACCGGCGGCACCCAGCAGCAGGACTACCAGCACGGGGATGAAGGACTGCACCAGTGTCTGGGGCGTGACCTTTGCCAGGGAAGAGAAAATGGTCATCAGGATGGAGAACAGCAGCAGGAAATAGGAATCGAGCTTAGACAGCGCGTTGCGGGGCAGGAAGCCCAGCTCCGTGAACAACACGCCCATCACCAGACAGATGATGTACACGTTGATCTTGTCCTGCGTCAGCGCGGACAGCGCCGTACTGAGGCTGGCCACCAGCGCCACCTTGGTGAAGTTGTAAACGGGTTTATTGGTCTTGCTGAAGAAGGACAGCGGACGCTTTTTCTCGCTGGCGGCATCCTCCGTCGTGACAGCCAGGTACTTCTGCATCTTTTCCCGATCCTTCAGGAAAGCCCGGGCCTCACGGTTCAGGCAGAAGGAACACAGGGGCACACCGATGAACTTCTGCAACGCGAAAATCAGGATCACCACCACGCCCAGTGTATCAGTCAGCCCGACGTTTTCCAGCGCCTCGTTGACGATCATCAGCGCTACGGACGCACCGGCGAAGATAGGAGCGCCGGCAATGGCGGCATCCGTGCCGATGATGAACCGTCCCACAAATACGATGAGCAGCACGCCCGCGGCGCAGCAGCAGAAGCTGGCGATGACCGTTTTCCACTGGCGAATCAGTTCCTTCGTGTTCATAGTGGTGCCGACACCGACGACCAGCAGACTGGCGCTGACCTTGCCCAGGGGCGCGATGCCGGCGGTGGTCACGATATCCGTGGGCAGGCCGCACCAGAAGCCGATGAGCATCACGACGCACAGAACAAATACCAAAGAAAGAAGTCCTTTTGTCTTGACGGAGACGATATCGCCGATAGCATACAGCACAAGGCAGATCGTCAATGCATAAATCGCTGCCATAGTTTTCTCCTCCTAATGTTTTTGATGTAATAAGGATACCTCTCATTGAGGGGCAAAAAGGAATTACAGTTCGATTTCCAGCAGCAGGCTGCACAGGGACTTACCGTGCTTGTCCAGCGCCAGAGAGCGGGTCACGCCGCCGCCGAGGCTGCCGAAGATCACAAAATTCAGCGCGTACAGTGTCGGAAGCTCATACCGGTCCACATGGGTCACGCCCAGCGGAGCGAACTGCTCCATGACCTTCTCCGCCGTCAGTTTCTCTGCCAGAATGGCATAATCCTCCTGGCGGTAAGCACAGGCGGAAATAGTGGAGATGTTGCCCTTGTCTCCCGTGCGGGAGTGCGCGATGTCGTATACACGCATATTCACTCACCCCTTTCCCAGCAGACCGTGGGGTGAACGTCTTCCTCCGGGATAAGCACTGAGGCGATGGAGAGCACCGACTCCACGCTGCTGCGGGCGCCGCCGCCTCCGGCCGGGCCATTGACATACAGCGCCTCGATCTCCCGGCCAATGACCTCCGCGTCCTCTTTTTTTCCCGCACGCACGGCTACCCGCAGCCGCACCTCGCTGAGCTGCAAGGCGGGAAACACCTTCTCCTGTTCCGCACCGTACAGACTGTTGACGCCGATCAGATCGGTGCGCGTTTCACTGTAATGCTTGTTCAGCAGGACAAGACGCTTTTGGATGACCTCCGCTGCCAGCTTCGCGCGCGCCACACAATTCCGCCCGCCATAGCTGATTTGGCCCTCACCGATGTAGCCGTCCTGATAGCCCACGCTGACCTTCAACGTGCCGGTGCGCTTTTTTCCCGCGGCACCCTTGACCTCGACCCGCCCGTCGGATAGCTCCTCCACGGAGAGCCGGGAGAAATCCGCGATCACATCGGGAGTGAAGTAATTGGCGGGATCCTGAATTTCATACAGCAGCTGTTCCGTCACCGTCTGGCGATCCAGTCTGCCGCCGGTCTGGGGCAGCTTCTCCAGCAGGATGCGCTCGTCCTCCGTAAATGTCAGGATAGGGAATCCCAGATCCCATAGCTCCGGCACATCCTTGACACCGGGATCCGCGAAATAACCGCCTGTGACCTGCGCGCCGCACTCCAGCAGATGCCCTGCCACTGTGGCCTTGCCGAGAAAATCCACGTCGGCATCGTAATCTTTGCCGAATTCGTACATCAGCGGACCGACGGCCAGCGCCGGGTCAGCCACCCGTCCGGTAATGACGATATCCGCGCCGTTCGCCAATGCCTGCGAGATCTGCCGCCCGCCGATGTAGGCGTTGGCGGAAACGATCTTATCCGCCAGCGTGTGCAGCGGCTCACCCGTCTCCATAATCGTAAGATCGCCGTATGCCGGTATCCGTTCCGTTACCTCGTCGCCGATAACAGCCGCGATCTTCAGATCAGTCAGGTCGTACTGTGCCGCCATTTCCCGCACCTTTTCGGCCGCGGCGACGGGATTGGCCGCCCCCATGTTGGTGATGATCTTCACCGGATGCTCCCGCAGCAGCGGCAGCACCCGCTCCATGCGATACTCCAGAAGTCGGTTGTATCCCTTCTGCGGATCCGCCGCACGATCTTTCTGCGCCAACGCGATGGTCCGTTCCGCCAGGCATTCAAACATGATGTAATCGATGTTGCCTCTGCGGATGTTTTCCAGCGCCGGCTCAATGCGGTCACCGGCATAACCGGCGCCCGCAGAGATTCTGACCGTTTTCATCTCCGCCACCTCATTTGTCCAAAATTTCTGAAAATGCATTTTCGATGATTGCATTATATGGGCGGAACTGATATAATTCAAATCACTTATATTTATATATTTCATCAGCTAAAAGCATATCACAAGGGAGTTGCCCATGGAATCCTTCAATCTGGAATATTACCGCGCCTTTTATACGGTGGCACAGACCGGCAATGTCACAAAGGCCGCCGAGCTGCTGTGCCTGTCCCAGCCCGCCGTAACCCGCTCCATCCACCGGCTGGAGGAGTCTCTTGGCTGCAAGTTGTTTACCCGCGTTTCCCGCGGCGTGCGGCTCACCGTGGAAGGCACGGCGCTTTTTTCCCATGTGGACAGCGCTTTCAAATCTCTGTCCAACGGCGAACGTGAGCTGAAGCGGCTGGCCGCTTTTGAAGCAGGTACGCTGATCATCGGCGCTACGGAGACGCCGCTGTACCATTTCCTGCTGCCGAAGCTGGGACAGTTTCGGGAGATGCATCCCAATGTGACGCTTCAGGTGCAGGGCAGCTCCACACATGAGACGATCCAGATGCTCCGCGCAGAGCAGGCGGACGTAGTGCTGGCGGTTTCTCCGCTGACAGATGTGGAGGACTTGTCCGTGACTGAGCTTGCCTCTTTTCGTGACGTGTTTGTGGCCGGGCCCAGATTCAAATCGCTGGCCGGACGGCATTTGTCTTACGATGAGATATTCCGGTTCCCCATCGTGGCGGTGGAGTCCGGCACCAGTGCCCGGGGCAATCTGGACACATGGTTTGCCGAACAGGGGATCACGTTTTTGCCCAACTACTCCGTGCGTACCTCCTCCACCGTTATCCCGTTTGTGGAGCAGGGGCTGGCCATCGGCATTCTGCCATCTCTGTTCGCGCAGATCCTTCTGGCGCAGGAGGGCTTTTTCGCACTCGATACAGAACCCATCCCTGCCCGCCAGATTCTGTTGGTGCATCGCGGCGAGGGCCGAACCTCTCTGCTGTGCCAGGAATTCATACGGCTGCTGCAAAGCTGACACGCGATACATGCATCAGTCCATTTGTATGATGCTATCACAATGGCATAAAGACTCCACATGCCTTTGAATCCGCTTACCATGCCATCAGTCGACAAGGACAGCCACGGTTTTGACGGGCAGAAATGCGCCGGAAAGGCGCACTGACGGGCGTGTTCGCCCTTGTCACCTGATGGTAAGAATTTGTGAGAAAACCGTGTTCAAATAGCAGCCTTGTACAATAATGATCGTTCCGCATTTTGATGGTTTTGCTGTGCATACTCACAAGCAGTAAAAGAAAAAAGCCTTGCTATATCAAGGCTTTGCAGATGAGAAGAACTCCGTTTTTCGCCAAGAATGTTCGAAAAACGGAGTTCATTTCATTACCACAGCCCCATCACACGCTGCATCAGCAGACTGACGGCGGTGATGCCCGCCCAGCAGCAGGCTCCCAACAGCAGAGGTTTTCCCCCGCTCTTTACCAGCTTGACCACGTTGCTGTTCAGTCCGATGGCCGCCATAGCCATGATGATGAAGAACTTGCTCAGCTCCTTCAGCGGCTGAAACACCGCTGAAGGTACGCCCAGGGACGTGCAGATGGTGGTGACTACCGACGCGCAGACGAACCACAGGATGAATAGGGGGAACGCGTTCTTCAGCCGGAAGCCGCCCTGCCCCGTTCCCGCCTTCTTCGCCTGCATCAGCGACAGCACCAGTGTGATGGGGATGATGGCCAGCGTGCGGGTCAGCTTGACGGTCACCGCCTTGTCCAGCGTCTGGCTGCCCAGCTCCCACATGCTGTCCCACGTGGAGGCCGCCGCCGTGACGGAGGAGGTATCGTTCACCGCCGTACCGGCGAAGATGCCGAAGGACTCGCCGGAGGCAGTATCAAACCCGATGGCCTGTCCCAGCAGCGGGAACAGCAGCGCCGCCAGTACATTGAAAAAGAAGATGACCGAGATGGCCTGCGCCACCTCCTCGTCGTCGGCGTGGATCACCGGCGCGGTGGCGGCGATGGCGCTGCCGCCGCAGATGGAGGAGCCTACGCCGATGAGGGTGCTGATATTGCCGTCGATATGCAGCAGCTTGTGAAGGGCAAAGGCCACCAGCAGCGACGTGGCGATGGTGCAGATGATGATGGGCAGGGACTGCTTTCCGGTTTGCAGCACCACGTTCAGATTCAGGCCGAAGCCCAGCAGCACCACGGCGGTCTGGAGAATTTTCTTCGAGGTGAAGCCCACGCCCGGCTTGCAGGCTGCGCCGGGCGTCCAGAACAGGGCGATGACCATGCCGATGACGATGGAGAACACCGGGCCGCCGATGACCGGCACCAGCTTGCCCAGCAGCCACGAGGGCACGGCGATGGCAAGGCACACCGCCATGCCGGGGAGATATTTTCTAATGGTTTGCATACGATTTCTGATTTACTCCCGTTCCTTGCGGATGGCCTCCACCATGCGGGTCAGTCCGGTCTCGATGATGCTGCGGGGCATGGCCAGATTCAGCCGCACGTAACCGGCGGCGTTGCCCACGAACAGGCCGTTGCCGCCCTCCAGCAGCACGCCCGCCCTGTTGGCGAAGAAGTCCGGCAGGTCCGTGGTCTCCGGCAGGCATTTGCTCAGGTCGACCCATGCCAGATAGGTAGCCTCCGGGATATACATCACCGCCTCCGGCAGCTCACGGGTCAGGAACTCCTTCACAAAGGCGAAGTTCCCGTCCAGATATTCCTTCAGCGCCTCGTGCCACGCGCCGCCCAGCTCATAGGCCGCCTTGGCCGCCGTCAGGGACATGGGGTTCACCGCGCCGAACAGCTTGTCCCGCTCCTTGAACCGCGCCCGCAGCGCCGCGTCGCGGATGATGATATTGGAGAAGGCCAGGCCCGCCAGATTGAAGGTCTTGCTGGGAGCCATACAGGTGATGAGCTTGGGGTAGTCCTCCATCACCCTGGCCATAGGGATATGGCGGCGGCCGCAGCGGATCAGGTCGCAGTGGATCTCGTCGGACACCACCCAGAGGTTATACTTCCGCATGATCTCACCGGCCCGGCGCAGCTCCTCCTCCGTCCACATGCGGCCGGTGGGGTTCTGGGGATTGCACCAGAATACCAGCTTGCAGGCGGGATCGGCGCACTTCTTCTCAAAGTCCTCGAAGTCCATCTCAAAGGTGCCGTCGGCCTTTTTATGGAGTGGGGAGGTCAGCACACCCACACCGGCGTACTCCGCCGCGTGGACAAAGTAGCCGTAGGCCGGGGTGTTCACCAGCACCTTTTCATCCTTGGTACACAATGTCTCCGTCAGCTGGTACAGGGCGGGAATAATGCCCGGCGTCACGCACAGCTGCTCTTCAGGGAAGCTCCAATCGTAGTGGTTTCTGCACCATTTGGAGAAAGCATTGTAATATTCGTCGTTATACAGGCCGGTATAGCCGAAGATGCGGCGGTCGATACGGCCGCGGAGAGCGTCCAGAATCTCTGGGGCCACGCCGAACTCCATGTCGGCCACCCACATGCGGACGAACTCCTCGTCCTTGTAGGGGAACACCTTCTCCGGGCCGGCATGGAAGATATAGCCCCGGAAGCCGTCGGTATTCAGTGCATTGGTGTGGCGGCGGTCGATGATCTCGTCAAAGTTGTAGGTCATTGTGGTTGCTCCTTTCTTTTTCAGTGATGGTCGCATTTCTGACACTGTATCATGGATGTTTCACCCGCGTCTTTATAAAACACACCCGCCCACTGGCAGATGCTCTGCAGGATCGGCACCACGGAAGCGTCCTTTTCCAGCTTTCTCTGGTACATATCCACACCTCCTGTGTCTTCTTTATTATAGTGGGATATGCAGGCACTTTCAAGTCACTATGAAATTTATAAGCGGGTGTTTTTACACCCGCTTATGGTCTCAAAGCTCCTTCTTGTTGTCCGCGCCAGGGGTGGTGACGATGACCTTCTCCGGCGTGGTGTCCAGAAACACATCGCCGACAGCCAGCTTGCCTTCGGCCGTCACGTCCTTGGACGCCACAGGCACCACATTGAGTGCGCCATTGGCGCAGGTCGCCAGCGTGTGTCCTGTCTGTCAGGAAGCCCTCTCCGGCGAGGAAAGCGCCGAAGCGCCGCCTGCGGCGGAAGAAGCGAGGCGGTTTCGAGGAAGTGTCCCGACTGCCGGCCGCGGCAGCGGCTGGGAGTCGGCTGACACGACGGTGAGCGCCGAGGAGCACGCAAAAAAATCACCACCCAAATGGGTGGTGATTTATGGAGCGGGCGACGAGGCTCGAACTCGCTTCTCGGCATCCCACGAATGGCTGTCGCCATTCGCAGGAGCCCTGCCGGACCTCTTAATTTAACGCGCTTCGCGCAGGTCGAGGCAACGAGTTCTCCGGTGCTGCGGCACATTCCAAAAAGAAAACACCATCCTGACGGATGGTGTTTCTTTGTGATTGTCCACAGGTTCTGTTGTCTGCACTCCCGCCCACCGCAAGGAAGGGGGAGTGTGAGGGGGAAACCTTTGCGGGTTTCCCCACTCGCGTTCAATCATCCGCCCGCAGGCGATCACTTTTGCGCAGCAAAAGTGCCGCTCCAAAAAAGAAGAGACACACATTCGTGTGTCTCTTCTTTTTTGGAGCGGGCGACGAGGCTCGAACTCGCTACCTCGACCTTGGCAAGGTCGCGCTCTACCAGATGAGCTACGCCCGCAAACGGCGCCGCTGCTGCGGCACCTTGGTGCCTCCGGTCGGAGTCGAACCAACGACACGCGGATTTTCAGTCCGCTGCTCTACCAACTGAGCTACAGAGGCATATGGCGACCAAGAAGGGGCTCGAACCCTCGACCTCCAGCGTGACAGGCTGGCGTTCTAACCAACTGAACTACTTGGCCATGTGGATGGTGGGAACAACTGGACTCGAACCAGTGACCCCCTGCTTGTAAGGCAGGTGCTCTAACCAGCTGAGCTATGCTCCCGTACCTGCCGCTCTCGCCGAACGACATGGGCTATTATACTAAAACCATCCGCATCTGTCAATAACATTTTTGCAAAAACTTACTTTTTTTCTTGCAGGGACGCCAGCAGCTGCTCCAGCTCCTCCCTGGAGAAATCGTACACCGTGTCGCAGAACTGGCAGCTCAGCTGGCAGCCGCCCTGCTGGCGGATCATGTCCTCCAGCTCCTGACGGCCCAGAGAGATCAGCGCCCGTTCCACCCTCTCGCGGCTGCAGTAGCACTTGTAGCTCACCGGCTGCGTCTCCAGAATTCTCAAATCGAAGTCGCTCATCACTGCCCGCAGCAGGTGCTCGGGATCGGGGTCCTGCTCCAGCAGCGCCGACACCGGGCCGGCGGCCATGATGCCGCCCTCCACCTTGACAATGGTGTCCTCTGTGGCCCCGGGCATCAGCTGGATAAGGTAGCCTCCGGCGGACTTCACGCTCTGGTCGCGGTCCACCAGCACGCCCAGACCGCAGGCGGTGGGGATCTGCTCCGACTCCACGAAGTAACCCGCCACGTCCTCGGCGATCTCGCCGCCCAGCAGGTCGATGGTGCCCACGTAGGGCTCCTTCATGTGCAGGTCCTTGATGACGGTCAGCGTGCCCTCATGGCCCACGGCGCCGCCCACGTCCAGTTTGCCGTCCGGCCGCAGAGGCAGGTCCACCTGGGGGTTCGTCACGTAGCCGCGGACATTCCCCTCGTGGTCGCTGACGGCCAGCACGGTCCCCAGCGGGCCGCCGCCCTTGAGCTGAAGCGTCAGGCTGGCTCCTTGCCCCTTCAGGGCGTCGCCCATCATGGACGCGGCTGCCAGCGTGCGGCCCAGTGCCGCCGTGGCCACCGGCAGCGTCTTATGGATCTGCCGTGCCCGCTCCGTCAGGTTCCGGCTGTAAATGGCCGCCGCCTGCACCATGCCATCGCCGGAGATGGCCCGCACGATCTTGTCTTCCATATTATGTCAACCTCTCTAATTCAGTTTCGTATGCAGCAGAAGTACACCCGCTGCTCGTCCTCCCGCGGATGGCGCAGCTTGGCATCGCCGTAGACACGGATATCGCCGAAGCCCGCCTCGGTGAGCCACGCCGTCAGCTCCTCCACAGTGTAGGCCCGCTCGCGGTGCAGCTCCTCCCGCCGATCCCAGGCCTTGTCGCCGCGACGCCGGAACAGATCCATGTAATAGGTACAGAGTCCCCTGTGATACTCGGCGCGCCACACGCAGTAGGTATCCTCCGTCTCGTCCAGGAACACCTGTCCGTCCAGTGCCGCCAGCTTGGCTACGGTATTCACGTCGAACACCAGCACGCCTCCCGGAGCCACGAACAGGTGCAGCCGCCGGAACGTGCGGCGCACGTCGGCGGGGTCAGTGAGATAGTTCAGGCTGTCCAGACAGCAGATGGCGGCATCCACGGTGCCGTACAGATCCAGCTGCGGCATGGACTGATGCAGGAAAATGGGCGGCACGCCCTGTACGGTGCCGCCCTTGCTCATGGCCGCAGCCAGCATCTCCTCGGAGCCGTCCACACCGATAAGCTCATACCCGCGCCCCGTCAGCAGCCACGTCATGGTGCCGGTGCCGCAGGCCAGATCCAGCACCACCTTCACGGGGATGTGGCTGCGGCGGAACAGCTTTTCCAGAAAGTCCGCCCGCTTTTCGTAGCCCACATCCTCCGTCAGCGCATCGTAGGAGGAGGCCAATGCCTCGTAGCAGCTCATTTTCCCTCTTTCTCCTTCATCTTCTCCAGCACGCTCTCGTACCCGCCGTTTCCGTAGATCAGCGAGCGGTTGACGCGGCTGATGGTGGCGCTGGACGCACCGGTCTTTTCCAGAATGTCGTTATAGATCATGCCGTCGTTCAGCAGGGACGCCACCTCGTAGCGCTGCTCCATGCTGCGCAGCTCCGAGATCGTACACAGGTCCTGGAAGAAGTTGTAGCACTCCTCCTCCGTTTCCAGCGTCAGGATCGCCTGATAGAGCCGGTCGCTCTTCTCCTTTTTTGCGATCTTGGACTTGGCTGCTCTTACCATGTCTTGCTTCTCCTCTTTTCCTCGGGCCCACGGGCCTGTTCGTTGTTTCACATTGTACCATTTTAATTCGTGAAAGTAAACCTCTGCCCACAATTATTTTTTTCTCGGCAAAACAGAAGGCGGAGCGTCCAAATGAACGCTCCGCCGACAGCGGCGCCGTATATAGGATCATTTCTCGGTCTTGCCGTGCAGCTTCTTCTGCAGCCAGTCCTTGCCGTCCACGTAGCGGGAGACGATGAAGGACACCACATAGTCGCCGGCGGCGTTGACCATGGTGGCGGGAGGGTCCACCAGATTGCCGATGGCCAGTGCGATGGGGTAGGCGACAGCCAGCTGGTCAGGGAAGAAGATGGTGCAGACCACCAGCTCGCCGGTGCCGCCGCCGCCAGGAATGCCGCTCATGGCCACAGAGGAGAACACCGCCACGATGATGGCCAGGATGGCCTTATCCGTGGAGAAATCCAGGCCGAACACTCCGAACAGGAATGCCACCTTGATGATGGCGGACATGGCCGAGCCGTCCATGTGCATGGTGGCGCCCATGGGCAGTACGATCTCGCTGACATCCTTGCTGATGCCGGTCTCCTCCGCCACCTCCATGTTAGTGGGGATGCAGGCCACAGACGAGCAGGTGCCGAAGGACACCGCCGCCGGGCGGAAAAGCTTGGAGAACATGATCTTTGCGCCGCCCTTGCCGCCGCCGAAGCGGGCGTAGATGGGGAAGAAGATGAACATGTAGGCGAAGCTCATGACGTAGTAAATGATGAGGGTACGGCTGTAATCCTTCATCAGCTCGGGTCCATAGGTGGCCACCAGGTCGGCGAAGAAGCCGAAGAAGCCGATGGGCGCGTAGTAGGTGATGAGCTTCACGGTCTTCATGATGCAGCCCGTGACATCCTCCAGAAATTGAGCGGTCCTGGTCTCGGGCCCGCCGTTCATCTGGACGCCGAATCCGAACAGCACCGCCGCCACGATCAGCGGCAGGATAGCCTTACGGCTCAGCAGCTCCATGAAATCCGGCTTGGTAAAGAAGTTCACGATCATGTCGCCGAAGCCCAGGGCCTCGCCGACCTCGCCCTCCACGATGGTGTACTGACCGTCCACCAGCGGGAAGATGCGGCACACGATGTACATCAGGACACCGGCGATGGCGGCTGTCACCAGAAACGTGGCAACGGTGACGCCCATGATCTTGCCGGCGCGCTTGACGCTTTTCATATTGGCGATGGCGGAGGCGATGGAGCAGAACACCATGGGCACCACCACGCAGAACATCATGTTGATGAACAGCGTACCCAGAAACTTGATCTTGCCGCCGAAAGCCGGCGCGAAGGCGCCCACCAGGCAGCCTCCCACGATGCCCGTCAGCATGCACAGGATAAACCAGTAATTTTTCAGGAATTTCTTCATAGCTCTCCTCCTAAGATACTCCAAACAGGATGTTACTGCACTTATTATACGGGCATTTTTCTCATTGTAAATCGCAATTCTTGCCCAGTTCCATGCAAATCGTGCTCTCGTGAACCACATCCGCTGATGGGCCGCGGCCGAACTGCTTCTTGTAGGCACGGGAGAATGTGGAGTAGTCCTGATACCCTACCTGTGCCCCCACCTCCGATGGCGAGGCCCCCTGGGCCAGCAGCCGCTGGGCCAGCAGCAGCCGCTTCTCCGTCACATAGCCGTGGATGGAATAGCCCGTCTCCCGCCGAAACCGCCGCATCATGTGGTACTTGCTGACGTAGAACCGCTCCGACAGCTGGTCGATGGTCAGCTCCTCCGTCAGGTGCAGGTTCAGGTATTGCAGCAGCGCCACCACCTTGCTGTCGCCGGAGGCCGCCTGCACCTGGTGACCGCCGCGGCACACGCGGTTCACCTCCACCATCAGCTCCAGAAACTGAGCCCGCTCCAGCAGGGCCGCGCCGTACCCCCCCTGCCGCACCGTCCGGGCCAGCGTCTCGAATAGCTGACGCACGCGGCTGCCTCCCTCGTCGCGGTACACATAGCGGAAGGAGTCCTGGGCCTGCCGGAAGCACTCCTCCAGGTCGCAGTCCTCCGTACCCAGCGATGCCAGATACTGCGGCGCGATATACAGGATCATTCGCTCGTAGAAGGCGTCCTCCGCCACCTCCGGTCGGTGAATGCTGCCGCGTCCTACCAGCACGAAGTCCCCGGGGCTCAGATCGTACCGCTCGCCCTCGATGGCATAGCCCGCCTTCCCTGCCAGCAAAATGATGATCTTATGAAACGTATGATAGTGGTATTCGATGTGCTCCCGCCGTCCGTCCGCCAGATGGAACAGCCGGAACGGCTCCCGCAGATAGCCCCTCACCTCGTACTGCAACGGTTCCATACGCGCCACCTCCGCATTTTTTGCATACATTATATCACCAGCTATGCGCTTCGTGCAAGTTCTCCCTAAATTATTACCATTCTGAAAATTTTGTTGCCATTTTGTAATTTTTGTGTAGCTTTTTTGAAAGCGGTGTGGTATGATAGGATGCGTTGGGGGATAGCCCCCATGGAAATCTATGACACGAACGGCAGGTAATACCCATGTATCTGAAACAATTGGCCGCGTTCGGCATGTCCGCCGTCATGATGCTGTCCGGCGGCGTCGTGGCATCCGGTGCGGAGACGAAGAACGACAGTGAGACCACTCTGGTCACACCTTATGAATACAGCGCAGCCGTGGAGACTCTGGCCGCCAGCGGTGTGGCCGCCGGCAGTGCCACTGCCCTTCAGGCTGCCGACGGGCTGCGCCTGGCCCAGGAGTCCGGCGCGCTGGAGGAAAGCGAAAGCTCCCTGTCCCTGACGGAGCTGGCCGCTCAGGCCCTGATCCGCGAGACGGAGGAGCTGCAGAAGCAGAACTTTCTGGCGGAGTACGACGGCGTGCTGACCACCTGTGAGAACTACATCACCCTGCGGGCTGAGCCCGATCAGGACGCCGCCGCCCTGCGGACCATCTGGACCGGCAAGGTGGCCCACCTCATCGATGTGGAGAACGACGACTGGTACAAGGTGAGCTACGGCAGCTCCACCGGCTACGTCATGGCCCAGTACTGCGAGCCGGTACACTACGCCGATTACGAAGGCACCTACGCCACCAGCACGCTGGTGGAGGACATCATCGCCTTCAGCTACACCTATCTGGGCACGCCGTACCGCTACGGCGGCACCAGCTACAGCGGCATCGACTGCTCCGGCTTCACCATGAAGGTGTTTGCCCAGTTCGGCATCTCCCTGCCCCACGGCGCCAGCGACCAGTACGCCCTGTGTACCCCCGTTACCACGGCGGAGCGGGCCCCCGGCGACCTGGTGTTCTTCAACACCAGCGGACGCGGCATCGGCCACGTGGGTATCTATCTGGGCGGCGGGCAGTTCATCCACGCCAGCACCAGCCGCGGCGTCGTCATCAGCTCCCTGTACGAGAGCTACTACGCCAATACGTATCTGTACGCCGGCCGCATCATCAGCGGCTGATCATATCGAACCTTCTTCATGTTTCTCCGAAAGGACAGACCGGCCCGCGCCGGTCTGTCCTTTCCTTATATGCGGTATATTTGCATATTTATCCAATTATACACGTTATTTTTCCGTCATCCCGTCACGAATCCACTTTCATTTTTCTTAATATATGCACATTTTTTACAAAACCGCACGTTCAATTGAAATTTTATTCATTTAGCGCTTGACATTTATACACCACAGGCGTATGATAGCCACTGTCAGGAGGAACGCCTCCTGCTGCATCATCAATATTCCGGCATACCGGAGCCATAAGAAAGAAGAAAGGAAGTACATCCCATGAAAAAGATGATTGCCATGCTGCTGGCGCTGGTCATGGCCATGAGCCTGATGGCCTGCGGCAAGCAGAACGACAGCAATGCCAACGACAACAACGACGCCAATACCGGCGACGACCAGCCTGCGGCCAAGACCACCCTGGTGGTGGGCGTCTCCGCCGACTATGCCCCCTTTGAGTTCATGTATCCCGACGAGAACGGCAATATGGTCTACGGCGGCATCGACATCTCCGTGGCCCAGTACGTGGCCGATGAGCTGGGTCTGACCCTGCAGGTGGAGAACATGAGCTTCAACAACCTGCTGACCTCTCTGGACAAGGGCGACTTCGACATGGTCCTGTCCGCCATGGAGGCCACTCCCGACCGTCTGGAGAACGCCGACTTCTCCACCGGCTATTACAGCGATACCCCTCCCGCCATTCTGGTGAAGGCCGACAAGGCTGACCAGTACAAGACGCTGGCCGACTTCAACGGCAAGGCCATGGGCGCGCAGGCCGCCACCACCAAGCTGGACATGGTCAACGACATCGAGGGCGTCAACGCCGTCTCTCTGGAATCCGTGCTGGATCTGGTGAACGAGCTGGTGTATGACAAGGTGGACGCCATTCTGGTGGACGGCGGCGTGGCCCAGCAGTACGCTGACGCCAACCCCGACCTGGTCATCTGCAGCGCCTCCTCCGAGCTGCCCACCGCCGAGCCTTACTGCATCGCCGTGGCCAAGGGCGACCCCAAGGGCCTGCTGGACGGCATCAACGCCGCGCTGGCCAAGATGGCCTCTGAGAATAAGATCGAGTCCTTCATCGCCGATGCTGACGCTCTGGCCAGCGTGGCTGTGGAAGTCTCTGCCGATTAACTCCTTCCAAAATTGTGCGCGTAGTGCAAAGCCGTCCGCGACTTTGCACTTTCGCGCGTCTCCGACCAATTATTTACAGAAAGGACTGACCGCGTATGTGGTGGAGCAGCCTGTTCACGGATATGCGCCCCTCCGACTTCTTCAATTTCTCCTTCCTGCCCAAGTACGGCGTGGCCTTCGTCCGCGGCATCGAGTACACGCTGCTGCTGGCGGTGGTGTCCGTGCTGCTGGCGGTGATCCCCGCCCTGCTGCTGGCTCTGATGCGCCTGAGCAAGGTCAAGCCCGTGAAATGGCTGTCCGGTGCGTATATCGCCGTATTCCGCTCCACCCCCATGCTGGTGCAGCTGTCCATCATCTACTTTGGCCTGTTCTATGCCATCTCCCTGCCCCGCGTCAGCCTGTTCGGCTTCGTAGATATCAGCCGGTTCGTCCCCGGCGTGGTGGCGCTGGCCCTGAACAGCTCCGCCTACGTGGCGGAGATCTTCCGCGCCGGCATCCTGGCGGTGGACAAGGGACAGACCGAGGCCGCCCGCTCTCTGGGTCTCAGCAGCTGGCAGGCCATGCGCCTGGTGGTGCTGCCCCAGGCCATCAAGAACGTGCTGCCCGCACTGGCCAACGAGCTGGTGACCATGGTGAAGGAGAGCTCCATCTGCTCCATGCTGGGCATGGCGGAGATCATGTTCGCCGCCAAGACCATCGCCGGCTCCACCGGCATCTCTCTGGCGCCCTACACCCTGGCGGCGCTGGTGTATTTCTGCATCAATTATCCGGCCTCCAAGGGCATTGAGGCCATCGAAAGGAGGATGCGCCGTGGCGACAAGCAGTAAGGTCCTGATCTCCGTCCAGCATCTGGTAAAGGAGTACAATCACGGCGCCGTCCACGCCCTGAACGACTGCAATCTGGACATCCACAAGGGCGAGGTGGTGGCCATCATCGGCCCCTCCGGCTCCGGCAAATCCACGCTGCTGCGGAGTCTGAATCTGCTGGAGGAGCCTACCTCCGGCGCCATCTTCTTCGACGGTGCGGATCTGGCGGGCAAGTCTGTGAACATCGACCTGCACCGTCAGAAGATGGGCATGGTGTTCCAGCACTTCAACCTGTTCCCCCACAAGACGGTGCTGCAGAACATCACCATGGCCCCCGTGACCCTGAAGAAAAAGACTGCCGCCGCAGCCAAGGAGCAGGCCATGGCCCTGCTGGAGCGCATCGGCCTTGCCGACAAGGCCAACGAGTTCCCCAATATGCTCTCCGGCGGTCAGAAGCAGCGGATCGCCATCGTCCGCGCTCTGGCCATGGATCCTGAGGTCATGCTGTTCGACGAGCCCACCTCCGCCCTGGACCCCGAGATGGTGGGTGAGGTGCTGGACCTGATGCGGGATCTTGCCAAGGAGGGCATGACCATGGCCGTCGTCACCCACGAGATGGGCTTCGCCCGGGAGGTGGCCGACCGCGTGGTGTTCATGGCTGACGGCAAAATTCTGGAGGAGGGCACCCCCGCAGAGCTTTTCGACCGCCCCAAGGACCCCCGCCTGCAGGACTTCCTCAGCAAGGTATTGTGAGACAACAAAAAACCGCCCCTCCGGCATGGCCGGAGGGGCGGTTTTTCGTATTTGTTCAGCTTTTCCCGTGGATCTCGCCGCCGCACTTGGGACACGTGATGACGATCTTGCCCTTGCCTCTGGGCACGCGGCACACCGTGCCGCACTTGGGGCAGGTGAAGTACTTGTGCTCCTTATCCATCCGCTGCTGCTTATTTCCGGCGGCGCGGCGCTTGATGGGCCACCATACCTTCTCCAGAAAGCGGGCGTTCTCTGCCCGCCGCTTCTGCAGGCTGCGGGAAAACATGCGGTACACGGCGATGACCAGCAGCACCGTGGACAAAAAGCTGATGACCAGATGCACTGTCTGCTGTTTGATGAACATGTTGGCCACATCCAGGAGCAGGGCCGCCCAGATAGTGGTCAAGCCCAGCTGATCTGCGCCGTTGCGTCCGTACATAAAGCGCGACAGTGCGTTGCCGATTCTCTGCAGAAAATTCATACGGAAGTCCGTCCCCCTGCTCTTGTGTCATTTCAAAGTGCTATTTTACAGGAAAACTCCGCAAAGGTAAAGGGCTTTTATGTAAAATTCACAGAATGGACAAATTTTCGCCGCGGGCATCGCGTTCTTGCCAACTCCCTGCCCGCCGTGGTATAATGGTATGAATTTGTATCGCCCTCCTCCGGAGGGCCGGTCCCACCGGGCCGGTCCCCCGCCGGAGGAAACGGCAGAGCGCCCCGTCCGCGGGCGAAACCGGCTGCGCTCTCAGGCTGCGCCGCGGCGCTCTGCACAACTTATACTATGCCGCGCCGGCCCTGCCGGTGCCGCCGAAAGGAGTCTCCGTATGGTAAAAGTCGCTCCGTCTATCCTCTCCGCCGATTTTGCCCATCTGGGCCGCGATATTGAGGCCATCTCCACCGCCGATTACGTCCACGTGGACGTGATGGACGGGCTGTTCGTGCCCAACATCTCCATCGGCATCCCCGTGGTGAAGTCCATTCGCCCCACCACCACCCTGCCGCTGGATGTCCACCTGATGATCGACCGCCCCATCCGCTACGCAGAACAGTTCTGCGATGCCGGCGGCGACCTCATCACCTGTCACGTGGAGGCGGACACCGAGGAGAACATCCACGCCGCCATCGACAAGATCCACGTCAAGGGCAAAAAGGCCGGCGTGGTCATCAAGCCCAGAACCCCTGCCAGCGCGGTGCTGCCCTTCATCGACAAGGTGGAGCTGATCCTGGTGATGACGGTGGAACCGGGCTTCGGCGGCCAGAAGTTCATGGCCGACATGATGCCCAAGGTCCAGACCGTCCGGGGCTATATCGACGCTCTGAACCCCGCCTGCGAGCTGGAGGTGGACGGCGGCGTGGACGCCCAGACCTGCAAGCTCTGCATCGCCGCCGGCGCCAATGTGCTGGTGGCCGGTTCCTCTGTGTACAAGTCCGCCGACATCCCCGCTACCATCGCCGCATTGAGAGGTTGATACCATGGAATACTTCCCCGCACCGCTGGAAAAGCTGGTGGAACAGTTTGCCAAGCTGCCCGGCGTGGGCTACAAATCCGCCCAGCGTCTGGCCTTCCACGTCCTGAGCCTGCCCGCCGAGGAGGCCCAGGCCTTCGCCGATGCCATCACCGACGCCAAGCGCAGCGTCACCCTTTGTCCCATCTGCCAGAATCTCACCGCCGGCGGGCTGTGCCCCATCTGTGCCGACGCCAAGCGGGACGACGCCACCATCTGCGTGGTAGCCGACCCTCGGGATGTCATCGCCATCGAGCGCAGCCGCGAGTACCGTGGCCGCTACCACGTGCTCCACGGCGTGCTGTCCCCCATGAACCATGTGGGCCCCGACGATCTGCACATCCGTTCCCTGCTGGACCGCGTGGCCCAGGGCGGCATCACCGAGGTCATCATGGCCACCAATCCCGACACCGAGGGCGAGGCCACGGCCCTGTATATCGCGCGGCTGCTGAAGCCCTTCGGCGTAAAGGTCACGCGGCTGGCCTACGGCATCCCCGTGGGCGGTCATCTGGAATTCGCCGACGACGCCACGCTGATGCGGGCACTGGAAGGGCGGCGGGAGCTGTGAAGCGTCTTGCCTGCCTGCTGCTGGCCTGTCTGACGGCGCTGTCCCTCACCGCCTGCGGCGCACCGAAGGCCCAGGAGGTGTCCCTGTTCGCCATGGATACCTACATGACCCTCTCCGCCTACGGCGACAGCGCGGAGGAAGCGCTGGCCGCCGCGTCCCGCGAGATCAACCGGCTGGAATCCACCCTCTCCCGCACCATTGCCGCCAGCGACGTCAGCCGCCTCAACGCCGGTGAGACCGTGACGGTGCAAAAGGAGACGCGGGAGCTTCTGGAGCGGGCGCTGGCCCTGTCCGATGAGACCGGCGGCGCCTTCGATATGACCGTGGCCCCGCTGGTATCCCTGTGGGGCATCACCTCCGACGCGCCCCATGTCCCCTCCCCGGAGGAGATCGATGCCTTGCTGCCTTTGGTGGGCAGCGAGCACGTCCACATGGACGGCAGCATCGTCTCGCTGGATGCGGGCTGCGCCGTGGATCTGGGCGGCATCGCCAAGGGCTACGCCTCCCAGCAGGTGGCGGACATCCTGCAGGCCCACGGCGTCACCTCCGCCGTGGTGTCACTGGGCGGCAACGTCTATGTCTGCGGTGCCAAGCCCGACGGCTCCGCGTGGAACGTGGGCATTCAGGACCCCACCTCCAGCGGCTATGCCGCCACCGTGGCTCTTACCGACTGCTTCGCCGTCACCTCAGGCGGCTACCAGCGCTACTACGTGGCGGAGGACGGCACTGTGTATCAGCACATCATTGACCCCCGTACCGGCCGTCCCGCCGACAGCGATCTGCTGTCCGTCACCGTTGTCTCCGACGACGGCACGGCGGCGGACGCCTATTCCACCGCCCTGTACGTCATGGGTGAGCAGGAGGCCGTGTCCTTCTGGCGCGCCCACGGCGACTTTGAGCTGATCCTCATCACTGCCGACGGCCGGCTGCTGTACACGCCGGAGCTGGCGGATACCATTACCGCACCGGAGGGCTGCGCCTATGACTTCCAACCCATCATCGCCCAGCCTGCGGCCTAAGCCGCTGGACGCATTGGTGGCCGCCGCCGTCATCGCCCTAACCGTGGTCACGGCACTGCTGTTCTACGCGCCCAAGACCGGCGCAGGACAGCTTACCGCCGTCATCACCCAGCACGGGCAAACTGTCCGCACCGTGCCCCTCACGAGCCTTGATAAGGAACTGGTCATCCCGCTGGACGACGGCAATTATCACCTCACCGTCCACGTGGACGGCACCGGCGTGTATGTCGCCGACTCCGACTGTCCGGGGCAGGACTGCGTCCACACCGGGGCTATCTCCCGGGCGGGACAGTCCATCGTGTGCCTGCCGGCGCAGGTGGTCATTTCGCTGGTGGGCGCCGCGTCCGACGTGGACGCGGTGCTGGGTTAGGAGGTGCGCCATGAAGCTGAACGCACGCTCCATCGCCCTGTGCGCCGTGCTGACGGCATTGGCGCTGGGCCTGAGCACACTGGAAAATCTGTTTCCCGTAACGCTTATCGTGCCGCTGCCCGGTGTGAAGCTGGGTCTTGCCAACATCGTCACCGTGTTCGCTCTCTATGAGCTGGGCGCCGTCCCCGCGCTGACCATCCTGACGGCCCGCTGTCTGCTGGGCGGCGTATTTGCCGGCAATCTGTCGGCGCTGCTGTTCAGTCTGCTGGGCGGCTTCACCGCCATGCTGGTGATGATCGCCCTCAAGCACTGCAAGGGACTGTCCATCTACGGCGTGTCCATCGGCGGCGCGGCGGCTCACAACATCGGCCAGATGGCCGCCGCCTGCATCACACTGGGCAATACCATGGTGCTGGGGTATCTGCCCTTCCTGTTGGCTGTATCGCTGGTCACCGGCACCCTCACCGGCTTTGTGGCCGGTCTGTTGTTCCGCGCCATGCGTAATATCCACCTATCTCACTGAGGAGGTCTACTCTATGGACAAGAAAGACAAGATCATTCTCCAGCAGCTGGACGTGATCCGCTCCATGACGGAGAACAACATGAAGCGCATGAACAGCGACTTCTGGGGCACGCCCTTCGAAAATGTCACCGGCAGTGCGCCCAAGTCCCCCGCCCCCGCCGGCAGCAGTTCCAATGGCGGCAGCGCCCCTGCGCCGGAGAAAAAGACGCCCCTTACCGCCACCGCCAAGCCCGGCGACGAAAAGCCCGCCGAGGAGGAGCTGCCGCCGCCGGAGAAGATCGAGGATCTGCTGGCGGAGCTGGACAGCTACATCGGACTGGGTGTGGTGAAGGAGGAGGTACACAACCTCATCAACATGGTGCAGGTCTATAAGCTGCGCCAGCAGCACGATCTGCCCACCACCGACATGTCCCTGCACATGGTGTTCACCGGCAATCCCGGCACCGGCAAGACCATGATGGCCCGCATGATGGCCCGCATCTACCGGAGTCTGGGCATTCTGTCCAAGGGCCAGCTGGTGGAAGTGGACCGCAGCGGCTTGGTGGCAGGCTACGTGGGTCAGACGGCCCTCAAGACCCAGAAGGTCATTGAGAAGGCCATGGGCGGCGTGCTGTTTGTGGACGAGGCCTACGCCCTCAACGGCCGCAGCGAGAACGACTTTGGTCAGGAGGCCATTGACACCCTGCTGAAGGCCATGGAGGACCACCGCGATGATCTGGTGGTCATCGTGGCGGGCTACACCGACCTGATGGATAAGTTCATCCACTCCAACCCCGGTCTGGAGTCCCGCTTCAACCGTTTCCTGCTGTTTGAGGACTACTCGCTGGACGAGCTGATGGCCATCTTCAAGATGCGCTGCGGCAAGGGCTACGTCCTGTCGCCGGAAGCGGAACCGCTGGTACGGGACTACATCGCCGAGGAGAGCGCCGCCGGAGACAGCTTCGGCAACGCCCGCGGCGTCCGGAATATCTTCGAGCATATTCTGGTGGCCCAGAACAACCGCCTTGCCAAGCTGGACAGCGTCACCCGCGATGACCTGATGACCCTCACCGCCGATGATGTGCTCCACGCCCGAGGCATGGTGGACGAGCCGGAAAAGTCCTGAGCCCGCCGCGATAAAAGGAGGTCTCCCCATGCGTGAACTGAAAAATACCTGCCGCGCCGCCATCGTGCAGGCCACTCCCGTCATGTTCGACAAGACCCGCTCTCTGGAAAAGGCGCTGACGCTTATCGATGAGGCCGCCCGGAACGGGGCGGAGCTCATCGTATTCCCCGAGCTGTTCCTCCCCGGCTATCCCTTCGGCATGACCTTCGGCTTCACCGTGGGCAGCCGCAAGGCCGCAGGCCGTCAGGACTGGAAGCAGTATTACGACAACTCCCTGCTGGCCGATGGGCCGGAGCTGCGGCAGCTCATGGACAAGGCCCGCGCGCTGAGCATCTACCTGAGTATGGGCTATTCCGAGCGTGACGCCGTCACCGGCACGCTGTACAATGCCAACATGATGATCGCGCCGGATGGCCGTGCCATGAATCACCGAAAGCTGAAGCCCACCGGCAGCGAACGGGTGGTCTGGGGCGATGCGGAGCGGGACTATTTCCCCGTCATGGACACCCCCTGGGGCCCCATGGCCAACCTGATCTGCTGGGAGAGCTACATGCCGCTGGCCCGCGTGGCCCTGTACCAGAAGGGCATCAGCCTCTATATCTCCCCTAACACCAACGACAATCCCGAGTGGCAGAACACCATCCGCCACATCGCCATCGAGGGCCACTGCTACTTCCTCAACGCCGACCTGATCTTCCGCCGCAGCGACTACCCCCGGACCGCCGGTGCCGAAGCGGAGATCGCCGCCCTGCCGGACATCGCCTGCCGCGGCGGCAGCTGCTTCATCGATCCCTTCGGCCACGAGGCGTCGGAGACGGTGTGGGACCGCGAGGCCATCATCTACGCCGATCTGGACATGCAGAAGGTCCCCGCCAGCCGCATGGAGCTGGACTGCGTGGGCCACTACGCCCGCCCCGATGTTCTGGAGCTGCGGGTCAACGAGAAGTAAAAAAAGACGGACGCTGCGAAGGCGTCCGTCTTTTTTACTTCTCCTGATGTTCCAGTGCCGCGGCCACGAACCCCTGGAACAGAGGATGGGGCCGGTCGGGACGGCTCTTAAACTCCGGATGGAACTGGCACCCCACGTACCACGGGTGCTCCGGCAGCTCCACGATCTCCACCAGATGCCCGTCCGGCGACGTACCGGCCATGCGCAGGCCCGCCGCTTCCAGCTCCGGTCGGAACGCGTTGCTGCACTCATACCGGTGGCGGTGCCGCTCCCAGATCTCCGCCGTGCCGTAGGCTTCTCTGGCGCGGGAGCCCTCCGCCAGCACGCAGGGGTACTTGCCCAGCCGCATGGTGCCGCCCTTGTCGGTGACGCCCACCTGATCGGGCATCAGGTCGATGACAGGATGGGCGGTGGTTTCGGAAAACTCGGCGCTGTGGGCGTCGGCCCAGCCTGCGGCGTGGCGGGCGAACTCGATGACCGCGATCTGCATGCCCAGGCAGATGCCGAAATAGGGTACGCCGTTCTCCCGAGCGTACTGTGCCGCCAGGATCATGCCTTCGATGCCGCGGTCGCCGAAGCCGCCCGGCACCAGAATACCGCTGCAATCCCCCAGCACCTCGCCGATGTTCTCCGGCGTCAGGGTCTGGGAATCCACCCATTTGATGTCCACGTGGCTGTCGCAGGCAGTGCCGGCGTGAAACAGAGACTCCACCACGCTGAGATAGGCGTCGTGCAGCTCCGTGTACTTGCCCACCAGCGCGATCTGCACCCGCTTGTGGACACCGTGGATCCTGTCTACCATAGCCTGCCAGTGGGCCATATCCGGCACGCCGCTGCCCAGTCCCAGCTTGCGGCACACCACGCGGCACAGCCCCGCCTTCTCCAGCAGCAGCGGCGCTTCGTACAGCGTGGACGCCGTGACGTTGGGGATGACGCAGTCCTCCTCCACGTTGCAGAACAGGGCGATCTTCCGCCGCACGTCCTCGGTGATGGGCCCATCGGTGCGGCACACCAGCACGTCCGGCTGGATGCCCACGCTGAGAAGCTCCTTGACGGAGTGCTGGGTAGGCTTGCTCTTCAGCTCTCCGCTGCCCGGGATGGACACGATCAGCGGCACGTGGATATACAGCACATTGTCCCGTCCCTTTTCCGCCGCCACCTGCCGGATAGCCTCCAGAAACGGCTGGCTCTCGATGTCGCCCACCGTGCCGCCGATCTCCGTGATGACCACATCGGTCTCTCCGTTGTCCATGGCGTAGACGCGGCGCTTGATCTCGTCGGTGATGTGGGGGATGATCTGCACCGTGCCCCCCAGATAGCCGCCCTGCCGCTCGCGGTTCAGCACCGCCCAGAACACCTTGCCGGAGGACACGGAGGCGTTGCCGTCCAGCGCCTCGTCCACAAACCGCTCATAGTGTCCCAGATCCAGATCCGTCTCGGCGCCGTCGTCGGTGACGAACACCTCGCCGTGCTGATAGGGGCTCATGGTGCCCGGGTCCACGTTGAAATAGGGGTCGAACTTCTGGTTGCGCACCCGCAGGCCGCACTGCTTCAGCAGCCGTCCCAGCGACGCCGCGCAGATGCCCTTGCCCAGACCGGATACCACGCCGCCGGTCACAAAAATGTACTTCATCCCGCCATCTCCCATTTTCAAAAATATGCTCCTATCCTACGCTCCGCGAAAAGTGATGTCAATGGTTCGATTCGTCAATATTTTGCATGATTTCACCGTCAAAATGTGGAATCGCGGAGAAATAGTTGCAAAACCTCATTTTTCTCTTGCATTGGCCGCTCCATCGTGCTAAAGTAGAAATAGTCTCACCCCTGCCGCCGGTGAGTATGCAGGAAAAAGCCGCCCGTTGGGCGGCTTTTCGCTTGTTCTTCTCTGGTCACGCAGACAATGCGCGGGGGCATTTCCGGCGTATTCCGCCGCGTAGACAAAGCTGCCCCAAAAGCCGTCGGTGTTCCGGGCGTTGGTATGGCAGCGGTCGATGATCTCGTCAAAGCTGTACGTCATGAGGATGGCTCCTTTCTCTTTTCAGCGGCGGGCCCGTATCCCGCACGTCTTTCTATGTCGCAGCTTACCGTGAATGCCGCCCTGCGGTACAGAAAAAATCCGACTTTTTCTGAAAGAATCAAAAATATAGAAAATCTGTTCGACTATTTCTTGACGGACTCCATCGCCTGATTTATAATGATCCCGTAACATGCGTGCAGGGAGGCGGCGGATATGTATTTCACCTACGGGGAGACAGAGCTCTCCTACCTGCGGCAGAAGGACAAGCGGCTCGGTGAGGTCATCGACCGCGTGGGCCCTGTCCGCCGCGCGGTAGACACGGATCTGTTTTCCGCCGTGGTCCACCATATCGTGGGCCAGCAGATCTCCACCAAGGCCCAGGCCACCATCTGGCAGCGGATGCAGGACGCGCTGGGCAGGGTGAACGCCGAGAACGTCCTGGCCGCAGGTGTCCCCCGGCTGCAAGCGCTGGGCATGACTTTCCGCAAGGCGGAATACATCACGGACTTTGCCGAAAAGGTCCACACCGGCGCCTTTGATCTGGACGCCGTGGCGCACATGCCCGATGCAGAGGCCATCCGCGCCCTGAGCGGCCTGAAGGGCATCGGCGTCTGGACGGCGGAGATGATCCTGTTGTTCTGCCTGCAGCGCCCCGACATCCTCAGCTATGACGATCTGGCCATCCTGCGGGGCTTGCGGATGGTCTACCACCACCGCAGCATCGACCGCAGGCTGTTCGAAAAATACCGCCGCCGTTTCAGTCCCTACGGCAGCGTGGCCAGCCTGTATTTGTGGGCGGTCGCCGGCGGGGCCATTCCGGAGATGAAGGACTATCAGCCGCCAAAACAGGGGAGGCGCACGCCATGACGTTTACGCAGCATTACGATTCCCCGCTGGGCAGTATCCTGCTGACAGCGGATGAGATGGGGCTCACCGGCCTATGGTTCGACGGGCAGAAACACTTCGCTCGTGACCTGCCCGCCCAGCACACGGAGCAGGACACCCCCGTTCTTTCGGAGGCCAGGCGCTGGCTGGATGTGTACTTCACCGGCAGGGAGCCGGACTTCCTGCCGGTGCTGCACCCCATTGGCTCCGCATTCCGCCGCCGCGTGTGGGATCTTCTTCTCCGCGTTCCCTACGGCCAGACCGTCACCTATGGCCAGCTGGCGCAGCAGCTGGCGGCGCAGCAGAGCCTTTCCCATATGTCCGCTCAGGCGGTGGGCGGCGCGGTAGGCCACAACGCGATCTCCATCATTATCCCCTGCCACCGTGTGGTGGGCACCGGCGGCAGTCTGACGGGCTACGCCGGCGGCATCGGCAGAAAGGTGCAGCTGCTGACGCTGGAGCATGCCGATACGTCCGGCTTTTTCGTGCCGAAAAAGAGCACCGCTCCTTGAACCGCCGCAATAGCAGCAGGGAGGGGTCGGCGAAAACCGATCCCTCCCTGTATTTTCCACATATTTCCCGCGTCGGGTCGCTCCGCGAGTTCCTCTCGCCGGAGTCTTTTTTCGGTTTTCTTTCCCTCAGCCCCGTTGGCGCGGCTTCGCGCTCATGCCTCCGCTGCGGCCCACAGCCGGCGGGTGATGCCCAGAAACAGCTGCGCAGCCTCCAGGCTTACCGCCTTTTTCTGCAGCGCGTGGATGCGGCGCTCCGGCAAGGGGAACGCCGCCGCCAGCCGCCTCCCGCCTGCGGCGCACAGCCCATCGGCCACGCTGCGGGGCACCACGGCCCAGCTGTCCCGCTTGGTCATGAACATCTGCAGCTGGCTCATGATCTCCAGCTGGATCCGGGGCACCGCGTCCACACCCCATAGCTCCTGATGCCAGCGGGCAAACTCGTCGGTCCACCCCACGTACACCTCCTGCCGGACGGGCAGCTCGTCCGGCCCGATGCCGTCGGAATAGCAGGAGCCTGCCGCGCAGATGAGGGCCATAGGTTCCGTCATCACCAGCTCCGCCCGTATGGCGTCGGTGCGGGGCGCGTCCGAGGTGAACGCCAGGTCTGTCTCGCCCCGCAGCAGGCTCTGGCAGGCCGCCTCCACGGTCATGTCCTGTATCTCCAGGTGGATGTCGGGGTGGTCCCGCATGAACTGCTCATACACCGGCGGCAGCAGATACGTGGACACGCTGTTGAGAGCGGACAGCCGCAGACTGCTTTTCCGGTTCCCAATGGCCAGCATACTGCGCACGATGTCCTGATATTGCAGGGACAGCTGGTAAAACCGCTTGCCCTCCTCAGTCAGGACCATCTCGCGGCTGCCCTTGTGCCGGAAGAACAGGGGGCACCCCACCTCCTTTTCCAGCGTCCGCAGACGGATGCTCAGGGATGACTGGCTGATGAACAGCTCCGCCGCCGCCTTGGAGATGCTGTGCTGCTTGCAGACGATGAGAAAAGCCTCGATTCCCGCGTTTGTCATATGGTAACGCCTCACTTCTATTGAATCCACTCAATAGGATAGCATGATAAATTGTATTTTACAACCCCTCTATCTCTCATTATAATAAGGACGCAATTTGAGGAGGGATATTGACCCATGGAGCATACACCATTGAAAGACCGTCCCTGGATGCCGCTGGCCATGGCCGCCCTGGGGCATATCATCTGGGGCTTCAGCGTCCTGTTTTCCAAGGTAGCCATGGAGGTGGCCCAGCCGGACGTGCTGCTGTCCATCCGTTTTCTGCTGTCGGCGCTGCTGATGACGCTGATGATCCTGTTTGGCAAGGCGAAGCTATCCCTCCGCGGAAAAAATCTGAAGCCGCTGCTTCTGCTGGCCGTCACGGAGCCTATGTACTTCTACTTTGAGAGCTACGGCATCCTGTATACCAACGCCACGTTCGCAGGCGTGGTGCTGGCGGTGGCGCCGGTGGTGGCCATTCTGCTGTCCATGCTGTTCCTGAAGGAGTACCCCACCCACCGCCAGGCCGTGTTCTGTCTGCTGCCGGTGGCGGGCGTCATACTGATGACGGTCTCCGGCAGCTCCATGGGCATCATTCGCCCTCTGGGCGTGGTGTTCCTGATGGGCGCCTGCCTGACCTCCGGCGCGTATAAAACGGTGAATCGCCGGACGGCTCAGGAGTTCACCGCCTTCGAGCGGACATATGTCGTGATGCTGGCCTGCGCGGCGGCGTTCACCCTATCGGCCCTCCGTACCATCAAGGGCGACCTCGCCGCCTACGTGCGGCCGTTGTCGGATCCGAAGTTCCTGATCTGCGTGGTGGTGCTGAGCCTGTTCTGCTCCATCCTCTGCAACAACATGGTCAACTACGCGGCGGGGAAGATGTCCGTGGTGAAGCTGTCGTCCCTGGGATCTCTGACCACCCTGTGTTCCATGTTTGCAGGCGTAGTGCTCCTGCATGAGCCGCTGACGCCCGCCCTGCTGCTGGGTTCGGTGCTGATCCTGGTAGGCATCCGTCAGGTCACGAAGCAGCAGTAATTCGCATAAAAACGGGAAAGCTCAGGAGAGCTTTCCCGTTTTCCCTTAGATATGGAACATATTCACCAGGAACACCAGTGCCAGCCCATAGTAGGTCACCACGGCCACCAGATCGTTGACGGTGGTGATCAGCGGGCCGGAGGCCACGGCGGGGTCGATGCGGATCCTGTGGAACAGCATAGGAATAAGAGTTCCCACCAGGCTGGAGATGACCATGGCCACCACCAGCGACACCCCCACGCAGCCGGAGATGAGGAATGCGGACAGCCACGCGTAGCCCTTGCACACGCGGACGTAGACGCCCAGGAACGCCAGAGCCATTACGCCCAGGCACCCACCGTTCAGCAGGCCCACCCGCATCTCCTTGCCCAGCAGGGCCAGTTCTTCCCGCCACGTCAGCTTCTCGTCCATCAGCACGCGGATGGTGACGGCCAGCGACTGGGTGCCCACGTTGCCCGCCATGTCCAGCACCAGCGACTGGAAGCAGATGACGACAGGCAGCACTGCCACCACCGACTCGAAAACACCCACCACGGACGATACGCCCATACCCAGAAAAAGCAGGGCGATGAGCCACGGCAGCCGCTTCTTCATGCTGACCAGCACCGGCTCCCGCAGGTCCTCCTCCGAGGTCAGGCCGCCCAGCTTGGCGTAGTCGTCGCCCATGGCGTCGTCCACCAGCTCCACCAGCTCCTGCACCGTCAGGACGCCCGCGATATGGCGGTCCTCCGTCAACACCGGCAGGGAGTCCTCCTCGTAGCCCGCGATGCGCTCCGCGCAGTCCGCCGTCCGCTCATTGGCGAAAACGTAGGGATAGCCGCGGCGGATGATGTCCGCCAATCGATCGTTTTCCCGTGCAATGATGAGATCCTTCAGGTCGATGGCGCCGGCGTACACACCGCCCGCATCCACCACATACAGCGTGGCGATGTTGTCGTGGACTCCCGCCTGCCGCACCAGCTCGCTCATGGCCTCGCGGATGGTCAGCGTGTCGCGGATGCACACAAAGTTGCCGCTCATCCGGCTGCCGATATCTTGGGTCAGATCCTTCTTTACCATATTGTTCATCATAGTCGTGTCCTCCTTTGGCTCTGAAAATAGGCGCAAAAATGCACCGCCTCAGCGATAGTTGCCGCAGCAAGACGCCTGAGATGCGGTGCAGAAGAACACGACAAAATGGAATGTGGTCAGTTCAAGTCCATGAATGACCGCATCCGAAGCCCATATTCCCACGCGCCGCACATCCGGCTTCGTCCTGTACTTCCGCAGCTATCCATGAACCTTCACCTCCGTTCAAAATTCGCCTTTTCGGCGTACCGCTCCATGGTAGCAGTGTCGTCGGGAAATGTCAACCATTTTTCGCGGCCCTCTCCCGCGCAAAAATTTTCAAATGCATCTTGACAGAAAGCCAGGTGCAGGTACTATTATGAAAATACAACAGGGAAACTTGAAACGCAAGGAGTGGTTTACGATGAATAAAAAGGTACGGATCATTTCCTCCAGTCCCCGCAGGGGCGGCAATTCCGAGACGCTGGCAGCAGCCTTTGCCGAAGGCGCACAGGCGGCAGGGCATCAGGTGGAAACCGTGTATCTGCGGGAAAAGCAGATCGGCTACTGCAAGGGCTGCTTCGCCTGTCACGAGCTGGGACACTGCGTCCTCAGGGACGATGCCGCGGCGATCATCGCCAAAATGCACGACGCCGATGTGCTGGTATTCGCAACGCCCGTCTACTATTACTGCGTCAGCGGGCAGCTCAAGACCCTGCTGGATCGCGCCAACCCGCTGTACGACAGCGACTACGCCTTTACGAAAGCCTATCTGCTGGCGACGGCGGCGGAGGACGCGCCGGAGACCTTCGATGGGACCGAAAAGGCCGTGCAGGGCTGGGTGGACTGCTTCCCCCGCTGCACACTGGCAGGCACGGTGTTCGCAGGCGGCGTGAACGGCGTGGGCGAGATCGCCGGGCATCCCGCGCTGGAGCAGGCCTATCAGATGGGCAAAGAAGTCTAATAAGACAACATCTGAAGCACTTTCCTCAACCGCGCAAATATAGCAAGTCCCCAAGCCGTTTTGACGCAACGGCTTGGGGACTTTTTCGGTCGGAAACGGCAGCTTCGCTCAATACTTGAGCATGACCGTCCTGCATTCCTCGCAGATGGACGCCGGAACTCTCGTCCGGTGGCTGGCCTTGAGGTCTGTGATCTTCACAAAGCCATCGGCATTCTTCGCGTTCTCAAATACACCCGGCACCTCGTTCGCAAAGCTGAACGCGCCGTCCTTGCTGCAAAAGAGGTATCCCTCCCGCATTTCCTTTCCACATTCGGGACATTTCATGATCGCACCTTCTTTTATTCGTTGGATTTCTGACCTGCACGCAGGGCCTCCTGCATCCGCTCCTCAAAGACCTCCGCCTTGATGAGCGCGATGCCCTGCTCCTCGTCCCCGAGGACGACCAGGCGGTCGCCTTCGCTCAGATGGAAGGTATCCCGCGCTGCCTTGGGGATGACGATCTGCCCCTTGGTGCCCATCGCCACCGTTCCCCACAGGTGCTTGCCCACCGGGGCGGGCGCCACCCGCGTCCTGCCGATCTCCTCATCCTGATGGACGAGGGCATCGATAGCGACCCCGTAGAATTTTGCCAGCCGGTCGCATTTTTCAATGTCGGGGATCGTTTCGCCCTGCTCCCACTTGGAGTAGGACTGGCGCGAGATGCCGATGACCTCCGCCACCTCCTCCTGCGTCATACCGCGGAGGTTTCGCAGGAGCGCCAGATTCTCTGCCAGCATATTGACCACCTCCTTGTCTGTGCCATTATTATACAGCACACAAAGGAAAGCTTCCACCATCCAAACTTGTCAGAAAAGTGCTTTTTGTGTTCGTCTTGCCTGCGCACCTCGCAGGTCATGCGGCGCGGTTCATTTGTGCGGCCTTATCGATGAACGCTTTCATATCCTTGCAATTCAATTATCTGTTGTACTTTTTTCTGCTGACAACCGTAGTGCCGATGGCTGCGCCGCCGCTGGCAAACAACAGAGCGATCCACAGCGCAAGGTTGCTTGTGTCGCCGGTACCCGGCGATTTGGGATCGTCCTCCGGCTTCGCCGCTGCGGAACTGCTCTTCCGCTTCGCCGTTACGGTGTCGGCTCTTCTGATCTCCTTTGTACCGTCCCTGTCGCTGAAATACCTGCCGCAGCCTTCGCAGTACCAATACTCGATATTGCCCTCGGCGACCCAGGTCGCCGCCTTTGCCGGGATGTGCTTTAAGTCGGCGTGGTTCTTCGCATCAAGCTCGCCGTAGGTCTTTCCGCAGACCGCGCACTTTGCCTTGTCCCTACAGGTCGCTTTCCCGCCGGAGCAGTCTTTGGTTTCGGAGCCAGCGCAGCCGTCTACCGTGCATTTTCGGGTGTGCGTACCGTCGCCGTTGGATGCCCATTCACCGTAAGTGTGCCCGTCGTTGACCGTCACGGTCATTTCTGTGGTATTGCCGGCCTTGTCGGCAACTATGATCTTCTGTCCGCCGTTTGCCGGAGCAAGGCGGAAGCTGTCGCTTTCGTCAAGCTTGACCGTCGTGCCGTTTACGGTAACGGTATCTATATACTTCTCGGTAATTGTAACCGTCCGTGCTCCACAATAGGTCTTGCCGTTTTCTACGCCGCTGATGACAGGCTGCACATTGTCAAGCGTCAGGCGGTCGGAACGAAGATAGGTTATGTTCAGGCTCGCGTCAACAAGCATTACATAAACAATATACTCTCCGTTGGGTTCTATGCGGAACGGCTCCTCGTACCCGCTGAATACGAGAGATTGAAGCTCTGCCTCGGAGAGATCCTGATCGGTCACCAAATAGGAGATAAATACGGTTCCGCTGTTGTCGGCGGCGTTTATCGTTACCTCCTGCGTATCCTTAAAGAACAGGCCGGAGGTGAGCTCGTTTAAGAATTCCTGCCATTTATCTGTGCCTATGATAATTTCGCCCGTCGGCTTTTCGATGTCTTTCCACCGTGCGGTGATTGTGATGTTTTCCGCAGGCATGGTTGCGGGAATCGCCTTATCCCAACCGATGAAGGTATAGCCTCCTCTTTTCGGATCGTCGGGCCGGATGGCCGTCTCGCCCGCCTGGACGATCTGCGTGGCATAGGTTCCGCCCAAAGCCCCGTAAGCATAGGTCACGGTGACAGGCGTGCCGTTGGGGTTGGGGATGTTGGTCTTGTCATTGATCACAGTGCCGGTGTTCATGGGCTTGCCGCTGAGCTTGGCGTTCTTTTCCAGAGTCAGACCGCCGTAGAATGTGCCGCCGGAGACATGGCACTCCGTGCGGACGGGTTTGTAAAAGCTGCCGCCGGAGAGGTTGCTGCAGAATTTCCAATAGTTATACTTGGATACGTCGGCCATGTCGTCACGAGGATCCAGCACGGTGACGCTGCCATGGAAAATACCGCCCCGGATGTCGCCCTCGCAGTAGACATCGCCGGTGAAGACCGTGGTAGGCTTCCCGTCCGTGTGGTCGATGGCGTCGGTGGCCTTTACGGAGTCTAAGTAGTTATTTGTTGTGCCAATCTTGTTCGTTCCCACATACACCGTGCCCTCCACCCGGCCGCCGTTGGCATAGAGGAAGCAGCCGGGATGGTTGACGGTAAAGGTCGAGCCAAGATCCATATAGACCGCGGCGCCGTTGGTGGCCGTGCAGCCCGTGATGCGGGCGTTCTCCCCCAGCTCCAACTCAGCAAAGCCCATCAGGGCCACGCCGCCGCCGCGTTTCGCCTCACAGCCGGAGATCGCAGCGTCCAGAACAGATATCTGGTCTGCATGGTCGCCGATATACAGGCCGCCGCCGCGTTCGCTTGCCTTGCAGTTTTCGATGCGGCCGCCGGTGATCTGGACGGTACACCCGGATGCCGAGATGCCGCCGCCGGACATGGCAGAGCAGCCGCTGATGACGCCGCCGGACATGGTGACGGAGCCGGCCTTGGCATAGATCGCGCCGCCGTTGGCGCCGTTGTTGGCGGAGAGGACGCAGTTCCGGATGGCGCCGCCGGTCATGGTGACGGAGCCGCCCTCGGCATAGATGCCGCCGCCATACGCGGAATTCGCTCCGCTCTGGACGCCGCAGGCATAGATGGTGCCGCCCGCCAGCATGAAGGACGCGCCCGCCTCCACATACACGCCGCTGCCATAGTAATAATAGATATGATAGCCGCCAGAGCCGCCGTCATGCCGGTAGCCCCTGCCGCCGGTGATGAGGCCGCCCGCGGGCAGGGTCTCATCCCCATGCTCCGCCTCAGGGCGGCTGTCGCGCAGTGTCAGGGTCTTGCCCGCCTCGACGCGGAAGATGCTGTCGGGCTGTGCGCTCTGGTCAAAGCGCAGGACGTGGCCGTTCAGATCTACCGTGGCGTCGCCTGTGACCCGCAGCGTGCCGGAGATGGTCACGTCCTCCGCCAGCGTATACACGCCGTCTCCCAGGCCGTTGGCCAGATAGGTGTCGATGTTGTCCGCTTTCAACTTCGTTCCGGCGGTTCCGGCAAGCGCCCGCACTGATACGCCGGTATCCTCGCCCACGGTGTAGGCCGAGTCCTCCGCCAGTGCCTGCACCGGCAGCAGCGTCAACACCATGCAGCACATGAGCAGGATACTAAGTATTCGTTTCTTCATGTTGTTACCTCCGTTTCGCCGTCCTTCGACAGCTTAAAATCGTATTTCATCTCCAGCATGGCGAATAGCTTATACATGACCTTGGTGGCAATTGCCCTGATATCCAGTGATTGGATAAAGGCAAGCGCCCTTGCCTGTTCCTCCTCCGGCACCTGATACACCCGCATGGTCGCCGTCAAAAAGCGGCTGAGCTTGCGTTCCAGCGGGAAATGGATGTCGCATTTCCGTGCCATATAATTGCGCATCAGCCCCGCCGTGCCGATTTCCATCTCATAAAAATCGCTGTCGCTGTAATCCGGGAAATTCCCGCCGAAGATCTGCTTCAGCTCCGCCGTGGTATGCAGGTAGATATACTCCGATGTTTCAGGCAGGGAGTAGGCTTCGATGTAGATCTCCCGCAGATTCTCGTTCAGCTCGGTAAGAGTGAGCTGTATCGCCGTTTCCACCGCATAAGCATACACCGGCGGCAGCTTGCTGTCCGCAATGCTTCTCGCCACGCCGAACTGTCCGCCGAACATCGTTTCGGTCAGCTCCAGCAAAATTCTGTCCTTGGTCGGAAACAGATTCAAATAGCTTCCCCTTGCCACGCCTGCTTCCTCCACGATCTGACTGACAGAGGTGTTTTTATACCCCTGCTCCAGAAAAAGACGGACGCACACGGTCAGTATTTTCCTCTTTGTTCCACTGCTGTCTCTCCGCAAAAATACCACCTCTTCCCAAACGTTTTAGTACACATACCAATAGTATATTATATCATGCACAAAAAGGCAAGCGGTATTTGAAGCTCACCACCGCAAATTGTGATCTTCCCGCAAACGCCGGCTGCTTCCATTACCCGCGAAGCGTATGACCTCTTGCCGGGAGCCTTTTTGCTTCTGCGCCGATGTATGATATGGCAAGATGGCTTCCGCAAACGCAAAAGCCATCTTGCCATATGTTCCATATGTTTACATGTTCACCAAGCGCAGGTCATGTTATGGTCAGATTATTTTCTGCGCTTCTAAATATTACTCTGCCCTGCAAGTACGCCTGCACCGCATACCTTCAGCTTTCGCATCAATCATCTATCTCTGTCTCGTGCTTGAGGATCGCGCCGGTGGCGGCGTTGATCTCGTAGCTATACTCCATGCCGCCGGATTTGAACTCGACCTCATAGACGAGCGTGCCGTCCTCGTCGTCCAGTTCGATCTCCATGTCATACGCTTCATTTTCACTCACGCCCGCGTGGTTCAGGGCGATGGACTTCGCCTTGGCATGGCCGATATCCGCGCCGCCGGACGGTGCAGTGGGCTTTGCCGCCTCATCCCCTGCGGGAGCTGTGGCCAGCAAGTCCTTCTGCCCGCTGAGCACTTTCCCCGTGTAGGCGTCCACCAGGTACTCAAACTCACCCCATGCCGTGTGCAGCTCCACCTCGTAGTGTGCGGGGGATTCGTCCAGTTCGGAATCGACCTCCGCTGTGACGGAGTCCAACGCCGCTGTCCCGGCATACTGCTCCGCAGCGTAAGCGGCGGCATCCTTGCCGATGGGCATGGCGGGCGCGCCCGCTTCCGCAAGGTCCTTCAGCTCCTCCACCGAGAGCTTCGCCAGCGCGTCAAACTTCAGCGACGGGTTGATGGCGAGGACGCGGTTCACCAGTGCCGCCTTGCCGGTGGAAATGTTGTTTTCCCGGGCCTGCTGCTCCCGCGCCGCGTCCTGCGTCAGCGTCTGCGTCAGGACGGCGGCCTTCGCTTCGCTGGTCTGCAGCACGCCGTCCACGGCGCTGGTCAGCTCACGCTGGAGCTTTTCCGCACGGGCTGCATCCTTGTCCTCCACCGAGATCATGATGGCGGAGGAAATACTGTCGAGATAGCCGTTTCGCACGAGACTGCCCACGATGGCGTTCACCGCCACATCCAGCTTTGCGCCCTTGAGGTCAGCCCCATTACTCATATCCGCCAGGATGGCTTTTGCATCCTCGTTGAGCGGCACGCAGGCCAGTACCTTTTCGTTCCTGCTGACCTTCAGTTCAATGCTGGGGTTCACATCCAGCGACACCACGGACGCCACCGCATGCGCCTGCTGATAGAACACGCCTCCGCCGCACAGCAGCATCACCGCAAGGCAGGCAGCTACCAGAGTTGTCCATTTTCTATTTGCCATTTTCTTTGTTGTCATGGGAATTACCGTTCCTTTCCGCGCTTCACAGCGGGAGAGAACGCCGCTCACATCGTCCGGCGCAGTCTTTTCAAGCGCCGCAGCCAGCCTCTGCTCCAGCTTCTCATTGGTCATCGGGCGTCATCTCCTTCCAGACAGCTGCGCATCTTTTTCAATGCTCTGTGATATTTCGACAGGACGGTGGGAAGCGGAAGCTCCAGCAGCGCCGCGATCTCCCGGTGCTTCATGCCCGTGACCGCGTGGAGCAGCACAATTCGTCGCTCCTCCTCGCCAAGCACAGCCAACGCACCTTGCAGCAGTGCGCGCTCATCGGCGTCCAGTCCGCACTCCCGCGCGGGAATGGCGTCCCATTCCTCCTCGCTGAGGGCGGCATGGCGTTCCTCCCGCCGCAGGCGCATCAGGCACAGGCTGCGGCACACAGTCAGCAGCCAACCCATGGGCGAGCCGGTGGGACGGTACTGCGCCGCGCAGTCCCACACCTGCACATAGACGTCCTGTGTGAGATCCTGCGCATCCTGCGCGTTTTTGAGGTAGGAAAGCGCAAGGCCGTACACCGCCGTCCGCGTGCGCTGATACAGCGCCGCCAGCGCGTCACGCTCCCCGCCGGCAATGTGGAGCAACAACTGCTGCAGCTCGTGTCGATCCTCCGCCGGCGCATATTCGGTTGTCATCAGCATACTGAGCATGGGCTTTTTTCTCCTGTCATCCGTGTAATGCACGGAAAGGGCGTTTTATTGCATTTGGAATTAAAAAAATTTGGTTGGGGTCCGCTGAGCACCTCATAAACGCGGACAAGTGCCGCTGTTTCACAAATAAACCGATCTGCCAGCGCCCGCTCCTCCCACCATGTTCTCTGCGCCGTTGTGCGCTGCCCCGTCTCCTGCTTCAAATTCTCCGTCTCACACCACTGAACCCCGCGTGGAACTGGCTGCGGCAGGCACAAAAGAAAACAGGCAGCCTCGTTATAAGGCCAACTCCTTTCACATTATTCTTATGCCGTTTCCTGCATCCCGTCCGTCCGATAAATCGAATTAACATGGTTCTCATAACGATTGGAGATTGTCTTATCAACAAACTCTTCTGTGTCTTTTGACCCCAATGCCAGGGCAAATGTTCCCGCGGCCAATATACCCGCCAGCATGAATTCCGCAATTCCCAAAAGGATAAAATTCATGTTCGTGCAGCAGGTATGCCGGAACACATAAGGCGTGATGTGCGGCAGAGGCTTGTCCGGATGCAGCTTTTGATACTTCTTTGCCCAGCGCATTGCATTCTCGATGTGCAAAGCGACCTTCGGACTGTCGTTCTTGTCCAGCATGATGAAGCCGTTGTAACCGTCTACCATAAAATGCCATTGATTGCTTCTTGCAGCGAAAAGGGAACAGCTCAGCTTCCAGCCAAATACCCGGAAGCTGAGCTGTTTGTTGCCTTTAAGGCATGATAAGGCGATTATCGTGCGCGTTTTCTCTTGTAGTGGACAGCGCCGGCCAGCGTAAGGGTACTTGCCAGCAGAAGGGCGCTCCACAGCGGAAGATCGCTGCTGTCTCCAGTGCGGGCGCTGGCAGTTCCCTTGACGAAGACGACCTCGATGGTATGGGTTCTGCTGACATTCTCAAAGGTGTAGGACTTTACCGCGCCGATGCTCTTGCCGTCGATCTTGACAGTGGAGACAGCATAGCCCTTATCCGGGGTGATGGTGAAGGTCTGATCTCTGCCCTCACGAACGCTGACGCTGCCGGAGGGGGAGATAGAGCCGCCAGCCCCGGCGGTTGCCTCGATGGTGTAGTAGCTGTAGCCGCTGCCGCCACCACCGTTGGACTTGTGATGCAGCAGCTCGATCTCGCCGGTCAGGGTCGTGTAGTTGGTGTCCGTGGGCGTAAAGCGCCACTTGTAGGTCGTGTTGGCTTTGACCCTGGTATCGTCGGGCAGAGCATTGCCCTTGTCATCCAGCCATTCCAGCTTGCCGTCATTGGGATCCAGCGTGCTTCCCTTGGTGGTCAGCGCCGCGTCCTTCAGCGTCTTGCCGCCGGTGGTGATCTTGGTGTAGTTCGGCTCGCCGGTGGGAGTGGCCGGTTTGATCATGAGCACGAAGGGAGCGCTGGTGACATCGTTATAGTCGTTGTCTCCCGCCTTGGCAGCGATGACACTCACAGAGCCGACCCTGACGGGAGTCAGAACGCCGGTATTGGGATCAATGGCCGCTTCGCCGGTGCTGTGCGCAGTGTCAATGCGGTAGGTCACAGCGCCTGTGCCGTTGCCGCCGCTGGTGGTCAGCGTCAGCTTTTCACCATAGATCACGGAAGTGTTGCCGGTGATGGTCAACGCCTTCTGATCGTCCTTTTCTGTCAGGGTGATGTTCAGCGTGATGGTGAAATCCTTATAATTGTCGCAGGACGCCTTGAGGGTGAGGGTGATCTTGTCACCGGCCTTGCCGCCGGAAATCGCGTAGGTCAGCAAACTGCCGTCCGTTTCGAAATCTTGCTTGGTAAGCGTGACATTCGAGCCGGTGCTGACGCTGTATTCACTGTTATAGCGCCACGTTTGTCCGCCGGGAAGCCCTGACCAGTCTGGTTTGTAGGTGCGCTCCGAGGTGTCCGTGTACTTCTGCGCCAGCTCGACCGTTTTGAGGCTGCCGCCATCCGCCGGTCCGACGGTCACGTCAATGGCGACGTTGAGCACTTCGCTATAGGTCTCATTGTCGGGCTTGAAATCAGCATAGAAGATTCGGGCGCCCAGTTGATCCAGCACCGTCTCCGGTTCTTGCCAGCGCCATGTGCCGGGTGTATTTCCCTCCGGATTGGGCAGAGCGATCTGGTTGAGTTTCTGGCCGTATTTGGCTGTCAGGCCGGTGGGTTTCGTGCAGGTCGGTATCGCCTTCATTACCCAAAACTTCACACAATCCGTGGTGAACGACTCGTAGTTCTCCGTCTCGCCAAGCTCTGCGTACATATAGTAGCGGGTTCCGGCGCTCAGCGTGTCCGGCTGAATGTTCTTCCACTCTGTGCCGCCGCTGTTGGAATTGGTGGTGTTATAGTAGTAGGTCACGCTTCCGTCACCCGTCCGGTCTGTCAGGCTGGGCGTGCTGGGCGTCTCGCCGTAAATGTAGAATTTCATGCTGACCTTGCCGTACTGTTGGGCCTTGTCGACCTTGACCGTTGCGGTGCCGGTCGCTTCCGTATAGGCATTTCCATCCTTCGGGGTGAACTTCCATCCGATATCATGGCCAAGCGTACTCGCATCCAGGATCGTATCGTCCGGCAGCTGCCACGCGAAGGTGCCTTCAACGGCTGCGTCGGTGGTGGGATCCTTCATCGTGCCCGAAATCCGGCTCTCGCTCAACGTCTGGCCGTAGGTGATTTTGCTTGCGGTGATGCTGCCATCCGCCACGGGCGTGATCCGGTCTACCGCGTTGAGGACGAGCGTCAGTTTAAAGTCCTTGTAGTTGGTGGTGGTGACCTTCACCGTGGCGGTTCCGATCTGGCCGGTCGCTGTTCCCTCTTTCGCATAGAGACCTACCAAAGTCAGCTTGCTCCCCTCAAATTCCGCTATCTCCGGGTCGATATAATATCCATGAGCGGTGAAGTTGATAGCAGTCTGCCGATTCCCCAAATCGTAGCGCACAGTGCCGTAATCTCCATGGGGCGCAGCGGGCAGCAGCTGCTGGAAGTCATAGGTGTACGTCAGATATGTGCCGTTGATCACATTCAGTGTGCCGTGTTGGATATTCGTGGGTGCGGCAGCTTGATCGATGGGGAAGTCCCGGCTTATCGACGCGATGATGTAGTTGCCGCCTTCAACATCCTTGATGGCCACCCGGCCGGTCCCGGCGTTGGTGTTGTTGGAATACTCTACCGTGTATTCTCCCTCCGGAATGACCGCATCTCCGTCCTCGAGGGTCACGGCCGGCTCCAGCGCGTCGCCGGTGTAGGTGCAGGATGCGACTTTCATCGTGGGCGTCACGGTTTTTGGCGTGATCTTCCACTCGACCGTGGCCGTGCCGGTGTAGTTGCCGGTACCTTCGATGGTCAGGGGAATGCTGTCATTGGCATTGGTGGCCGAGCCGCCGCTTTTGATAATGTAGGTGATTCTTGTTTCATCCCAGTCCTCCAGCGTCACGCCGGTGATCTTCGGCGATTGCTCCGCCGCGTTGTACTCGAGGCTGGTAGCTTCCAGCGTGATGGCTGCACCGTTGATGGACTTGGGGGCGACGGGGACTTTCACGCTGTCGGTTACGGCTGCGTATTCCTCGTAGCCTTCCGCCGGGGTGAATGTCCAATCGAAGTACACATCGCCGGTGTTAATGGGTCTGTCGTATTTATTCAGCCACGCGAAGGTGCCCGGGACCTCTTTTCCTGTGGTGGGGTCCTTCATCGTGCCCTTGACTGTGAGCGTGCTGTTTTCCAATGTCTGGCGGTAGGTGATGCCCGTCGCGCTGATTTTGAAGTCATCTGACTGTACGGGCGTGATCTTCTCGCCAATAACGACCTTGATGGTCAGCTCGAACTGCTGATAGTTCGCGGTTACAACCGGGGCGGTTATCGTGCCGATCTGCTTGTTCACATCTGCGGAGTGCGCGGCCACGATGGGCAGAGTCAAAATGCCCTCGTTTGACACGAACATACCGTTGTTACTGTCGAGGTAGGTGCTATCCGTAAAATGGTAATCACACCCTTGATACTTGATTTTGCCGTACTCGCAGCCCGAAGTCAGCTCCGGCAGGAGCGTGGCCAGATCGAGCGTGTAAGTCTTTGCCACGTCGTTATAAACAAACAGCGTGATCTCAGCCGGGGTCACAGTGGCCTGATCGATCTTGAAGCGGTCATCATTGGCGGTGAAATTGAAGTTGTCCGATCTGACGTCCGCCGCCTCGCCCTCGAACACGTAGTTGGAATCTGTGAGCGTCAGAGTGAAGGAAATGGTCTCTTTCGTGCCGGCGTCCGGCGAATCCTCATAGGCAAAGTCATCCTGCCGCGTGGTAAAGCGGGCGTCCGTGATCGCATAAGCGCTCTCAGGGAGGGAAATCATGTTGCCCGCAGCGTCGAGGAACGCCAGATTGGCCTTGGGAAGCGTAACGCTTGCGCTGCCGTCGTAGGTCTTGGAGACGGAAGTGACGTTGCAGATGCCTTTGATCTTCACCGGGCCGATGGTTACTTTTATGGACTTAGCAGCGGTGTCATTGTAGCCCTCAGCTCCTACGACTTTGTAATAGACCGTGTACGTTCCGGCATCGGCGGCGGTGGGAGTGGCAGTGCTGAAGCCGCCGCTCGTGCCCAGACGGTACTGCATCTCGCCGTACTTCGCGTCCACGCTGCCCTTCGTGACGAGTAGCTGCTCATTGCCGTTGTAGGTCAGCGCGTTCGCCGCGGGCGCGGTGATCGCGCTGGCCGGGATGGCGGCCTTGGTGACGGTCAGCTTCTTTTCGGCGCTCTGCACCGTATAGCCGTCCTTGGCGGCGGTGAAGGAAATCGTGTAGCTGCCGAAATCGTTGAAGGTGTACTCCGCGACGTAGAATTTGGTGCTGCCAGTGCCAACTGTCGTATATTTCACATCGCTGCCCGACAGCGTGATGGGCGTTGTTTCGCCCGTCTTCAGGATGGAAAACGTCACCGTCGCGCCCTTCGTATTGCAGCTGGCGCAGAGCTGGACGGTCGCGCCGCGCTCCACCTTCGGCGAGTTGCCGGCCAGGTTCTTGCCATCGACCTTCAGATTCAGGGTCTTGGAGGTGATGGGCAGGCTATTGATGATAACGTTGTTCAACTGCGAGGCTTTGACATCATCCGGGGCATACCACTTGTAAGTACCGTCCGCGTTGAGAATCTTGTATCCAAGTGTTTTAAGATTCAGAATATTTTTCCATGTCGCGCCCTCTGCCAATGTCAATGTGCCGATCACGGCAGGATATTTCGACCCGGCGAGTTTTGCACCCTTGTAGGCAACGACCTTATCAATGCTGGCTGTGGTCGTGTTTTTTGTGTTGCTCAAGGTGGTGGTGTTGCTGCCCGCAGCCGCCTTGACCGTCACCGTGCCCTTGATGGAGTGGCCGTTCAGGTCAAGTCCCGTGTCCTGCGTGCCGTCGATGGTATAATCGCCGGTCACGTCGGCCAGCAGCTGAAGGGTCGCGCCACCGTCTCTGTCTGCATCAATGGCCGTTTGTAAATTGGCAAATCTCCGCAGCAGTCTGCTGCCCTCGCCATTGTTCAAGGCTGTTTCAGCCACCGCGGGCGCGTTGCAGTAGGGGCAGGCAGTGGCGTTTTCGTCAAAGCCGTTCCTGCCGCCGTGGCCGCACGGCTTTATCACCAGGTCGCAGGTCTGGGAAGCGGCTTCCTCCAGCGTGAGCTGTGTGTCACCACGATAGTAAGCCAGTCCCGCGTTTCTGGGAAGCAAATCGCCCAATGTGATGCTGTTATTCAGCCGCAGATCTTTTCTCAAAATCTTTCCGCGGTGCAGCTCGACTTTGCCGCCCCAAACCTCCAGCTGGAGCAGGGTGGTGCTGTCATTCTCCGGATCAAATACCAGTGTACCGCCGTCCCGCACGGTCACTCCCACCGCGCCGTTGCCGCCGCTGCTGTCAATGACCGTCAGATTACCGGTGAGAGCCTGACCCGTGGCCGTAGAGCCGCCGACATTCAAGCTGTGCCCACTCAGGCTATGTCCGTTCAGATCCAGCGTGAGGGTCTTGCTGGCATATATGCCGTAAGGCAGCGTCCCGTTTGCCAGCAGGGTGATGGTCTGACCGTCAGCTGCCGCATCCAGCGCGGACGGCACATCGGTATAATAGGTTTCGCCGATGCCAGCCGCAAACTGCGTCCCGCAGACCGCGCATTTGCCGTCTTTGTCGATGGCGCTTGTGCCGTCTGTACCCTTGTGGGTGCAGGAAAAGCCACAGGCGCACTTGTTGTCCACCATGGTGTGGGTGTGCTCCCTGACGGTTACGTCGGCCAGCTCCGTTGCATTGCCGTCCTGCACGTCATCGCCCTTGTAGAAAGCGTGCACCTTCTGCGTATCCAACAGGGACATGAGCGGCTGCAGCTCTTCTGCGATGTAGCTCTTAATGCTTTGGAACGTGCCGCCGCTGATGGCGATGGTTCCGTTGCGCGTGAACTGCACCTCGCCAAACGTGCCGTCCGTAATGTTCAGCGCAGCGCCGGAAGCGACAACCCATTCACCCGCGTGTTTGGAGCCGCCATTGACGGTGACGGAAGCACCCTCAAATACGGTGAGGCCATACACCGTGCCGTTGCTGACGGTCACAGAGCCACTGTTCGCGTCGCAGAAAAGTCCCGCGCATCCTGAACCGCCGATCTCGCCGCTCCGGATGTCCAGTGCGCCGGCCATGAACATGAGATTTGAAATTCTGCCGTAAGCGGCCTCGCCTGTAACAGTCAGGTTGCCTGTCGCGAGAGTTTCTTTTTTCTGCGTTTCCTCGTTCGTCTCTGAGAATCCAACCTCGAGGTAGTCGACCGTCTTGTGGTTCAGATCGAGCGTCAGGGTTTTGGTGACAACGGGTACGATGGAAGCATACTGTTCGAACGTAAAATCTTCACCGAGCGCATTGAGGGCGTCTGCATCCGTCACATGGTTGGCCAGCAGCTTCACGGTGTCACCGTCCTGCGCCGCATTCAGCGCCCTGGGGAGAGACTTGTACTGTTTGCCGTTCACCTCGGCTGCATCCTGCAAGCCGGTGACGGTGATGGTGGCGCTTGCCTGCACGGAGGTGTTCCCCACCTCGTGAACGAACAGCGTGTACGTGCCACCGGGCGTTTCCTCATCGATCTTGACGGAGACGGTATAAGTGCCGTCGCCGTTGTTCTTCTGGCTGATGGTAAAGCAGCCATTGACCGCGTTGCCCTGAACATAGGCGTTCAGCGTGTCCGTGCCGGTATAATTGGCAGTGAACACGGCGGTCTTGCCCGCGGTAAGGCTCTTGCTCGTTTCGGTCAGCGTCAGGCTCGGCGCTGCGGGTGTGGTGCTGCCCACCGGCTTGTTGGTCAGCTTCTTTGCGATTTCGCCGCCTACTTTATAGGTATCGGTGTCAAAGCCAGCTTCCGCAGCGGTATCGCCGTTCACTGTGGCGGAGCCGTAGAGCGTTTTGGCGGCAGGCTCTGCCGCGCTATCCAGCTCGACCGCCTTCACTGCGCCGGAGATCAGCATATCCGTGCCATCGAAGTACAGCGTGCCCTTCACGCCGACCTTCGCGCCGCTGACAGAAGCAGAGCCGGAATCCACGTTCAGCCCGCCGGTAATGGCCGCTTCCGCTTCGGCGGGCGCGGTCATGGTAAACGTGCCGCCCGTTGCATTGACGGTTACAGTACCATCGACCGTGCCGCCGTTCAGCGTCAGACTGTCCGTGGCATCAATATTGCCGGTGATGCTGTGCCCGTTCATGTGGATGGTCGTCGCGGCGTAGACGGTGAGGTCTTCCGTGACGTTGCCGAGCAGCGTGATCTCGCCTTCCTCTATTTCGTCCAAGATCTTCTGCACCGTTTCATACTGCGTCCCGCCGCTCTCCGCGACGTAGTGCGTCCCGCCGCTTCCTTCGCCGTTCTCCGTGACGTCGGCGAAGACTGCTGTGGGCAACAGCGTCAGGCAGAGCGTGAGCGCCAGAAATAAGCTCAATACTCGTTTTTTCATAAGCTCCTCCTTTAGGATATGTGTATAGGGTTTATATCCAGCCCGTTCAGGCACAGGCATAGCATTTATAGATCATCCGGAACGAGCCGCAGCTTTTTCGCGGCAGTCTTGGCCTCCGCCCGGCGCTTTACGTCCAGCTTGTCGAGGATGTGGCTGACGTGGGTCTTCACGGTCGGCAGCTTCACATCCATGATCTGCGCGATCTCGGCGTTGGACTTGTCCGTGCAGAGCAGATGGAGAATTTGCAGCTCCGTGGGCGTCAGCTCCTCGCCGGGGGCAAGGCGGGGTTCGAGGAAATGCGGGTAGAACGCCGCCTGCGTCCGCACCGCCGCCATCAGCCGCTTGCGCCATGCCTTGTCGCCGTCCCAGTCCAGCGCCTCCAGCAGCGGCAGCACCGCCGTGCCGTATACGCTGACGGTGCGGATGAAGCGGTACTCCGCCGCCGCATCCAGCGCCGCCGTCAATCGCTCGCGCCACCCCTCGTCCCGCTTGCGGTGCAGGGCGATGGCAGTCAGGACATTCAGGTGAATGCCGTCGATGATGCGGGCGCAGTTTTGGACGTACGGCTCCAGCGGGGCAAGCGTCAGCTGCGCCGCGTCCGGTCTGCCGTCCGCCAGTTCCACCATGGCCTGCGTGAGATACTGGTAGCGCCGCATGACGTTCAGGTGCGTGGGTTCGCGCGGGGCTTTTTCCCGATACCACGCGTCCGCCGCGTCAAGGTCGCCGGTGTGCATGTCAATACGGCAGAGCATGGCGTCCGTATTGGGCAGAAAGCGTGTCAAACCGCGCTCGGCAAAGCATTCACGGAGCACCTCGATGGTGCGCCGCGCGTCGGCGGGCTGTCCGCTTGCCAGCTGGCTGCGGGCCAGCAGTCCACTGACGGCGAACTCCATGTCCGGCGTGCCGCGGTTGCGGACCTCGTTCAGCTGTGGGAGAAGGGACAGCATCCGACCGGTCACGTCCTCCCCCTTTTCAAACTTGCTCTCGGCGATGGCGCAGTCCGCAAGACCCACGCCGTCCCGCCCCAGCACCGTCTCCACGGGGAGACGGAGGGTTTTGTAAAGCAGGTCGTCCTTTTTGCTCCATGCGGAAAAGTCCTTGCCGCCGTTCATGATGCTGGGCAGCGCGCTTGTGACGGAGAAGGACGGCAGCGTCACTTCCTTGTTCATCAGCAGCCGGAACACGGCGGGAATGGTTTCCGTCAGACCGTTCACGCCCCGCTGGGGGAGAGAAATATCCAGCCATGCAAGGCGGCTGCGGGCCTGCTTTCCGGCGGCGTCCTGCCTGCCGCAGCGCTCGGCAAATGCTTGCAGCTCGCCGTACCAACGCTCCGAGCCTTCGTAGTCCATCGCCAGCGCGCAGAGCATGCTCATGCCCTGCATCAGTGAGGGAGAGGCGAGAATTTCCGCCTCCGGCAGGCTGCGGTAGTATTTTTCCATCTCGGCATAGTGCCCCATGCCGGGGTGCAGCTCAGCGTTGCGCACCAGCAACTCGGAGACCTTGGAATGGTCACCGCCGCTGGTGTAGCATTCCAGGGCGTGGGCGTAGTCCTCCTTCAGCTCATAGTACAGCCCGCCCCGGCTGAAGAGCGCTTTGCGCTTTTCCTCGGTATACTCCCGTTCCATCTCCCAGCGGAGAAAAGCTCGGAACCCCGACCAGAAGCGGAAGCGCTGGCAGTCGTCGTAGCGCAGCATAGTGGTGTATCGAAGAAGCCAGTCCAGCCGTTCGCCGGCACGGGGATCGCCGCTGACCATCCGCGCCATTTCCAGGTCAAAACTTTCAAAGGGGGCCAGCTCCAACAGGAAGCGCCGCACCGGCAGGTCAAAGCGCCGGTAGATGGCGGTCTCGAAGTAGAGGAACACCTCCCGGAACACCCGCGCCACCAGCTCCGGTGTCCACGGCTTGTCCGGGGACATGCACCGCGCCGTGATGGCCACACCCAGCGGATAGCCCGCGGATTCTTTCAAAATTCCGTCGATCTCGCTATCTGTTACATTTGCTCCCGAAAGCTGAAACAGTCGCCGCACATCGTCCGCGTCAAAAAGCAGGTCGTCGGCCTCCAGCACCGTCATCAGCCCCGTGTACTGAAACGCCGTCAGGCAGCCGGGCGGCACACCGCGCGAGAGCAGCGCGAAATGGCGCTCCGGACTTGAGCGAATCAATTCGCAAAGAGCCTGCTGCCCGGCTTCCTCCTGCATGAGCTGAAGATCGTCAATCAGCAGAATGTCCCAATCCTGCGCTGACGGTGGGATCGCGCAGTCTGGGTCTGCCGCACTTTGCCGCAGCACGTTCCGCCCGCGCAGCAGCGCGTCCGCCAGTACGGTCTTTCCAAAGCCGCAGGGCGCGCTGAAAAAGAGGACTCTGCCGTGTGCCATGAAGCTGTCAAACCGTTTCTGAACGGAGGGCTTTATGATGATATTTTCGGTCATTTCTTCCCTCCCTTTGGTACAGAGCGAGATTGTCATAAGCCTTTCGCTACTTATCTTAAGTTATATTATACGAGTCTGTTTCGAAATGTAAATCATCCCAAAGGATGAGACCCGTTGCATAACAAACTGCTGTACATGTCAGCATTTCATGAGGCATCCAACATTGGTTTCACCTGTATTGGATTTTCCCGTACAGGTACAGGTTTCTGTGCCGGCTCCTTCGGCAGCTCCAAAATGGTGTACTCGATGGCGCCAAGCTGTCCGTTCTCGTTGCGAATGCGCACCCGGACGAGATAGCCGTGCGCCTCCAGCTCCCGGGCCCCGCCGCTGTCCCGCAGGTGGTAGTTGAACATGACCGTGTAATCTCCGGTCTTTTCGCTGCGGAAAACTGCCATATCCGGCGCCTCCTTCCTCTGGTTTTGAAAAGTGCTGATTTTGACGCAAAAAGCCTCCGTCCTGCCTCCCGGACGCTCCCCATGGGAAAACACCCACGCCGCCTTTCAAGCGGCATTCTGAGAGGAAAAACAGAGGTTTTCGCACCTTAGAAAGAGAAAAGGCCGCAGCCTCCATAGCAGAGGTTGCGGCCAATCTCTCATAAGAAAATATATCCTTACGAACGGAAACGGTTGATGCGCCTGGCTTTTCGCCAGATGCATCTATGCCGGTAATTCTTTATGTGATTGCCCACAGGTTTTGTTGTCCGCACTCCCGCATATCGCAAGGAAGGGAATGTGTGCAAGGGAAACCTTAGTCGGGTTTCCCTTGCGCGTTCAGTCACCCGCCCGCAGGCGACCGGTTTTGCGCTGCAAAACCGTACCAACACGAAAAAAGACACGCTTCTGCGTGTCTTTTTTCGTGTTGTGATTGTCCACAGGTTTTGTTGTGCCTGCAATCAGCGGTATGTAGCTGCGAGCCAAAGATATTTTTCCGAAGTTCGCCGAAAATCTCTTCCAACGGAGCGGAACAGTTGCTACTCTACTCTTCCGCTAAAATATGCCTTAATTATTGCGGCAATCTCCTCGATAGGATAACCCGCCCTCACAAGGGTAGAGCAATATATAGCAACTCGTAATCTTGAGTAAATCGCATTTGGAATATCCTGCTCTGTGGTTTTAGGTGCGTGGGTAATATTGTTTCGCAATCGAACGAGCCATTGAATATCCGCGCGTGTCTGTGCTTCAGTAAGATTCAAGATTGTCCCAGAAAACCGGCTCATTTCTTTGAATCCGCTATCGATAACTTCTTTAAATTGTGAGTATATTCTCCACACTTTTTCTCTCGCTGGAAGCGAGATAAAACTGAGCGAATTATATGCACTATTGTAGACATCTTCACTTAGTTGCTTTGGGTGGTCATCTCTATATCTTTTTATTGTTTCTTTTAGGCGCGCAACAAGTTCTTTTGTATCCAAAGATTCAAATTCACAAGCTCTGAACCCATATTCTACTTCAAAGGCGGTACAAATATCCCGAATTTTATGGCTATCTACATTGATGTCAGCATTTGTTTTGGGCAAGAAACCAAGATGTGGTCTACTATCAGCGCAGCCAATTAACTCAAATAGTTGTCCAACACGAGTCCCGAGCCAATCAATCTGAAATCTACTGTACGGAACTTCTTGAAATTTGATGTTCTCAATCTTTTCACTGTTAACTTGACATCTAACAATCCCAGGTGCACCGTATATTTTAGGTGTTTTGTTATCCCATAAAGATACTTTTAAATCGGTAACATTAAAGTGCCCAGTACAAAAAGAGAGAAAATAACAAGTGGCCTGCCAGCATTCTTCAATTAAAGAAATGCTCTGAGGTCTATCAAATTCTATTCTCAAAATAGACCGCAGTTTCCCGAGAGAGGTCGTATCATAGTCGCAGTCTTCGCGGTCGACAAAAACCGTGAAAATTATAGTACAGGGTAATCCACAGATAGCCGACTTAAACGCTTTGGCACATTTGGAAACAGGATACCACTCGATCTTATTTTCGCTGAGAGAATCACGGCTAAGAATACATTTAGGAGAAAAAATGGAATCAATACTATCTCCACAGAAATCAATTGCGTTAAATTCCTTCAAAACCGGAATATCTGCAACCCTTCCGAATGTGTCGGAATCATAGCCACACAAGAAAATATCAATAACCAGTGAAAGCGTTCCCTTAAAGTATGAATAGATGCCTTGTTGTGCGGAAGGATGGAATGCGACATTCTTGCCCCAAGTATCGACAGCGTAAATCCAATCTAATTCATCAAAATTACCTCGTAGTTCTTTGCATTTTTCTTTAAATGATTCTCCGACACTGTCATTTGGCCTGATTTCTAAAGAAAAACCATTAGCGAAAGAAAAAGTGCATTTAAACCCCCATATGACAAGAACACCATTAAAATCTTTACTTATTTTATATTGCATCTAAATCACCATCGTATGTAAATAGTTAAATTCCCTTATCGGCGTATGCATTGCGCGGGCAAAAGTCATTAGCAAGTTTTTCTAATTATGTCGTTCCTCAGCCGCATCGAGCTGCAAAATTCTGTGATCTTCCGTCAGTACCTTCATCTGGCTGATGGCGATCGCATTGAGTTTCGCCAGCCGTTCCGCCTGCGATATTCCTTCGCTGATGAATACTGCATTCAGGTTTTCCAGATTGGACAGGCACACAAGCTGCGAGACATTGGCATAGTCCCGAATGTTACCCTTAAGGTTCGGATGGGCATCGCGCCACTCTTTGGCAGTCATACCGAACAGAGCCATATTCAGAACATCGGCTTCGCTGGCATAGACCAGCGAAATCTGATGGGCAGACAGCTCCGGCGGAATCAAGTTCTCCTTGATGGCATCCGTATGAATGCGGTAATTGATCTTGGCAAGATTGCGTTTGATATCCCAGCCAAGTTGTTTCATCTCCTCGGTCTTGAGCCGTTCAAACTCTTTAACCAGGTAGAGCTTAAACTCCACGGAGATCCATGAAGCGAACTCAAACGCTATTTCCTTATGGGCGTAGGTTCCACCATAGCGTCCGGCTTTAGAAACAATGCCAATAGCACCGGTCGCATCCACCCACTTCTGAGGCGTCATCACAAAACTGTTCAAACCGGCTTGACTTCTAAACGCATCGAATTCGACACGGTTAAAATCCGGATTGTAGAGCGTTTCCCACACGCCGAGAAACTCAATGGTATTTCTGTTGCGAAGCCAGTTTTGGATGATGTATCTCGGATTGTCGCTATCTTTGATCTTTGCAATGTCTGTCAAGCTGAGAAAATCATCTCGTTTCAGATCCCACTGCACATTGATCTCCGTTCCGCGAACTACCAACTTATCCATCTTCATCGCACCTCCTTGCAGCCAATTCTCTCAGTAGTCCTTGGCATCTTTTTTCTCAGGAACTGTTTTACCCTGCACATCAGTGTGTACTTTCTTCAACTCAGAAATAGACTTCCCAATCTTTTTCAGTTCCTCTGTTTGTCGTTTCATATCCAAATGCAGATCATCCGCGAATGTATTAACTGAAAAAATACTACCATACTTTTCAAAATCAATTTCAAACGCTTCAAGGTGGTTTTCCTCAAGCGCCGCATCGTGGTATGCTAGTGGACGTCATAGCCGCTCTGGGTGCCGTCCAGAAAGGTCAGGGCGAAGTCGCCGCCCGTAATGGGCAGGACATTCTCCTCATAGGTGATGTAGGTGGTTAGGTAGAACAGGATGTTCTGCTTGGCCCGCTGGTAATCAAAGTGTACCTGCCCTTCATCCTTCTGATAGCCGCCCAGCTTCTCCTCCAGAAAGCCACGGACATCATCGGGGATATCCGTATAGTGGTCATAGACAAAGCGGTTATAAGCCGCCTCTGTATTGAGAAAGGCATTGGTCTGTTCCGTCTCCTCCAGCAGTGCCGCGGCAAGCCGCTGATACTGGGTGATGATATTGTCGCTGGCATGGAAGCTGTAGAAACGCTGTCCCCGCAGGCCGCTGGCCAGCAGGGTGCGGTCGCCGATCTGCGCCGCGTCCAGCACATCACTGTCAGCCAGCAGCTCATAGGGCGCATAGAGATACTTCCCCGACGCGCCGATGTTCTGCACCGTCACGGTGTTGTCATAGCGCAGCGCGTCCGGCACACCTGCCTGCGCCGCTGTGGTCAGCTGGCTCTGGGCGTAAAATCCGTCCTGATGCAGCCAGTAAAAGGTATCCGCGTCCTCACTGAGGGTCTTGCTATCCAGTGTGCTCCAGCGGCTGTTGGCATACGTCTCACCCACGAAGCCACGGAGATAGTAGGAGGTCGGCTGGGTCATGGTGACCTCCAGCATGGTGTCCCCGGAGATCTGCCGGGGGCCGACTTTGGTCATATCGCCCTCCGGAAGTCCCGCGTTGCTGCCGTAGCGCAGTGTATCCACCTGCTCCGCCGCCCAATTCGTGGCAGTGTCCACCACGGCAGGGCGGGCGGCATCCTGATTCCAGCCGCCCAGCACCGTCACACATACCAGCAGCACCGCCGCCAGCCGTCCCCATGTCCGCAGCGCGGCGGACGAATACTGCTTTCCGCCGCCGAAATGCGCCGCGTACAAAAGGAGTACTGTTAATGCCGCCAGCAGCAGCCACCATACGGAGACCATAGGTGCGAACAGCACCGCCGCCGCGGCCAGGATCACCGCCAGCGGCCAGAACCGCAGACCGCTGGGCTGCCGCACATAGTGGATGCTCCACAGTCCGCAGAGTACGCCCAGCATGCACAGTACCACCGTCAGGCCCGTATTGCCATCCTCCTGCGCCAGAAAGCTGGTATAGTTTCGGGCATGGAGCTGCTGCCACGCTTTCAGCACATCGTCCAGCAGCTGGGCAAGACCGTTGGTCACAGTCCCCAGCAGCACCAGCACCGTCAGCAGGCATGCCGTCATCCACGCGGCGGCAGGCAGCCATGAGAGCCGTGTGCCGTCCATCAGGCACACGGTGGCCGCCGCCAGAACACCCAGCAGCACCGGCCAAAGAAAGAATACCGGCAGGGAGAACAGGGAAATCATCAGTCCCATCAGAGCCGCCGTCAGGAGGGACGCGGCCAGAAGTCCGCGAAAACGGGCATTAAAGCGCAAGATAGATCCCCTCCTTACTCTTCAGCACATTCTCCGATACGGTCAGATGTGCCACCGGCGCACCGGAGGCGGTATACAGCTCCTCTTTCTCCGGACGCAGAGACAGCGCCACCACATGAGCATAGTCCAGTCCCTGCTCCTCTGCCAGACGCTGCGTGACCGTCTGTTCATCCGGCTCCGTCTCCGCCGAGAGCAGGCCGGACAGCGCCTGGGTCAGCTCCTCCATGCTGCCGATGGCGCACAGCCGCGGCTCCATGGTCTCGCGATCCAGCCACGCCGCCTGATGGGGCAGTCCCGCCTCGCACAGCGCGGCGGACACGGAGACCACCGCCTCGCCCAGTGCCTCCCGCTCAGCGGCGGAGGGCGCGGTGTCGGCACTGTTGTCCAGCACCAGCAGAATGGAATTGTTCACCGGCAGGCCCAGCTGCCGCACCATCAGGTGATCCGTCTTTTCCGACAGCTTCCAGTGGATGTTTTTGATCCGGTCGCCGGACAGATACTCCCGCAGGGCAAATGTCTCGCTGGGATCGTCGCCGGGATGGTACATGGAATATTCGTCACTGTCCATGTCGGGACTCTGCCGCTCCGATACCGACAGCTCCACCGGATAGATATCCGGCAGCACCAGAGACGGCGCCGACAGATCCACCGTCTTTTTTGCGCCCACAAGACCGAACAGGTCAAAGACCCGCAATTCGGAGAGAGTCAGCGCCAGCTTGCCGCAGCGCCGGGGGCGGAAGTCGCAGACCGCCTGCGCCTCGCTTTTCCCGCTGACGGGAAAGCGGGCCGTGGAGCGTGTCTCCTCGCCGGTCAGCAGATCGCGGCAGTGAACCACCGCCTGCACCCGCAGGCAGCTGAATATGCCGCTGTTGCGTACCGTGACCGTCACCGGCAGTTCCTCACCCTTACGGCAGGAGATACCGGCTGACAGCTCCGCCGTCAGCTTTTTTCGCAGCATAAATGCGATGATGATCTCCATTACGGCGCAGACCACTGTTCCGATGAGGATACACGCCGCCATGTTGTCCTTGCCCTGCGCCCATACCGCCAACCACAGTAGCAGCCACAGCGCAAAGATGATCCGATTCTTTGCCATCGCTCAGATATGGTCAGGCCGCGCGACCTGCTGCAGCACCTCTGCCAGCACGTCCTTGGCCGTTGTCTCGGTGATCTTCGCCTTGGGGGACAGGATCAGACGGTGGGCGCACACATCCGCGAAGATATAGGCCACATCGTCCGGCAGCACATAGTCCCGGCCTTCCATGAAGGCCCGGCTCTTGCACATGCGGCATACCGCCAGCGCGCCGCGGGGGCTGACGCCCAGCACCACCAGCGGGTGACTACGGCTGGCCTCCGCCAGACTGGTGACATATTCCAGCATGGCGTCCGCCATATGTACCTGCTGGGCCTGGGCCTGCATGGTCAGCAGGTCAAGACCAGAGGACACAGTGGCCACCGCTTCCAGCGGATCGCCGGCCTGGCGATCCCGGAGGATGTTCACTTGACTGGCAAAATCGGGATATCCCATCTCCAGCCGCACCATGAAGCGGTCCAGCTGTGCCTGGGGCAGCAGCTGCGTACCGGCAGAGCCTACCGGGTTCTGGGTGGCAATGACCACGAAGGGGTCGGGCAGCTTGTGAGTCTGGCCGTCCACGGTGACCTGGCGCTCCTCCATCACCTCCAGCAGCGCCGACTGGGTCTTGCTGGAGGTGCGGTTGATCTCGTCGGCCAGCAGCAGGTTGGTCATGACCGCGCCCGGCTGATAGACGAAGCTGCCGCTCTCCTTATGGTACATGGAGAAACCCACGATGTCCGAGGGCAGCACATCCGGCGTGAACTGGATACGCCCGTACTGCAAACCCAGCGCACGGCTGAAGGCCAGCGCGGTGGTGGTCTTTCCGGTGCCGGGCACGTCGTCCAGCAGCACATGGCCGCGGGAGAGCACCGTCATCATGATCTTTTCCAGCACATCGTCCTTACCGGCGATGACCTTTTTCACTTCATGCAGGATCTTTTCTACGCTGGTATTCATCTGCTTTTCTCCTCTTACCATTCTTTATAATAGTTGCCGCTTGAAACGCCGTAGCTGCCGCTGGCGCTGGTAAAGCCGCCGATGTCCTTGCCCAGAGCCAGCGTGTAGCGGACGCGGATCACGCTGCCGTCCTGGGGCTTACAGACGTTCATGCCGTAGCCGGGATAGCTGCCGTTATAGGAATACATCCAGCCCGACCAGCGGTAGAAGTCTAATTCACCAAGACTGTCCATGGAGAAGGGTTGGGGATCCAGTCCCGCACCGTTCTCGTCCATGCCGTCGGCCATGATTAGCTCCATCAGTTCGGAATCGATGAAAAAGCCGCTGCAAATGCCGCTGCGCTGGATGGCGGACAGATAGCTGCCGCTGCCGCTGACGGTGTAGCCGTTCTCCGTCAGCACCTGCTGCACCACGGTCCATGCGTCCGTGCCGCCGGGGGCCGTCACCTCCGTGGGCGCCACCAGATAGCCGAGGCCCACGGTGGTGGCCTCCACGCTGACGGTGACGGTGATGTCGCCGTTTTCATAGTAGACCGTCCAGCTGCGGGTGGCGGAATAGCCGTCCGCGTCCGTGGCGGTGATGGTGATAGTATTGGCACCCTCGTTGGAGAGATAGGTGGTGTAACCGAACTGGTAGCCGGACTGGCTGATGGGTGCGGACACCACCGTGCCGTTCACCGACACGG
>CDZB01064032.1_pt1 | contig 149752 bp, 157 predicted proteins | sample 554961 | NCBI WGS metagenome assembly CDZB01 (sample SAMEA3182106, study PRJEB8094) | gut metagenome | biome: human; feature: gut; material: Stool; isolation source: human stools | place: Canada | collected 2013-02-26 | reverse complement strand
AGCATTTCAGAGACAAGGGACAGTACCACATCTTCATTGATACGGTGCTGGGTCTTGCAGAACGTTCCGCAAGGAACTTTGGTGTACTGTGAGCAGGTGTATTGAGAAATGCGCTTGCCGTTATTGGTACGGTGGACATACATCTTGCCGCCGCAATCGGCACAATAAAGCAAGCCTGTGAGGGGAGCTGCTTCGCCCCAGCCGTCCGGGTAGCGTCTGACATTCCCACGGATTTTCTGCACAAGGTCAAAGGTCTGCTGGTCAATGATAGGCTCATGGGTATTCTCGAAAATTGTCCATTCGTCCTCCGGAACATAATGACTTTTCTTGTCCTTGAAGTGCTTTCGGGTCTTGAAGTTGATGGTGTGTCCCAGATACTCACGCTTTTCAAGAATGTTGCAGATGGTGGAAGAACCCCAACCGTACACATCTTTGAAAGTCTTGTTTTTGTTCACGCCCTCGCCGTGCCGGGCAAGGTAAGCAGACGGAATGAGGACTTTTTCTTCTTTCAGTTTGCTGGCGATCTGATACGGACCGTAACCCTCAATCGTCATGGTAAAGATGCGCTTGACCACATCTGCGGCTTCGGGGTCAACCAACCATTGGTCTCTGGCTTCGTTCCAGAGATAGCCGTAAATGACCGTGCCTGTGAGGTGCTTGCCGGACTTGCCTTTGGACTGGAAAGTGGAACGGATTTTACGGCTGGTGTCTCTGGCATAATACTCGTTCATAATATTGCGGAAAGGGGTAAAATCATCGTCCCCTCTGGCACTGTCCACGCCGTCATTGATGGCGATAAGGCGAACGCCACGCTGACGCAGGATTTCCATAATCTGACCGACTTTCAGATAGTCACGACCCATGCGACTCATGTCCTTGATACACAGGTACTCCACATTCCCGGCTTCCACTTCTTTCATCATTGCCAAAAATCCGGGACGGTCAAAGCAAGTACCACTAATGCCATCGTCCGTGAAATGGACAATGTTTGTAAAGCCCTGCCGTGCGGCGAATTCCTCCAACATTGCCTTTTGATTGGATATGGAATTGCTCTCACGCTGTTGGTCATCATCTTTGCCAAAGTCATCACGGCTCAATCGTTCGTACAGAGCTGTGATTTTCTCGTTTTTTCTCATAGCTTGCGCTCCTTTCTTCGGTTTCAGGTTGTGTGTTCTAAGAGACTTCCCAACCGCTTGATTAAGAAGTCTTTTAGAGCATACAACACCGCTGGCGAGCTTGTATTTCTTATACTGCCTCACGGCGAAGTGCTGGGGGCTGCGGCGTTCCAGCCCGTCAAACATATAGTCCACCGCATTTTTGAAGGTTTCGTCATCCTCCCGGACTTCCATGCTGTTTATCATTTCCACCAGCGTATTCATGTTGCGTTCTTCCTCCGGCCCCTCAAAGACGATGTAGGCCACAAGGGCGCAGTACAAGAGGGTTTCAGCTTTGGTCCAGAACTCGTCGCCCTCCTTGCCGTCGCCTTTGGTGTTGGCGATCAGAGCAGTAACGAATTTCAAAACATCGCTTTCCGTCTTGATATAGGCCAGCGGATTGTAGTGCATGGATTTTGAAAAGTCGATACTGTTGAACACCCGCACCCTGTATTTCTCCCGTTGCAGGAACCGCCCGCATTGATCGAGGGTGCCGCCCTTCGGGTCTACCACCACATACGAGGAATGGGCTTGAAGGAGCTGCGGGGTCAGCCAGAACCTTGTCTTTCCCGAGCCGGACGAGCCGATGACACAGGCGTTTAGGTTCCGGGCATTGGCGGGTATCTTCGGACGGGTGTTCATGGTAAGGAACTCCGTCCCGGTCAGAATGACATTGTTCTGAAATTTAGGGTCAACAAACGGCTTTATATGAGAATGCGAAAAAAGGAGCGGTTGGTGCAGCCGCTGGTGTTGGCGCAGGCGGCGCTATAGCTGCAATGGGGCCAACAGCAGCTATGTGGGTCGCCACTACATTTGGGACAGCTTCCACGGGAACAGCTATTTCGGCTCTGTCCGGAGCTGCTGCAACAAGTGCGGCACTTGCTTGGTTGGGCGGTGGAGTAGCCGCCGGTGGTATGGCTGCCGGAAATGCTCTCCTTGCTCTCGCAGGGCCTATCGGATGGGGCATTGCGGGGGCATCACTTGTCGCGACATTCTTCATCACCCGTAATAAGAAAAAGAAGATTGAGGCCGAAAAGCAAGAAACAATTTCGAAAATAAAACGAGCTATTTCTTCCGCAAAAGAGTGCAGAGGCAAAATCGCAGACCTCCGTGGACGCATAAGTGATCTACGTTACAAGCTTATTCATGCAGAATCCCAGCTTCGTGAAGATGTGTATGGCGCAGATTATATGTCTCTCTCGGAAGACGCAAAGTTGGCCTTAGGCGCATTGGTGAACAACACCCTAAGCTTGTCTGAGCTACTAAATAAGACGATTGATTAAGACAGCTATGAATGTAGAGCGAACTATAAAAAGCGGGCAGGAGCAAGCGGTGGCGGCGTGGATCAACCACCTGAACCAAGTACGCCTTGATGAGCTTTTTGAAGCATGGAGACAACAGGACATTAATCTGGAACAGGCGCAAGATAGCCTTGATGAGGCGCGTAAATTAATCTTTGAGCAAATCATTGCCAGAGACCGTGGCGGCCTAAAAGGGATGCATGGTTTTATCGCAGAGGTGGCAGAAGTTGGTGTGCGAAATGCCAGAAATCTCGTGAATGGAATGCCCGCTGATACAGAATGGATCAATAACAATGGCCCCGCCGACTTGATTCGCAATGGGATTCAAATTCAGCAAAAGTTTGTTCAATCTGGAGGCAAGCTTTCCCTGAATGCAGTAGAAGAACATCTTAGGAAGTATCCCGACTTTTTGAAAGATGGCGGGAAATATCAAATCCCAAAGGATTACTTCGAGAAAATCCAACGCTACCTCGCCATGACACAGGAAGAGGCCAAGCTCATATCTTCTGATAATGCCGATGGACTGTCGTACAAGCAGTGGGCATGGGTGCAGAACTTTTTCAAAAGCGGAGAAATCTCAATCAATGATCTTGAGCCTTCGCAGAACGCCTATGTCTCTGTCCAGTCCGGAAACATTGACAATACGTTGAATGATGTGCAAAATGAAATTGAGGAAACACATCATAATCAACAAGAAGCCGCATATGAACAAAGCAAGCCCAGTTTTGCCGAAGGCACAAAGGCTACCGCAATTGCGGCTGTTATCGAAGGTGGTACAACCTTCGTTACAGAAGTTGTCAAAAAGCGCAAAGAAAAAGACTTTCGATCTTTTTCTGAAGATGACTGGATAGAGATACTGGGGAAAACAGGTATCGGTACCCTGCGAGGGGGAGTGCGTGGTAGTAGCATTTACGTTATGAGCAACTACACCGCAACACCTGCCGCTGTTGCCAGCGGACTCGTTACCGCCGCCTTTGGTGTAGCTGAACAAGCGCACCGTCTGCGTACGAAGGAAATCACGGAAACGGAATTTCTTGAAAATGCGCAAATCGTGTGCTTAGATGCGTCAGTTAGCGCAGTGTCCTCTTTGCTTGGCCAAGCCCTAATTCCCATTCCTGTTCTCGGAGCAATCATCGGTAATACCGTGGGAACGATGCTTTACCAAATTGGAAAAAACAATTTAGCGGAACGCGAGCAAAAGCTGTTGGCCGGCTATGCTGAGAACCAGAAAAAGCTCGACGCTGAATTAGCCGCGCATTATCAGCAGCAAATTGATATGCTAAATCAGGAACTCGAAGTATATATGGTACTCCTAAACCAGGCGTTTGCGGCAGATATAAAAAAATCGTTTTACGGCTCTATAAAACTCGCTTGTTATGTAGGTGTCGCAAACGAAGAAATCTTAAAATCTAAGGAAGAAATCGATCATTACTTTATGGACTAATTAGGCAAAGGGAGAGAGCTTCGGGCTCCCTCCCTTTGTCCCCCTATATTCACTTCTCCACTTCGAACATCATCCTCCCCACGCAATCCCCCTTGCGCGGCAGATAGCGGATGTGCTTCATGCTCTCGATGTAGTGCGCCGGGACACGCAGTTGCTTACGCAGGTAGTTCTCAATCAGCTTCGGCATCCCCTGCGCGGCGTACTTCCCCTTGCGCACATCCTCCGAGATCGCCCACGGCAGGCCGTTCTCCCGCCGCTGCTTGGGCGGCGTGTGCTGCCGCAGCAGATCGTACACGTCCTCCCGGAACGTGAGGACATCCTCAAATGCCATGCGCCCCCGCTCCACAGCGTCCCTCTCTGCGCCCGTCCATGCATCGGAGGCCAGCCGCAGCCCCATGCCCTTGATGCGCCGGTATGCCGTGTGCAGCGGCGGCACATCGGACGGCGGCGGGTCGAGCCGGTCGGTGGGATACAGGACGCGCACCTCAAACACGCCCTGTTCGCCCTCCGGCAGCGTGAGCCGCAGCCCCATGACCTCCGCGTCACTGTACGGCTCGGTATCGGTCTGGCAGTCCCGCTGCGCCCAGTAGTCCCGCAGCCACGCGCACACCGGTGCGAACCGCTCCTGCGGCACTTGCAGGGACACGATGCTCTCACCCACCAGCGACCGACTTCGCAGATCGTGACCGTCCGCCGCCATCGGTGCGCCGCATTCGGGGCAGGCAAGGTCGGGCAAGTCCCAGCCGTCATCCGCGTGGGCATCGAAGATCAGATGGTGGCAGTTGGGGCAATGGTAGTGGGGAGGCAGCGGGTTCACCGGCGTCGCACCCAACAGGTGCGCCAGCAGTGAGTCGTTGGTGCCGCCCAGCACCAGCACGTTTTCCCCGCCGAACGCCCGCCGCAGCGCCGCCGTGCAGTACCACATGGGCAACAGCGGCCCGCCCCGCGTCAGCCACTGCTCCTCCAGCAGCCGCCCGTAGATGGGGAATGCCCTCGTGCCGTAATGCTCCTCCGTCAGCCGTAACAGAAAATCCTTCGTCATCATACGCCCTCCTTGTCCGTTGTGGTAAAAAATATTATAGCACATTGCGTAGACGGGGGGTGTCACAGTGATGAAAAAGTCAGCTCATGTTGGCCTTCAAGAACTCATTTAAGTACTCCTTGCTCACCCTCCATTCCCTTCCGATTTTCAGCGCAGGGATGAGCTGTTGGTTAATCATTTTTCGTACCTGCTGCTTTGTGGTCTTCAGCAACGCGGCGGTCTCGGCTACGGTCAGCAGTTCGGTCACGCCCACGGGTCATCACCCTTTCGATTACCCACATCTTTCTTGTCCTCATAATACAAAAAATTATGCAGTTTGCGCACATCAAATCGGGTCAAGCCCCAGTCTCCCACTTCGTTCTTCTGTGGGCTGATGCCGTATTGTCCACACTTCTCTTTCAGCTTCTCCTTGTCGATTTTGAACAGACTACAGACGCTTTTCAGTGTGTGGAATTCGTCCAAACTATTATAAATCGATGTAAGGAACCAACATGGTTTACCTCCTTCTGACGTGAGATAAGATTTGCACTTGTCGACAGATCCCGTCGTGCAGCTCACGCCTGATTATAATAATGTTAGGTAATTCACTTTATAATTGTGCAAAAAACGAACCGCATAAGATAAGAACAGATGCAAATCCATGGGCAGGAACACATGATTTCGCTATCATATTTTCAGAAAAAGTTTTCCCTTATTTTTTCCCTTGAAGGAGGAAAAGTGTCTCAGAAGCAATAACACAGGCAAGCACCAAAAGTGGCTGTATTCCGCATACTAAGCACCCGAATCGTAACAAATGCGCCACAGCAATACATACCTCTGGCAATTCAAATCCGGGTGTCACCTCCAACCAAAACTCCCGAAACACCTGTGTTTCGGGAGTTTTTTTATGCCCGGAAACAGGTTTTAGCCTTATTTTTAGCCTTATTGGGTCAACCGGCGGAAACTGTACGGATAAAACGCTCCATGCGGTCGGCACTTTCGCGCTTCATCTGGTCTGTCACATGGCCGTATACGTCCAATGTGAAGACGGCTGTGGCGTGACCCAGATTGCCCTGCACCGTCTTGATATCGTCGCCAGCGCGGATCGCGGCGACTGCGTAGGCGTGACGCAGGTCGTGGAAACGGGCATCGGGACAACGCGGCGATTCAAATCCGGATGTCACCTCCAGAAGAAAACCACCCTGTCGGGTGGTTTTCTTCTTTTGCCTCCGTGGACGGCAATGCGTATTTTATAGAGGCGGGATCCTACCCCGCTCTGATGCTTTGTCTCCGGCGCGCCCATTTCTTTCAGCAGCGGAAGAAATGGGCGCGGCCGCGCGATGGGGACAGCACATCTCTCCCGAAAAATACTGTTCACAAAACGTTTACACATTTGGTCAAAGAAAGTCAAAAATTACTATTGACAAAAGTGCGAAGCGTGCTATACTATGGTCAAGGTCAAAGAAAGGCAAAGTCAAAATCGATTTTGCGGAAAGGTGGAAGGCAAGCATGGGTATCTCCGATCTCATCGCCGGATTCATCCAGCAGGAGCTGGACGAGGCCGGCGGCGCGCTGGAGCTCCAGCGCAGCGATCTGGCGCAGCGGTTCAACTGCGTGCCCAGCCAGATCAACTACGTCATGTCCACCCGCTTCTCCCCTGAGCACGGCTACATCGTGGAGTCGCGGCGGGGCGGCGGCGGCTACATCCGCATCACGCGGGTGCAGGTGGACCGGCAGACGCTGCTGATGCACGTTATCAACACCATCGGCGATACGCTGGACTACGCCAGCGCCCGGGCCATCACCCAGAACCTGGTGGACTCCGAAGCCATCAGCCGTGAGCTGGGCCAGTCCATGCTGGCTGCCACCGGCGAGCGGGCCCTGCGCAGCGTCCCCAAGGAGCAGCGCAGCGGACTGCGGGCCGATATTTTCAAACAGATCCTGATCCATTCAGTCTGATTTTTCAGCAAGGAGGTTACGATTATGAGATGTGATCGTTGTGGAAAGAACGAGGCAACGTTCTACTATAAGAGCAATATCAACGGCAAGGTGACGCAGGTACACCTGTGTCCCCAGTGCGCCGAGGAGCTGGGCTACACCGACTCCTTCCGCTCCGCCGGTATGACCGGCGGCCTGTTCGGAGATTTCTTCTCCCGTCCCTTCGGGATGCTGGAGCCGTTCTTCAGCGGGCTGGGCTCCCGCATGCTCACCGAGTTCCCTGAACCGGTGGATGTGCTGGGGCAGGCGCGGGAGAGCACACCGGCCCAGGAGGACACCGGCGACCTGCTGCCCAGGGACGAGCAGGATGCCCTGACCCGGCAGCGCAAGCGCAACGCGCTGCAGACCCAGCTGAATCTGGCAGTGCAGGAGGAACGCTTCGAGGAAGCGGCCAAGCTGCGGGATGAGCTGAAGGCGCTGGAAAAGTAAGCCCGGCGCGGAACACGACAGTAAGAGAGGAAGTGCTTATTTATGAGCGAGAATAAATTCACCCCCCGGGCCGAGGAGGCCCTGCGTCTGAGTCAGGAAGCGGCGGAGGAGATGGGCCACGGCTACGTGGGCTCCGAGCATCTGCTGCTGGGCCTGATCCGCGAGGAGGAGGGCATCGCCCACCGCGTGCTGGCGGAGTATGGCGTCACCGACGAGATGGTGTGCTCCGTGCTGCAGCGCAGCGTGGGCAAGGGGATGTCCGGCGCCGCGCCCAGTCAGGGTCTGACTCCCCGCGCCAAGAGCGTGGTGGAGCTGGCTGTGTCCGAGTCCGCCCGCATGGGCAGCAGCTACATCGGCACGGAGCACCTGCTGATGGGCATCCTGCGCGAGGGCGGCAACATGGCTCTGCGCATCCTGCGCACCATGGGTGTGGATCCCAATAAGATGTACAGCAGCATCGTCAAGAAGCTGCATGATACCCCTCACGCAGCCGCCGGCGGTGCGGCCGCCGCCAACCGTGAGGGCGATAAGAAGAACAAGACGCTGGCCGAGTTCACCCGCGACCTTACCGAGGCGGCGCGGTCCGGCAAGCTGGACCCCGTGATCGGCCGCGACAAGGAGATCCAGCGGGTCATCCAGATCCTGTCCCGCCGCACCAAGAACAACCCTGTTCTGATCGGTGAGCCCGGCGTGGGCAAGACCGCCATCGCCGAGGGGCTGGCCGAGCGCATCGCCTCCGGCGACGTGCCCGAGGAGCTGCTGGACAAGAAGCTCCTGTCTCTGGACCTCAGCGGCATGGTGGCAGGCACCAAGTACCGCGGCGAGTTTGAGGAGCGCATCAAGAACACCCTGGCCGAGGTGAAGAAGGCCGGCAACGTCATTCTGTTCATCGATGAGCTGCACACCATCGTGGGCGCAGGCTCCGCCGAGGGCGCCGTGGACGCCGCCAACATTATCAAGCCGGCACTGGGCCGCGGTGAGATCCGCGTCATCGGCGCCACCACCCTCAACGAGTACCGCAAGTATATTGAAAAGGACGCCGCGCTGGAGCGCCGGTTCCAGCCTGTCACCGTAGGCGAGCCTACGCCGGAGGCCACGCTGGAGATCCTGAAGGGTCTGCGCGACAAGTACGAAGCGCACCATAAGCTGACCATCACCGACGAGGCGCTGGAGGCTGCTGTGCAGCTGTCCAAGCGGTATATCGGCGACCGGTTCCTGCCGGACAAGGCCATCGACCTGATGGATGAGGCCGCGTCCCAGGTGCGCATGACCGCCGAAGCCTCCTCCCCCGACCTGAAGGCGCTGGAGGAGAAGATCGCGGCGCTGCACCGCGAGAAATCCGAGGCCGTGACGGCGCAGGACTTTGAGAAGGCCGCGCAGCTGCGTGACATTGAGAAGGACTATCAGGAGCAGGTGGAGATCGAGCGGGACAACTGGCGCAAGCAGATGGCCCAGAACCGCGGCAGCGTCACCGCTGACGATGTGGCCAAGGTGGTGGCCGGCTGGACCGGCATCCCCGTCACCCGTCTCACCGAGGACGAGAGCATGCGCCTGCTGAAGCTGGAGGAGAAGCTCCACCAGCGTGTGGTAGGTCAGGACGAGGCCGTCAACGCGGTGGCCAAGGCCATCCGCCGCAGCCGTGTGGGTCTGAAGGACCCCAAGCGGCCCATCGGTTCGTTCCTGTTCCTGGGCCCCACCGGCGTGGGCAAGACCGAGCTGTGCAAGACGCTGGCCGAGGCCATGTTCGGTGACGAAAACGCCATGGTGCGTATCGACATGTCCGAGTACATGGAGAAGCACACGGTGTCCCGTCTGGTAGGCTCGCCTCCCGGCTACGTGGGCCACGAGGAGGGCGGCCAGCTCACCGAGAAGGTGCGCAGGAAGCCGTACTCCGTGGTGCTGTTCGATGAGATCGAAAAAGCCCACGAGGATGTGTGGAACATCCTGCTGCAGATCCTGGAGGACGGCATCGTCACCGACTCCCAGGGCCGGAAGGTGGACTTCAAGAACACCATTATCGTCATGACCTCCAATGTAGGCGCCAAGAACATCACCGCCGATGCGGCGCGCCTCGGCTTCGACGGCAGCGAGAAGGGTGAAAAGGAGTCCGAGGAGGTGCGGTTCAGCCGCATCCGCGACGCCGTGATGGCCGACCTGAAGCGGACGTTCCGTCCCGAATTCCTGAACCGTATCGACGAGATCATCGTGTTCCGTCAGCTGACGGAGGACAACATCCGCCAGATCGCCCGGCGTATGCTGGACGTCACCGGCGCGCGCATGGCCCAGCAGGGCATCACGCTGGAGGCGGAGGACGACGCCGTGGCCGAGCTGGCCCGGGACGGCTTCGATCCCCAGTACGGTGCGCGGCCCCTGCGCCGTGCCATCCAGAACATGGTGGAGGATGCTGTAGCCGAGAAAATGCTGGAGGGCGAGCTGAAGTCCGGCGACACCGCACACGTGCGGCTGCGGGACGGCAAGGTGGTCATCGAGAAGTAAACAAAAAGAGTGCCTGACGGATCCCTCCGCAGAGCTCCATATCTGTATAAAACCTCCTATTGCTCTGGTAATGTGGTTGCCAACCCTTTACCAGTATACCGCAATAGGAGGTTTTACTTATGAGGGGCCGGAATCGTTCATGCCCTGGGCGCCCTGTATCCAACAGGAATTCGGTGTGAAGAATTCTGACGCGGCGGTGAGGCCGTCGATCGCCCCCTACCGCTCCAGCACCGGCAGAAGTACCTGTGTGATGAACTTTGCGGGGTCCTTGTGCTGGGGCGGGCCCTCCAGATAAATGCGGCGGATCGTGCCCGCAGGCGTAAGCCCCTGTTCCCGTGCGCTGGTCAGGAGCTGCTTCACCACCGCAGGCAGCTGCTCATACGCACCGTGGTGGTAGAGACTGAGGGCCGGCGCTGCCGGCAGGGTCTCCACGTACTCCCCCCGGCTCTCCGGCGGGATAGCCACGCAGAACGCCACCTGATCCGGCCGGTCGATGGGTGACTCCACAAGGTACATCCGGTGGGAGATGTCTGTGCCGTAGAGCCGCATCCCCTCCAGCGCAGTGCTGCGGAGCAGCGTCGTCCGCTCCGCCACGGTGGCCGCCGCGCACACGCGGCGATAGACGGTCTGCGGCAGCAGTCGGATCAGCTTCACCTGCGGCGGCTCCGCGCCGGACCGCTCCCGCAGGCTCTCGATATGCCGGTCCAGCTCGTCCCGCTGCGCCTCCAGCCGCCGGATCAGCGGCGCCAGTGCGAAGTCGCCGTCAAAATATCCGAGGACGTCGCTGAGGGACAGTCCCAGGTTCTGCAGGATGCGGATGGTCCGGAGCTTGACGAAGGTATCAATGGTATAGTAGCGGTTTCCCGTGGCGCCGTCCTTGACATCCGGCCGGATCAGCCCGAATTCCTCGTAGTAGAGGATGGCGCGGCGTGTGATGTTCAGCGCCCGCGCGACTTCGCCGATAGAAAACAGATCTCGTTCTTTTTTCATAAAATCCCCCTGAAAACGCAAAAAGCTCTTGCATCGCACGTTAACGTACGGTGTATGATACCATCATACAGAAAATCGGTAAATATGCAAGGATTTTTCACGGGCAGCCGAGGCTGCCCATCCGCACGTCCGCGCATGACCGAAAAAATGCGAGCACATACGCTGAAGGAGGCCCACATGAAGAAACGAGTATTGAGTCTGTTCATGGCACTGGCGCTCTGCCTGACCATGCTGCCCACGGCGGCATTCGCAGAGACGTCCGATGCCGCCGCACAGACGGCAGGCGGCACCACCGATACCGGCGGCGCCTACACCATCGACAAGGACACCGCCGCGCCGGACCAGGAGGAGCGCGATGCGCTGTCCGTATGGGCCTTGCGCGCGGAGAGCAGCGAACACGCCCACTGCGTCTGCGGCGTCAAGGGCTGCGAGAAGTGGCTTGTTACCGCTTCCGGTTCCCACACCAACACCATCTCCTTCTCCGACAATGCGATCTCGCAGGACGCTGAGGGGCTGAAAATAAACGGCACGGTATGGGAGAAAAGAGAACTCAAAACCTCCGACAATACCGTTGTCGGATATTATTTCAGGCTCCCTGCGGGCGACTACTATCTGACCACCGACCTCGATCTGGAGGACGCTTATATCGCCACCGCCACGGGGACAGTCAACCTCTGTCTGAACGGCCATAGCATCCAGACCACCGCTAAGCGCACGATCTGTGTCAGCAATGAGCGGACGACGGCGACGCTGAACCTGTGCGACTGCAAAGGGACCAGCGGCACCTACGGGGAGATCACCCGCACAAGCGGTTCCAGCGGTACCGGTGTAGAGATACGTACTGAGAACAAGTTCAATATGTACGGCGGCCGCATTACCGGCAACAACAGGAGCGGCGTGGACACAAGCGGCGGCTATTTCACCATGTACGGCGGTGAGATCAGCGGCAACAGCATCAGCAACAGCGACGCCCAGGGCGGCGGCGGTGTGGCCATCGGAGGCCAGTCGTTCACCATGTACGGCGGCAGCATCTCCAACAACAGCGCCGACTATGGCGGCGGCGTGGGCTGGTACAGCTACGGCAAGTTTTATATGTACGGCGGCGAGATCACCGGCAACACCGCCACTACTGCGGGCGGCGGCGTGTATACGCGCAACGACCGCGTCTATGTCAAGGGCGCGGTAAAGATCACCGGCAACTCCACCACAGACGGCAAGGCCAATAACGTCTGCCTGGGCAGCGTAAGCGGCTACCCCAGTGATCATTTCGTCCTGGACGGAGCGCTGAAGGAGGGTTCGAAGCTGGGCGTGACGCTGGGGAGCGGTCACGATGGCCTGATCACCAAGGGCTGGAAAGCCAAAATGCCGGATGTGACAGCCGACCAGCTCACCGATTACTTTATCTCGGACGCTTCCGGAATGAAGTTCGACCTGAACAGTGCCGGCGAGGTGACGCTGACTGCGATCCCGCACAAGCACCTCCTCTGCGGCACGGCATGCAGCCATGGCGGGGAGCAGCACACCAAGATCCTGACCTGGACGGCCGTTTCCTCCCTGAGTGAGATCACCAAGGCGGGTCACTACTACCTGACCCAAGACATCGAAACGACGGATATCTGGGTGCCCGCCAACGGTGTGGTGCTCTGCCTCAACGGCCACAGCATCATCCATACAAACCATGGCTATACCATCATGGTCCGCAAAGACTATACCTTCACCCTCTGCGACTGCAAGGGCGGCAGCGCCGAGTACGGCAGGATCACCCACGCGGAGCAGGCCGACGGCACAAAATACAGCGGCCGGGGCGTATATGCCATCGGCACCTTCAACATGTACGGCGGCAGCATCTCCGGAAATGTCAGCCCGGACAGCAGCGGCGTGCTTCTTGACAACGGCGCCTACAGCGGGGGCAAGGGCACCGCATTCAATATGTATGGCGGCGAGATCACCGGCAACACCGCCACCAGTGGCGCGGGCGGCGGTGTGTATGTCTTTGCCAACAGTCCCTTCCGCATGTACGGCGGCAGCATCTCCGGCAATACCGCCAAGTACGGCGGCGGCGTGTATGTCGGCAGCGGAAGCGTCTTCACCGTCTCCGGCAGCGTGACCATCACCGGCAACACCGACAATGACGGCAGCGCCTGCAATGTTCAGCTGGCCAAGGGCAATACCGCAGGCACGACTTTCGCCATCGGCGAGGGCGGTCTGGCTGAGAGCGCCCGCATCGGCGTGACCGCTGATGCTGCGCCCGCCATCGGTGAGCATATTGCCGTTGCCACCGGCGCGGACAATGGCTATTACGAGGGCAGCATCACCAGCGATGCCGGCGGTCAGTACGGCATCCTGCGGGAGGGCGACGAGGTCAACCTCTACAACGGCCTGCCCCACAAGCACCTCCTCTGCGGCACGACATGCAGCCATGGCGGGGAGACGCACACCGATGTCCTGACCTGGACGGCCGTTTCCTCCCTGAGCGAGATCACCAAGGCGGGTCACTACTACCTGACCCAGTCCGTAACGCAGAGCAGCGAGTGGCAGCCTGCGGACGGCGTGGTGCTGTGCCTGAACGGCTACGACATCATCTGCAGCAAGGACGGCGTCAACACGATCAAGCTGGCCAACGGCGGCAGCTTCACCCTCAGCGACTGCAAGGGCACCGGCAGGATCACCCACGCCGACGGGCTCACCGGTACCGGCGTGTATCTGGACCCCGACGGCACCTTCACCATGTATGGCGGCAGCATCTCCGGCAACAGCGCCGCCGAAAAGGGCGGCGGCGTATACATGACCCGCAGCACGTTCCGCATGCTGGGCGGCAGTGTCTCCGGCAACAAGGCCAAATACGGCGGCGGTGTATACGTATACAGCGGCGTGTTCACCCTGTCCGGCGGCACGGTCTCCGGCAACTCGTCCGATGAGGATGGCGCCGGCGTATATACGGCCGGTACGTTCAACATGACCGGCGGCTCTGTCTCCGGCAACTTCACCACCGATGCCGCGGTCACCGGCTACGCCACCAAGCGCGGCGGCGGTGTGTACGCGGCCGATGTCTTCAACATGTCCGGCGGCACCATCTCCGACAACACGGCGGCGGAATATGGCGGCGGCGTGTACGTCATCCTGAGCGCCACGTGTACCATCACCGGCGGCACCATCTCCGGCAACACCTCCGGCAACAGCAAGGGCGGCGGCGTGTGCGCCGGCAACAAGCTCACCGTGTCCGGCACGCCGTGCATCACCGGCAACCTGGGCAAGGACGGCGCGGCCAACAACGTCTATCTGGGCCGCCGCGAGATCATTCATGTGGGCGGCGCGCTGGAGAGCGGCGCCAGCATCGGCGTCACCACAGCGGACCCCGTCATCGACGGCAGCTATGTCCGCGTCGCCGACGGCACGGGGCTGGCGGCGGATACCACCTCGTATTTCACCAGCGATGCCTATCCCGGCTGCACGAAGCGGCTGATGGGTGACAGCGTCATCTTCTCCAGCGGCACCCTGCACGAGCACGCTGTCTGCGGCAGATCGGACTGCACGGACGCGGCCCACGGCAATACAACCTGGATCCCCCTGACCTCCGTTGACGGCAAGCTACTGTACGGTGGGGCCAATGCCTCCAAAAACGGCGATTCGTACATGCTCTACGCCGGCAATTATTATCTGGCCGCCGACATCGAGCTGGACGGCCGGCTCTTCCTGGCCGGTGATGTGAACCTCTGCCTGAACGGAAAGCAGATCACCACAACGAACACCTCGGTATCCGCGGTGGTGGATGACCACTGGGGCCTGACGCTCTGCGACTGCCGGGGCAGCGGCCGGATCGCCGCGCCCGGCGAGACTGTGAACGGCGTGTCCTCCAGCCAGAGCTTCACCATGTACGGCGGCACCATCTCCGGCGGCCGGTACGGCGCATACATCTACGATGACCACGGCGCTTTCCGTATGCTGGGCGGCAAGATCACCGGCAGCCAGACCGGTATTTACCTCAACTCCAGCCGGAATTCGCTGACCATCGGCGGCGATGCCAACGTCACCGGCAGCACCAGAAATGTGTATCTGGGCTCCGGAGTCCTCACCATCGACCCCAGCCTGACCCAGGCGGCCCGCATCGGCATCACCACATCCCGCCAGCCCACGGACGATGTGCCGGTTCAATTCGCCGCCGGTGCGTCCAACACGGCGCTGGACTACACCAAAATTTTCCTGCCGGATGCGTCCGGACAGGGCTATGTGGTCATGCCGGAGCAGGGTAAGCTCTATCTCCGCAAGCACCAGCACAGCTGGGCCTACACCGCAAGCGGCACCACCATTACCGCCGCCTGCACCAACGCGGACGGCACCTGCCCCGACACCAATGGCGGCAGCGTGACGCTGTCGGCCCCTGACCAGCCCCTGTTCTACAACGGCATGGCCCGCGCGGCGTCCTGCACCAGCAGCCTGACCACCGGCGACGCCGCCATCATCACCTACTACGCCAAGCCGGCGGATACCACCGCTCTCTCCGGCGCACCGGTCAACGCCGGCGACTACATTGCCCGCATCCAACTGGGTGAAGCCTCCGTCAGCGTGTCCTACACCATCGAAAAGGTCCGCCTGCTGGTGACCGCCAACAGCACGGTCATCGACTACGGCACCGCTCCCATGAACGACGGTGTGAGCTGCCAGGGCTTCGTCAACAACGAGGACATCGACGATCTGGACGGAACGCTGACCTACGCCCACACCTACCGCCAGTTTGACGACGTGGGCGAGTATACCATCACCCCCGGCGGCCTGACCTCCGACAACTACGACATCTCCTTCCTGCCCGGCACGCTGGAGGTGCGGCCCCGCACCGTCACGCTGACGTGGCACAACACGGAGGACCGTATCTACGCCGACGATGAGGGTGCGATTACCGCCACCGTCAGCAATGCCGTCAACGGCGACCGGATCGGCGTCACCGTCACCGGCGGCGAGCTGACCGCCGGTACTCACACCGCCGCCGCCACCGGTCTCACCGGCGACAAGGCCAAGAACTACCAGCTGTCCACTGTTGACGCGGACAGGACCGTGCAGTACACGGTGGCTCAGGCGGTCCAGACCCTGACCTTCGCCCAGCAGGGCAGCCTGACCAGGACCTACGGCGACGACGCCTTCTCCAACGCGGCGTCCAACAATCGCAGGGACGGCGGCAGCATCACCTACGCCAGCAGCCGCGAGAGCGTGGCCACGGTGGCCTCCGACGGCACCGTCACCATCCACGCGGCGGGCGAAGCCACCATCACCGCCACCGCCGCGGAAACCGCCAACTATCAGCAGAGCGCGGCGTCCTACACCCTGAGGGTGTCCCCGAAGGGCGTCACCATCACCGGCCTGCAGGCGGAAAGCAAGACCTACGACGGCACTGCCGCCGCCGTCATCACCGGCACACCCGCCCTCTCCGGCCTGATGGCCGGGGATGACGTGACCGTGGACGCGGCCCGTGCCGCTGCCGCCTTTGCCGACGCCGACGCGGGAACCGGCAAGACCGTTCTTCTCTCCGGCTACGCCCTCACCGGCGCGGACGCGGCCAACTACACCCTGATCGCCCAGCCCACCGGCATCACGGCGGACATCACCAAGGCCGCCATCACCGTGACTCCCGATGCCGGTCAGGGCAAGACCTACGGCGAGGACGATCCCACCCTGACCTTCGCCGTCTCTGCCGCGGCCAACGGCGAGTCCCCCGCCTTCGACGGTGCGCTGACCAGAGTCTCCGACGAGAACGCGGGCAGCTACGCCATCGCCATCGGTTCCCTGAAGCTGGCGGACCGCGGCGCCTTCAAGGCCGATAACTACACGCTGGCGCTGGCCCCCGACACCGTTTACTTCCGCATCGACAGGGCGCTTCACGCCGACGTGACCGCCAGCGGCGCGGCCATGTACGGCAACGCCGGTTCCGTGGATCTGCGCAGTCTCATCGCCGATGGCGGTACGGTCTCTTTGGGCGATGTGACCGATACCGACAGCGTACTGGACGGCGCGCCCTCCGTCAGCGGCAGTACCCTCCGCTTCGCCTTCCGGAACGAACCGGCCAACGCGGATAAGACCGCCGTCATCGCGGTCCATGTCACCGGCGCGGACAACTATCTGGATTACACCATCACCGTCACCGTCACGGTGGACAGCCGTATCGTTCCCACCGGCCAGCCCACCCTTACGCCCGCCGCCATCACCTACGGCCAGCCGCTGCGCACCATCGAGCTGTCCGGCGCACTGCGGGACGGCGACACCGTTGTGGAGGGCACCTTCGTCTGGAACACGCCGGACGTCATCCTGCCCGCAGGCAGCCAGACCGCCGAGTGGACCTTCACGCCCAGCGGCAGCCGCTACGCCACCACCTCCGGCACCGCCTCCGTGACGGTGCGCGAGGCCGCGCTGACGGATGTTTCCGTCCGTCAGGACGGCACCCTGACCTACAACGGTGCCTCTCAGAGCGCCCAGGTGATCGCCTCCGCCGCCACTGTGGACGGCTCCGCTGTCACCTTCACGTACAGTCTGGCAAAGGACGGTGCCTACGGCGATGCCGTTCCGGTTCTCACCGACGTGGCTGCCCACACCGTGTGGTACAAGGCCGAAGCCGCCAACCATGAGACTGTCACCGGCAGCTTTACCATCACCATCGGCAAGGCGGCGCTGACCAACGTCTCCGTCCGGCAGGACGGCGCACTGGCCTACAACGGCAAGGCCCAGACCGCCCGGATGGCCGCCTCCGCTGCCACCGTGGACGGCTCCGCCGCCACCTTCACGTACAGCGCGGAGAAAAACGGCATCTACGGTCCCGCCGTACCGGCCTTCTCCGCCGTGGGCACCTACACTGTGTGGTACAAGGCTGAGGCCGCCAGCCACAAGGCCGTCACCGGCAGCGTGGACATCACCATCGACAAGGGTGTCCTGCCCGATCCCACCGTCACGGTGGATGTGACCAACAACTACGCCGCCACATACAGCGTGGACCTCCGCGCGGTGCTGGACGCCATCCTGCCCGCCGGCTGCCAGCTGGGCGCGGTGGAGTACGGCGGCCTGAACTTCGAGGGCGACGAGACCTATTACGACGTCATGCGCAGTACCCTCTCCAACAAGGGTGTGCTGACGCTGGCCATCAACGCGGTGGACACCGATACGGAGGGTCTGGCGGCCACGGTGAGGGTCATCGTCACCACCGGCAGCTATCAGGACATCACCATCACGGTGCGGCTCAACGCGGTGAACAAGACCGTTCCCGCCGGCGGCCCCACCCTCAGCAGGACCACCCTGGACTACGGCCAGCGGCTGGGCACCATCCGCCTGTCCGGCGCCATGCAGGACGGCAGCACCGTGGTGAAGGGCACCTTCGCTTGGGCGGAGCCCTCCTTCTGCCCCGCCAGCGGCAGCTATGACGCAGAGTGGGTGTTCACCCCCGAGGACGACAGCCGCTATGCCGCCGTCAGCGGCACATCGGCCATCACCGTCAATGCGCCCGCCGGAAAGACCTACAACGTGGGCGGCACGGTGCTGGAATACGGCATCACCGGCAGCTCCGAGCAACCTCTGGAGGGTGCAGTCGTCACCATCCGCAGGGGCATGGACATCTACGGCCAGTCTCAGGCTACCGACGCGGACGGCCATTTCCACATCGGCCAGCTGCTCCCCGGCACATACAACGCGGTGATAGCATACAGCGGTAAGACCGTCACCGCCAAGCTCCAGATCGTGGACAAGGACGCGGTGCTGACCGTCCGCATCCCCCGCGAGGATGTCAGCAGCGAGCTGGAGATCGCGGACCCCACCGACCTTACGGAGCACACGGTGGTGGGCGGTCTGGACGCCGAGGCCGAGAAGCAGTTCTCCGACATGGGCGATGTCTCCGTCGCCCTCAGCATGACCATCCGCGAGCGGCCGCAGGATGACAGCAGCGCCGCCCAGAATGCCATCCGCGAGCTGGTGAAGAACAAGACGCTGCGCTTTGTGGACATGACCCTCACCATGGTCCGAAATGGCCAGCTCTCGGAGCTGAAGGACGCGGGGACCGTGCTGGAGATCATCCTCCCCTGCGACACCAGCCGCAGCGTTACCGTGGCGCGCTATCACGCGGACGGTAACGGTCAGGCGCAGGCCATGCTCCTGACCCAGAGCACCACCGGCGCGGAGGGCACGTTCTACGTCGATCGCGAAGGCCAGTGCATCCATATCTTCGCCAGCAAGTTCTCTACCTACGCCATCGGCTATGGCCGCACCTCCAACAGCGGCCATGTGCCGGATGACGGCGAAAAGACCTCCCCCACTACCGCCGATGCGGGCCTGCTGGCCTATGGCATAGCGGCGCTGGGCAGCTATACCGGTACGGCGCTGCTGCTGCGCCGCCGCAAGCGCGAGGACTGAGCAGGCGCACGAAGCAAAGCCGCCGCCCCGGACACCGTTCTCGGTGTCCGGGGCGGCTCCCTTTCCGCTCTCTTTCTCAAATGCGATTTGACTTTTGCGGCACGTTTTGTTATATCGCAGGTAGAGCAAGCGAACCACAGTATTCGGTGATCCGGAGCCGGAAGCCGCCGGATACCTCCCGTAAAGCCCCCTTGCACATCTGCCCCTCCGCTGGTACAATACAGGAAAATACCGCAAGGAGGGGCAAACATGATCCTGTACTTTTCCGGCACCGGCAACAGCCGCCACGCGGCCCAGCGCATGGCGGACGCGCTGGGCGACACCCTGCTGTCCCTGAATGACCGCATCCGGAGCGGCGACACCTCGCCCGTTGAAACGGGTGAGCGTCTGGTCATCGTCACCCCCACCTACGCCTGGCGCATCCCCCGTCTGGTGCGGGACTGGCTGCTGCGCACGGAGCTCACCGGCGCAAAGCAGGCGTGGTTCGTCATGACCTGCGGCAGCGAGATTGGCCGCGCCAACCACTATAACCGCCAGCTCTGCGTCGAAAAGGGCCTGACCTGCATGGGCACGGCCCAGCTGGTGATGCCGGAGAACTACATCGCCATGTTCGGCGTGCCCCAGGCGGAGGAGGCCCGCCGCATCGTGGCCCGGGCGGAGCCGGACATCGACCGCGCCATCGCTGCCGTCCGCGCCGGACAGCCCTTCTCCCCCACCCGCGATCACCTCTACGACCGCTTCATGAGCGGGCCGGTGAACCCCATTTTCTACGCCGTCTGCGTCAGGGCGGGGCCCTTCACCGCCAGTGATGCCTGCACCGGCTGCGGCCAGTGCGTCCGGCGATGTCCCACCAACAACATCGTTCTGCGGGAGGGCAAGCCGGTCTGGAGCAAGGACTGCACCCACTGCATGGCCTGCATCTGCTACTGCCCTGCAGAGGCCATCGAGTACGGCAAAAAGAGCCTCGGCAAGCCCCGCTACCACTTTGAAGCCCTGTGATAAGGAGGCCCCCGCTATGACACTCTACATCAACGCCTGTGCCCGTCCCGACTCCCGCACGGACCGTCTGGCCCGCGCCCTGCTGGCCACGCTGGGAGACTACGAGGAGCTGCGGCTCTACGATCTGCCCCTGCTGCCGCTGAACACGGAGCGCCTGGCCCGCCGCGACGCCCTGCTGGCGCGCCGCGCCTATGACGACGATTTCTTCCGCTGCGCCCGTCAGTTCGCGGCGGCGGACAAAATCGTGCTGGCCGCGCCCCTGTGGGACCTGTGCTTTCCGGCGCAGCTGAAGCTCTATCTGGAGAACATCTACATCACCGGCATCGTCACCCGCTACGATGAGGCGGGCTGCCCCGTGGGCCTGTGCCGCGCTCAGAAGCTATACTACGTCAGCACCTCCGGCGGCCCTTACGACCCGCGATTCAGCTATCAGTACCTCCGCGCCCTGTGTGTGGAGTGCTTCGGCATCCCCGAGACGGAGCTCCTGATGGCGGAGAATCTGGACGTGGACGACTGCGACCCCGAGGCCATCCTGCGGGACGCCATGAGCCGGTACGGCCTGACGCCCCAGCCCTGAACAGAAAAGCGCCCGAGGCCATGGGCCTCGGGCACTTTTTCTCTTGTTCTGTCTATTCTCTCTCCACCGGCATAAAAGAGGGCCCCGCGGCCATGCCACGGAGCCCTCTTTGCCTATTTCGCTCAGTCGCCCACGCCGGTGTGGACGACCTTGCCCATGTTCCACAGCATCGCCACACGCCGCGCGGCCTCCAGCCGCTCCTCCGGCGTATGATACTCCGCATGGGCGGTCTCGGCGCCGCAGTCCATGCAGCACACGGAGACACTCCAGCCCTGCTCATCCTGCATGGCGCCGATGCCGCGGCAGACAGGGCAATCCTCCAGCTCGATCTCAAAGATAGGGTCCATCATCGTTCCTCCTCATTTCGTTGTCCGTTCATAGGCCAGCCGCGGCGTACCGTCCGCCACATGGATGACGCCGCACCGCATAAAGCCCGCCCGCTCCATGCACCGCTGCATGGTATCGTTGGCCGCATGTGTGTCCGCTCGCAGGTGGCCGCACTGCGTGGCCGCCCAGGCCGCCGTCTCCGCGAACACACCGCGATGGCTGCCGTCGCTGCCCAGCCGGTGGATGGTGCCGTAGGGACTGTCGTCCCGCCACGCGCCCCGGATGCGCCGGTAGGTCGGGTCCTCGCCCAGGATAAAGGCAAACACGGCGTACACGCCGCCTCCGTCCTCCAGCACGTACAGCTGTCCCGCCGCCAGATCCTGCCGCAGCAGCTCCTCCGACGGGTAGCCGTTCACCCACTGGGCGGTGTTGCCGTGCGCCCGCATGTACCGCCGCGCCACGTTGTAAATGGTCAGGATGCGGGGCAGATCCTGCTCTCTCGCCGCCCGTACCATCAGTTTTTCAGGCTCTGCAGCGGCGCAGGGATGCGTCCGCCGCGGGCGATAAAGTCGGCGCTGGACGCCTCGTGTACCGGCATCACCGGCGCGGAGCCCAGCAGGCCGCCCATCTCCACCATGTCGCCCACATCGGCCCCCTCCACGGGGATCACACGCACGGCGGTGGTCTTGCTGTTCACCATACCCACCGCCGCCTCATCGGCGATGATGGCCGCGATGGTCTCGGCACTGGTACTCCCCGGCACGGCGATCATGTCCAATCCCACGGAGCACACGCAGGTCATGGCCTCCAGCTTGTCGATGGTCAGGGTGCCGTCCAACGCGGCGGCGATCATGCCCTCGTCCTCCGACACGGGGATAAACGCGCCGGACAGGCCGCCCACGTGGCCGGACGCCATGACGCCGCCCTTCTTCACCGCGTCGTTCAGCAGGGCCAGCGCCGCCGTGGTGCCGTGGGTACCGCAGACGGCAAGGCCCATTTCCTCCAGAATGCGGGCCACGCTGTCGCCTACCGCGGGGGTGGGCGCCAGCGACAGATCCACGATGCCGAATGGCGTATCCAGCCGCCGGGACGCCTCCGCCGCCACCATCTGACCCATACGGGTGATCTGGAACGCCGTTTTCTTGATGGTCTCCGCCACCACGTCAAAGGGCTGCCCCTTGCAGGACTGCAAAGCGTGGTACACCACGCCCGGGCCGGACACGCCCACGTTGATGACGCTGTCCGCCTCGCCCACGCCGTGGAACGCACCGGCCATGAAGGGGTTGTCCTCCACAGCGTTGCAGAACACCACCAGCTTGGCGCAGCCCAGCCCGTCCTGAGCGCGGGTCAGGTGGGCCGTCTCCTTGATGATGCGCCCCATACGGGCCACAGCATCCATGTTGATGCCCGCCTTGGTGCTGCCCACGTTGACGCTGGAGCACACCAGCTCCGTCTGGGCCAGCGCCTGAGGAATGGATCGCAGCAGCAGCTCGTCGCCCTTGCTGAAGCCCTTCTGCACCAGAGCGGAGTACCCGCCGATAAAGTTGACGCCGCAGGTGTGGGCCGCCCGATCCAGTGTCATGGCGAAGGGCACGTAGTCCTCGGTGTCGCAGCTCCCCGCCACCAGCGCCATGGGCGTCACGGAGATGCGCTTGTTGACGATGGGGATACCGAACTCGCTCTCGATGTCCTCACCGGTGCGTACCAGCTTCTCCGCGCGGCGGCAGATCTTGTCGTAAATTTTCCGGCAGCAGCGATCCGCGTCCTCGCTGACGCAGTCCAGCAGGGAGATGCCCATAGTGATGGTGCGGATGTCCAGATGCTGCTTGTCGATCATGTCGATGGTATCGAAAATATTCTGCAAACTCAGCATGTCGCGTCCCTCTTTTTTTACAGCTTGTGCATGGCGTCGAAGATGTCCTCCCTCTGGATGCGGACAGACAGTCCCCGTCCCTCGCCGTATTCCTTCAGGGCGGTGCGCAGCCTGTCAAAGGGCTCCTGACACAGCGTCAGGTCCACCACCATCATCATGGTGAAATATCCCTCCATAATGGTCTGACTGATGTCCAGCACATTGATCTCGTAGGCCGCCAGCGTGTTGCACACACCGGCGATGATGCCCACCTGATCCTTACCCACCACAGTTACGATCGCTTTCATGTCCTTCACTCCTTCTTTGGATGATATTTACTCCATCTCGTCCAGCGTCAGCTGGAACGAGCCTAAAAAGTGCTCACGGAAATACCGCAGCTCCGGCATGTCATAGCTCTCCAGCGCCTCCGCCGTCTGCCGTGCCGCCTGCCGGAACTCCTCGTTTCCGGCCTTCAGCTCCTCCAGGCATTTGATATGGGCGCTGAGCTTGTCCGCCGCCTTCACCAGCTCCTCCACCTCCGCATCGGCGGGGCGCAGGATGTTCTCATAGATAGGCCGCAGCTCCGGCGGCAGCATGGCCAGCAGCTTCTGGTCCGCCACCTCCTCCACCTTGCGGTAGGCCTCCCGTATCTCGGGGTTGAAGTATTTGATGGGCGTGGGCATGTCGCCGGTGAGGATCTCCCCCGCGTCGTGGTACAGCGCCGCTGCGGCCACCGCACCGGCATCCACCTGCCCGCCGAAAAACTCGTTCCGTATCACTGCCAGCGCGTGGGCCAGCACCGCCACCTGATGGCTGTGTTCCTGAATATTCTCCCGGACGCTGTTGCGCATCAGCGCCCACCGCTCGATGTAGCGCATCCTGTCGATATAGGCGAAAAAGTGATTCATTATGTCAACTCCCCTCGCAGTATCTCCCCGTCGACGCCAGTGATCTTCACATCCAGTATAACGTTATGCAGCCCATCCGCCGCCACGCCGACTTCCATATAGTTGGGGGCGTGGCCGGTGTAGAGGCCGTCCTTGGCCTGCTCAAACAGCACAGGGTACACCTGCCCCACGCAGCCCTCCAGATACGCGCGGTGCATCCGCTCCGCCACCTGTCCGGCCCGGGCAGTCCGCTGCTCCTTGACGGCGGGCGGCACCTGCCCCATAGCCGCGGCCTTGGTACCGGGGCGGATGGAATAAGGGAAGATGTGCATGGCTGCGAAGCCGCATTCCTCGATGAATGCCAGCGTCTGGCCGAACTCCTCCTCCGTCTCCTCCGGAAACCCGCAGATGAGATCCGTGGTGATGGCGGGCCGGTGGAAATACTGGTTCAGCAGCCGCACCGACTCCCGAAACCGCGCCGTATCGTACTTCCGGTTCATCCGCTTCAGCGTGGCGTCACAGCCGGACTGCAAAGACAGATGAAAGTGGGGACACAGATGGGGCAGCGCGGCGGCACGGCGGCAGAAGTCCTCCGTGATGGTACGGGGCTCCAGACTGCCCAGCCGCAGCCGCATATCCCCTGCGGCGGCGGACACCGCCTCCAAAAGGTCGATGAGGCTCTCCCCGTTTTTCAGGTCGCGGCCCCAGCTGGAGATCTCGATACCGGTGAATACCAGCTCCCGATACCCCTCCCGCCGCAGGTGCTCCGTCTGGGCCACAGCCTCCGCCTTGGGCAGGGAACGCACCGGCCCGCGGGCATAGGGGATGATGCAGTACGTGCAGAAGTTGACGCAGCCGTCCTCCACCTTCAGCATGGCGCGGGTGCGTTCCGCCATGCCGCCTGCAGGCAGCACCTCGAATTCCCTGCGGCGCAGGGCGTCGTCCAGCATCGTCACCTGCTTCTCACGGCCCACTTGCTCCAGCAGGTCCAGAAATGCCATGCGGTCGCCGGTACCGGCGATGAGATCCACGTCCAGCCCCGCCGCCTCCTCCGCGTGGGTCTGCACGTAGCAGCCGCAGGCGGCCACTACCGCGTTGGGGTTCAGCTTCCGGCATCGCCGGATCATCTGCCGCGACTTCTTGTCGCTGACGGCGGTGACGGAGCAGGTGTTGACGATGTAGACATCCGCCTTCTGGTCGAAGGGTACCAGCGTGTGACCCCGCCGCACCAGCTCCTGCTCCATGGCCTGTGTTTCATATTGATTGACCTTACAGCCTAATGTGTAAATCGCTGCCTGCATGGGATTCTCCTTGCACTTTCCGTCGAATATCGGTATAATATATCGTATCGCTTTTATCGCCGCGATAGCAGTCCAATGGTAACGCTTTATTATACTGGATACTTCCGCCGGTGGCAAGCCCTCCGGCCTATGAAATTGAGAGGTTTTTCCCATGATCTATCTGGATAATGCCGCCACCACGCCGGTACCCGCCGCTGTGGCTGACACCATGTACGATGTGCTGACCCATCACTTCGGCAATCCCTCCTCCCAGTATCCCGCGGGGCAGGAGATGAAAAAGGCCGTGGAGGGCTGGCGCGCCGTGATCGCCGGGGCGCTGCACTGCCCGCCGGAGCGCCTGTATTTTACCTCCTGCGGCACGGAATCGGACAACTGGGCCATCCAGTCCGCCGTCTGGCAGGGCCGCCATACCGGCAAGCACATCATCACCACCGCCGTGGAGCACAGCGCCGTGCTGGAGCCGTGCCGCTGGCTGACACAGCAGGGGTACGAGGTCACCTGCCTCAAGCCCGACCGCACCGGCCACGTCACCGTGGAGCAGGTGGCGTCCGCCCTGCGGGAGGACACGGTGCTGGTGTCCATGATGCTGGTGAACAACGAGACGGGCTGCGTTTTCCCCGTGGCGGAGACGGCTCAGCTCCTGCGTGACCGAAAATCCCGCGCCCTGCTGCACTGCGACGCGGTGCAGGGCTTTCTGAAGGTACCCTGCGACCCGGAGGGCTGGGGCGTGGACATGATGAGCCTGTCCGCCCACAAGCTGGGCGGCCCCAAGGGCGTGGGCGCCCTGTATATCTCGGAGCGCTTTCGGAATGTCCGGCCCCTGCTGCCCGGCGGCGGGCAGGAGCGCGGCCTGCGCTCCGGCACGGAAGCCACCGCCCAGATCGCCGGCTTTGCCAAGGCGGTGGAGCTGCGCCTGACGGACTATGACGCCAAGCTCGCCCATATGGCCGCCCTGCGGGACTACTGCCGTGAAAGGCTGCTGAGCATTCCCGGCATGGTGCCGGTGGCCGCCGGTACGGCCCCCCACATCCTGGCCATGTCGCTGGCGGGTTACCCCAGCGCCAATATCGTCACCGATCTGGGCGCCCAGGGCATCTGCATCTCCGCGGGCTCCGCCTGCCACCAGGGCAAGGCCAGTCACGTGGTGTCGGCGCTGGGTCTTGACAAGCGCACCGCCGCCGGTGTCATCCGCATCTCCTTCTCCCCCGAAAATACGGAAACAGACGTGGACGCCCTGTATGAGGCGCTGAAAGCCCATCAGGCCGCCCGTTTTCCCATGCTTTGAGAGGTTCTTCATCATGCAGAAAGCACTCCGCCGCGATAAGAGCTTTTATCGCTATCTGGCTCGTCTCACCGCCCCCATCGCACTTCAGAATCTCATCACGTTTTCCCTTGGGTTGATCGATACTTTAATGGTCAGCCAGCTGGGAAACACGGAAATGGCCGCCGTCACCACCGCCAACGTGCCGGTATTCCTGCTGATCTCCATTGTATTCGGCGTCCAGTCCGGCGTCGGAATCCTCATCAGCCAGTACTGGGGCAAAAAGGATCTGGAAAATATCAGCCGCGCCATGGGCGTAGCCGCCTATCTGGGCGTGGGCATCGCCGCCGTGCTGGCTGCGGCGTTCTTCCTCTGGCCCGTGGAGATCATGGACTTGCTCAGCAACAAGCACGAGCTGTCGCTGCTGGGCGCGCCGTACCTGCGCATCATCGGATTTTCCTACGTGTTCAACATGCTGTCGTCCATCTACGTCAGCGCCCAGCGCAGCGTGGAGAACTCCTCCTTCGGCATGAAGCTGTTCGGCATGTCTACCGTCATCAACACCGGCATGAACTACCTGCTGATCTTCGGCAAGGCGGGCCTCCCCATGCTGGGCGTGGAGGGCGCCGCCGTAGCTACTCTCATCAGCCGCGTGGCGGAGTTCGCCGTGTGCCTTATCTGCGCCCTGCGCAGCAGGACCATTCCCCTGCGCCTGCGGGCCTTTTTCCACCCGGGCTGGGAGATGTGCCGCCGGTTCATCAAATACTCCTCCCCCGTACTGCTCAATGAGATCGCCTGGGGCCTTGGCAACAGCATGCTTACCGTGATTTTGGGCTACACCGTGAACTCCGTGGAGTATCTGGCGGCCAACGCCGTCATGGGCAACCTGAACCGCCTGTTCCTAGTGGTGTGCTTCGGCCTGGGCGCCGCCACCGCCGTCATTGTGGGCAAGGCCATCGGCGAGGGCAAGAGCCATCAGGAGGTGCTGGACCTGAGCCACACCCTGCTGTGGGTCACCATTCTGGTGGGTCTGGTGCTGGCGGCGGTCGCGCTGGCGCTGGTACCCCTGCTGTTCCAGCCCATCGTGTTTCCCCTGTTCAAGCTCTATGACCAGACAGCCCAGATCGCCACGGCGCTGGCCGTCACCGGCTTCGCCTCCATCCCCCTGCATGCCTACTCCATCACCGCCGTCACCGGTGTGCTCCGCGCCGGAGGCGATGTGTTCTGCTCCGCCGCACTGGACATCTCCCCCCAGTGGCTGGTGGCCCTGCCTTTGACGGCGGTGATAGCACTGGTGATGAACGCCTCCTGCTGGTGGGTGGCTGCCGCCGTGCAAGCCGAGTCCCTGCTGAAATGTCCCCTGTGCTGGTACCGCATCCGCAAGGGCCGCTGGATACACGACGTGACACTGCCGGAGGGGCGTGACCTATGACCAGTCTGTTCGTCTGCCCCCTGTGCGGCGGTACGCTGGTCCGGCAGGACGGCGCCTACCGCTGCCCCGCCGGTCACAGCTTCGACATCGCCCGCGAGGGCCACACCTATCTGCTCCCCGTGAATCGGAAGCACTCCAAGGCCCCGGGCGACGACAAGGCCATGGCCGCCGCCCGCAGCGCCTTCCTCTCCAGGGACTATTACGCCCCACTGCGTGATGCGTTATGTGAACTCTCCGTTTCCCTGACCGGCGACGCTCCCGCGGTGCTGGACAGCGGCTGCGGCGAGGGATATTACACCGCCGCCATCTACCGCGCCCTGTGCGGGGCCGGTAAATCGCCCCGCGTGGCCGGTACGGACATCTCCAAATTCATTCTCCGGCTGGCCGCCAAGCGGGAACATGCGCTGGAGCTGGCTGTGGCCTCCTCCTACCGCCTGCCGGTGGCGGACGGAAGCATCGACCTGCTGTTGAACTGCTTCTCCCCGCTGGCCATTGAGGAATTCCGCCGCGTCCTGCGGCCGGAGGGCCACTTCCTCTACGTGGTCCCCTCCGCCATGCACCTCTGGGAGATGAAGCAGGTGCTCTATGACCGCCCCTACCCCAACGAGGTGAAGGAGACGCCCTACGGCGGCTTTCGCTACGTCACCATCCGCCATGTGGAGGACACCATCCATCTGGACAATCCCGCCGATATTCAGGCGCTGTTCGGCATGACCCCCTACTGCTGGAAAACGCCGAAAAGCGGCGTCGAAAGATTATGTAAACTTGATACACTGGACTGCCGCATCGCCTTCGACATCCACGTGTTCCAACGAGAAAGCCGGTGAACCCTATGGAAAAAACCGTCATCCCTCCCCGCCGCCGCAGCCGCCGCAGGAGACGCCGCAGTCTGCTGCCGCTGGCCATCCTGCTGGCCGCACTGGCCATTGCCGTGCCGGTGATTCTGAGCCTGCTGCCCCGCCAGCCCCGTGTCGAGCCGGAGCCGGAGGACCCCCATGCGGGTCAGGTCTATGTCAATGACGGCGCCAACATGGTCTGGCTGACACCCCACAAAAATCTGGCGGTAAACCCCTTTACCGCCAACGATTTCACCCGTGATGAGAACGGCGTCCTCCGCTACACCGGCATGTCCGGCACGGTGCGGCTGGGCGTGGACGTGTCCGACTATCAGTCCGGAACGGACTGGCAGCAGCTGGCCCGGCAGGGTGTAGATTTCGCCATCCTCCGCGTGGGCTATCGCGGCTACACCCAGGGCGCTCTCCGTGAGGACAGCAGCTTCCGCACCTTCGTCCGCGGCGCACGCGCCGCCGGTATCGACGTAGGCGCCTACTTTTTCTCCCAGGCCGTCACGGTGCAGGAGGCCATTATGGAGGCCGACTACGTGCTTGGCCTGCTGGATGGCGTGCCGCTGGACCTGCCGGTCTACTTCGACTGGGAGCCGGTATTCGCCGACGATTCCCGTACCGCCTCCTTCGATGCCTCCCGTCTGACCAACATAGCCGCCGCCTTCTGCCGCGTCGTGGAGCAGGGCGGCTGCTCCGCCGGTATTTATCTGAACCGGCAGCAGGGGTATTACCAGTACGACCTGAGCCGTCTGGCCGACTGGTCCCTCTGGGTGGCGGATTACAACGACTATCCCGATTTCTACTATGCCTTCGACATGTGGCAGTACAGCGACAGCGCCGCGCTGGATGGGGTGCCCACTCAGGCAGATCTGAACTTCCTGTTCGTGCCCTCACCGCGGGGGTAGGATCGGATAAAGTACAAACAAGGCAGCCTGCGGCGGATGCCGCAGGCTGCCCTGTTGTTTACCTGATTCAGTTCTTTTTGCCGCCGTGGGTGGCCTTCATACGCTTCTCGTGATTCAGGATGGTCTTGCGCATACGCAGGCTCTTAGGCGTGACCTCCAGCAGCTCGTCGTCCGCCAGAAACTCCAGACACTGCTCCAGACTCATCTTGCGGGGCGGTACCAGACGCAGTGCCTCATCGGAACCGGCGGCGCGCATATTGGTCATCTGCTTCTTCTTGCACACGTTGACCGTAATGTCCTCCTGCTTGGGGGAGACGCCCACGATCATGCCCTCATACACCGGCACGCCCGGGCCGATGAACAGAGCGCCGCGCTCCTGGGCATTGAACAGGCCGTAGCCCACGCTCTCGCCCGTTTCGAAGGAGACCAGGGAGCCGGTGTTGCGGCGGCTCAGGTCGCCCTTATAGGGGGCGTAGCTGTCGAACACGCTGGCCATAATGCCCTCGCCGCGGGTATCCGTCAGGAACTCGTTGCGGTAGCCGAACAGGCCGCGGCTGGGGACCAGAAACTCGATCTTCATCCGGCTGCCCACGGGGGTCATCTCCAGCATGTCCGCCTTGCGGCTGCCCAGCTTCTCAATGACCGCACCCACGCTCTCGCTGGGAACGTCCACTACCAGGCGCTCGATGGGCTCGCACTTCTTGCCGTCTATGGTCTGGTACAGCACACGGGGGGGCGACACCTGGAACTCGTAGCCCTCGCGGCGCATGGTCTCGATGAGGATGGACAGGCTCATCTCACCGCGGCCCGCCACGTTGAAGGCATCGGCGGCGCCCTCGATCTCCGTGACACGCAGGGACACGTCCTTCAGCGTCTCGCGGAACAGGCGCTCCCGCAGCTGGCGGGAGGTAACGAACTTTCCCTCGCGGCCGGCGTAGGGGGAGTCGTTGATGGAGAACGTCATCTCCATGGTGGGGGCACTGATCTTCACAAAGGGCAGCGGCTCCACGCAGTCCGGCACGCAGATGGTGTCGCCGATGGTGATGTCGCCGATGCCGGACATGGCGATGATGTTGCCCGCCGTGGCCTCGGTGATGGGCTTTTTGCCCAGACCGTCAAACTCGTACATGCTGACGGCCTTGGCCTTCTTGGCCGGCGCGTCGGGATCGTGGTAGTTGCACACCGCGATCTCCTGATTTTGCTTCAGTACGCCGCGCTCCACGCGGCCGATGGCGATACGGCCCACGAACTCGTTATAGTCAATGGCGCTGACCAGCATCTGGAACGGCTGGTCCAGGTCGGCCTCCGGCGCGGGGATATAGTCCAGAATGGTGTCGAACAGAGGCTTCAGGTCGGTGCCCACCACATCGGGGGAGTAACTGGCGGTACCGTTGCGGGCGGAACAGAACAGCATGGGGCTGTCCAGCTGCTCGGCGGTGGCATCCAGATCCAGCAGCAGCTCCAGCACCTCATCGACGACCTCATGGATGCGCTGGTCGGGCCGGTCGATCTTGTTGATGACCACGATGACGCGATGGCCCAGCTCCAGGGCGCGGCTGAGGACGAAGCGGGTCTGGGGCATGGGGCCCTCCGCCGCGTCCACCAGCAGGATAACGCCGTTGACCATCTTCAGGATACGCTCCACCTCGCCGCCGAAGTCGGCGTGGCCCGGAGTGTCCACAATGTTGATCTTGGTGTCGCCATACTGGATGGCGGTGTTCTTGGCCAGAATGGTGATGCCGCGTTCACGCTCCAGATCGTTGGAGTCCATGACTCGCTCCACCGTTTCCTGATTCTCGCGGTAGACGCCGCCCTGCTTGAGCATCTGATCCACCAGTGTGGTCTTGCCGTGGTCGACGTGGGCGATGATCGCCACATTTCTCAATTTCTCGTTCTGCAAAGGTAAGACCCCTTTCTCTCGGGTATAAATTCACTAACCTTTGTATTATATGCTCTCAAAGAGGTGATTGCAAGCCTTTTCCCCAACTTTTTCTTTCTTTCACCGTTGACAAACCCTCCGTATCTGCGTTACAATGGCAATCGTGGTATGTCTCAGTAGCTCAGCTGGATAGAGCGTGCGCCTCCTAAGCGGCAGATTGTTCGATTCCTTCGAGCAGTGAAAATTGCATAAATCTTAAAAATGTCTCAGTAGCTCAGCTGGATAGAGCACACGCCTCCTAAGGTTGTGCTCTACCAGCTGCCTTACGGGGAAAAGTGATCGTTGCCAGTCTCAATTTAATATAAGTCTCTGTAGCTCAGCAGGATAGAGCGTTCGCCTCCTAAGAATATGTTATAACGACCGCCTTTCGGGCAAAGGCGATTGACATTGAGTAAGTTTGTACCTATAATTGAATAGATTTTAAAGATGTTTCCGTAGCTCAGCTGGATAGAGCGACCGCCTCCTAAGGTTGCGTTACAACGGCCACCTCAAAAAAAACTAAATAAGGGATTGCAGTTCGACTTTGATCGGGCTATAATCATATATCAGACACGTCCATATAGCTCAGCTGGATAGAGCACACGCCTCCTAAGCGTGGGGTCGGAGGTTCAAATCCTCTTATGGACGCCAGTGAACAACGCCGAAAGCCTTTGTTTTCAAGGGTTTTCGGCTTTTCTTATATAAAAAGCTACGAAAAAGCTCTTTCACTGTATGAGATAAAATTCTACTCCAAAATTTGATTTTTGACAACCCCTCCAGAATCGAACGGTTGTTATAAGACAAAATCGCCAGCTAATTTTTAGCAGAAAACGGGCTGTTCTTGCTAATGAAAATGCCCTTCCTGCTAATCAGCCCCAAAATCGTGCCAAAAATCCAGCTAATCAAAAAAGGCGGATGTTTTGAATACCATGCAGTTATAGCAGATAAAATTAAATATCGTTATGTACATAGAGCGTCTATTTGCCCCGCATTGGGGATGGATAGGCGCTCTTTTTTTATGCCCAAACCCATGGGCAAATACAAGAGATTGGAGGTGTTTTATTTGAGCAAGCCTGTTTATACCGCAGACAAGCCGAGCGACTGTCATTACTGCTACTTCTGGACGAATGGCAGAAAGGGCTGCCGTCTGGGTAGAAATAATTGCTACTACTTAATCTCTTTGCCGCCGAAACCCAAGTCGGAATGTGATGGCTGTCCCTATGGGCGAGATCACCCGTGCATTGGTTGGTGTACGAAGAAGGTTATGCGTGAAGTGGGGCTTCGTTGATATGGATGTGTATGAACAGGAATACCGCTTCTACTATTTTGCCCGATGTCCTTACGAAAAGACGGATACGACTTTCCGCAGCATTCCGCTGACAACAGAAAGTTTTCCGCAGAAAGAAGGTGGTGAAGCCGTGTGAGTTTTGATTATTTTTACGGTCAGCAATCCGATCTATTCACATTCTATCGAGTTCCGAAGGTGTTGTTCACGAACGAGAGGTTCTGGAATATTTCTGCCGATGCCAAGATGCTGTATGGCATTTTGCTTGACCGCATGAGCCTGTCTGCCAAGAATGGTTGGATAGATAAAAACGGTAGAGTGTATATCATTTTTACAATCGACGAAGCGAAGATGGCTCTGAACTGTGCTGAACAAAAGGCTATCAAGCTGCTCAGTGAACTTGAGAAGAAAGCAGGATTGATTGAACGTAAGCGCCAGGGTTTGGGAAAGCCCAACCTGATCTATGTGAAGAACTTTATCTCTGCTGTGGATTCACAACTCTTGAATTGTGAAAATCACAATTCTGGAACAATGGAAATCACAACTCAAGAACTTCCGAAATCACAATGTAATAATACTGATATTAAAAATACTGAATTTAGTGATACTGATTCTATCTTTCCTTCCGGAAATGGTGGAATGATGGACGAGAATGACCGGTATCAAGAATACTTTGATTATTTCTCGGATCAGCTTAGTATGGATTTGTTGAAGAAGGATTACCCTTACGATTCCGAAATGCTGGATAACATTCTGGAGTTGATCGTTGAAACAGTTTGCACGAAGCGACCGTTGATTCGCATTGGTGCAGAGGAGCGTCCGGCAGAAATTGTCCGCAGTCGGTTTATGAAACTGAATGCCGAACACATTCGATATGTTATGGACTGCTTCAAGGAGAACACCACAAAGATTAGAAATATCCGTCAGTATATGCTGACTACGATATACAATGCGCCGACGACAATAGACACCTACTACGATGCTCTTGTTCGGCACGATATGTCACACGGATATTTGGAAGGAGGATTTAAGAAATTGAAAATGAAGCGAGAGGAAGGAGAGTGACGATAAATGTCGAAAAAAGCAACCATCATTGCGGTGGTCAATCAGAAAGGAGGCACTGGAAAGACCACCACCACCGAGAATCTGGGCGTTGGCTTGGCTCTTGAAGGAAAAAAGGTGCTTCTGGTAGACACCGATCCCCAGGCTTCCCTGACGGTCAGTTTGGGCAATCCCTGCCCGGATGATCTGTCTCCGACACTTTCCGATCTGATGGGAAAGATTATGATGGAAAACCCTATTACTCCCGATGAAGGGATTCTTCATCATCCGGAGGGCGTTGATTTGGTGCCGTCCAACATCGAACTCTCAGGTATGGAGGTAAAGCAGCAAATTTTTGAAGCTGTTCTGCCTGATGTGTGCTGGTCAGACGGCATAATTTCTGTACCAGTTCCTCGGATTTCTTGGCAGAAATGATCTTCGAGGATGCTACTGCGTCTGTCAGCATTTTCAGTTCTGGATACTCAAACAGGCGGCTTCCCATAAAATATTGGTTTTGGGTACTCTTGACCACCACAATATCAATTCCTGCATCGATCAGCGCATTGGTATCCGCGTAAACAGTCTGCCGCACTGCCTGAATTCCTTTTTCATTCAGATGGGCAATGATGTCAGATACTGTGGCGGGATGGTTTTCATCAGTCCGCTCATAGAGAAACTGGAGCAATTCCAGTATCCGCATATTTGTTGAATTCTGCATACTTCACCTCCTCGATTCTTAAAATGGTCTATTTTGTATGGTGTCCAGTCCCAAAGACCAGGAACAGGGCAACCACACAGAGAAGCAGGCCCATCCAATTCCGGTCTATGATCAGCTTGATTACCGCCGCAAGCAGCAGACCGCCCACCAGGAGCACAACGCCGTTCATTCAGCGTCCTCCCGAGGCATATTTCCCCATGTGGATGTCCAGCACTTCTCTGGGCGGCTGGATCAGCGCGTCCTCATACTGGCACTTCCACTGAATCTCCCGGCTCATCTGGCCATCCGCCACGCCGTCTATGGTTTCCCCATCCTGAATGGGGTTATCATGCTCCAATATGTACGATGCCACATTGTAGGCGTGGTTTACCACCCAGTTGGGGTCCATGTTGTGGAAGTGGTACTGGAGGTCGGGCAGGAACAGGGTGCTCATGCCCACCGTGTCGATGAGCATATCCTCGGTGCCCTCAATGTTGAAGAAGCGGACATTGACCCCGAAGCGAATGAAACGGTCCGACCCCTCAATCTGGTGAGAACGCACATCCTCCGCCAGAAACAGCTTGCCGCAGTTCTGGAAATAGAATGCCTCACAGGTGGGGTACAGCTCCGCCAGAGCCTCCAGAAAGTCGGCATCCAGGTTGGCACGCTCCAGCGCCGGAAGCGCCGCAGCCAGCATATCGGTGGCCACCACCTGATATTTGCACTCCCGGAAGATCCGCTCCCGGTCCTCCTGGCAGTCCCACATCTGGCTCATGAGGAAGGCGTCGAAGCCTTTGCCCTTGAACCTGTCGCATTTCATCACCATCAGCTGTACCGGGCATTTGCCGTCCTTGAATTCCGCGATATGCTCCTGTGCGGCAAAGCCGGCCATTTGCTTATCATAACAGAAGCACTCTGTTGATCCGATGTGTTTCTCTATCACAGCGGTCATGGTTTCTTTGTCCGGCATGTCCACCGGTTCTTTAAACAAAATCTGAATGAGATAGGGGCCTCCGGGCTGGGGACCCTTTTTATCATCCAGGTTTTGCTGGAAAAGTTGATTGCTCATTTGGTTTCCTCCTTCTTCTCCGGGAACAGCTTCCACCGGAACTCCAACTCTTTCTGGACAAACTCTTTCGGCAGGCCCCGGGGATTGGCAATGAGATACCATACCCGAAAGGTGCGTTTCTTCGGATCTGTTTCCTGCTGGTAGAGCTGATAACCCGCCTCATCCTCCTGAGTCCACTGTCCTGTCTGCCGCTTGGCCTGCACAAAGGGTTCCACCACCTGGTCCAGTTCCTCTTTGGTGAGGCTTGAGGCCCAGGCATGATCCACATCATTGGCGTGGGAGAGGTGGAACAACATCGAACCCATCCAGTTCTTTGCCTTGTGCTCCGGCGTTCCGAGCAATTCCGCCTGACGGCGGTACTCCTCCAGCTGTTCCGCTGTTCCGTACCGTTCCACCATCTGTTCCCGCACATGGATGCACCAGCTGTAATCCCCCGGCTGGATAAAGGGGGCACAGACCGGCTGGAGCGCCTCTGCTGGGTCCACCTCAAAGCGGTCGATAAAGTCGAGGTAGTGAGCTTTGATCAGGGGCAGAAAGGTGTCCAGCAACCTGGTGTTCAGCCGCAGGTCCTCTGTCAGCATCCGAAAGAATGAACCGCCTGTTGTCGGTTCTATTTTGAAAGAGTAGAGCCGATCATCTCCCTGCTTAATGATACAGCTGAAGCCCACCTCCACATTTCCATAGCCGATTTCGTAGTCTATGTAGTTGTAGCGGCTCCGGTCAAACCAGACCTGATAGGTCAGGCCGTTTTTCATTTTCTTTTTGAAGTCGCCTTTTTTCAGCCGCTTCCAGCCCTTTTCCTCCAGCCCCAGGCCGTTCCATAGGTAGTCCAGAAACTCCTGAAATATATCTGCCGGGCGTTTTTGCTCCACGGTCTCCACCTCCTGACGAATCCTCCTTAATAATCAAGCAGGATGGGCACCTGCTGTTCCTCGGCAAACCGCATGGCCCGCCAGAACATGGAGAAGGCGAACTTGGCAAGAGATTGGGTGTCATACTGGGTGTGTTCCGGGATGTCTGCCTTGCTATACTGTCCATCTGAGTCTACGGTTCCGTCTACCGGGTATCCCTCCGTGTCTGCCCAGCCAAGGATGGTATCCTCATCGGCCTGCCATGCCAGCTGGTTCAGCCTTTCCAGCTCCTTCCGCAGTCCGCCCAAGGTGGCGATAGCGACGGTGTCATCGGTGGGCAGAGGGCCTTGGAACAGAAAGCTGTCGGTGAGGGGAAGCCACCAAGTCACGCCCCGAAACAGGGACCACACCCGCTCCTCGTCCGATGCAAGGCGGGCAATCAAGGGATGCTCCCCGAAGATCCAGTCCTTCTCCACGGTGGGAGGCACCGGTTCCTCGTATGTACGACAGGCGGCCACCAGCAGCATAGCGCCGAAGGCATCCCAATCCGGCTTGTCCGTGTAATAGGGCTTCTCATTATTCTCCGGCCAGGGGGCGTAGGGGGGCTGGTCCGGCTGAGAAATGGCGGCCAGAATCTGATCCCGCCAGTTCTCCACCGCCGCCTGAACATCGGTCGGGGACAATTCCTCGTCGTCGGCGGGTTCCCCATCCGGGGTGATGCGGTTGAAGGAATATCCGTTTTCCTCCGCCCACTGCTGAACAACGGTTTTCCAGTTGTGAGAATAGTACCGGGTCAGCGTCCCGGCGTAGATGTCAAGTCCCATAGTGTTTGCCTCCTTTTCTGCTTGGTCAAAGCCGTTCCAGGGTACAGTCGTGCCCGGAATGGTCTGTATCCAAAATGATTTCCACAATGGTGTCCATCGTCTCTTTTCCGAGATTACGGACGCTTTTTTCATAGGCCAGCCACTGGATGTGGATGGGTTGTCCATACTCATGCCGCCCAAAACCGCCCCGAAGAATATCGTTGAAAGCGTTCAGGTTCCGACCGATCTTCCAATCCAAGCCACAGATGAACACCTGCTCCACCTCGTCATAAAAACCGGCCATGTTAGAAAAGCGGCGACCGTCAATGGTGAACATCTCTCTCATGTCCATATAAACGGCTCCTTTAAGTCATATTTCTCCATGATCTTATTTTCCAAGGCTTCATAGGCATCCATATCCTCTGGTTGCGCTGGAATACCCTTTTGCCAATAACCGTTCCCATAGTAGAAAAACATAGCCCAGTAATAAGGCAGGTCATGGCTGAACATCGCCACTCCCATGGCATCGGCCACTGGCTCTGCCAGCGGTGAGCGATCCACTATCTGGGAGGCTTCCTCATAGGAGATCCCCACCAGCTCCACCAGCAGGTGCTTCACCAGTTCACAGAAGCTGTGCTGGTTGAATATGACCTGACCATCCTCATCTTTGAACACGATGCCATCTCTCACCATAATATTCTGCTCCGTTTCTTACTCCTCGTCCCCGGCCTTGAAGTTGTAGATGGGGCGGATGACCTTTACCACATCCGCCGTGGGGCCGATGTTGTCCAGAATATCCTGCATCCCCTTGTAGGCCATGGGGCACTCATCCAAGGTGGCCTTGCTCACCGAGGTGGTGTAGACCTCTGCCATCTGCTTTTTGAATTCAGACACCGTGAAGGACTGTTTGGCGTCCGCCCGGCTCATCAGGCGGCCGGCGCCGTGGGGAGCAGAGCAGTTCCAATCCTCGTTACCCTTGCCCACGCAGAGCAGGCTCCCGTCCCGCATATTGATGGGGATGAGCAGTCGCTCGCCCTCTTTGGCGGACACAGCTCCTTTCCGCAGGATCATGGCGTCGGTATCGATATAGTTGTGGATGGTGGTGAACTGCTCCTCCACATGGAGCTTCATGCCTTTGACGATCTCGTCCATCATGGCCTGCCGGTTGAGCATGGCGAAGTGCTGGACGATCTTCATGTCGTGGATATACTGCTCAAACAACTCTCCGGACACATAGGCCAGGGCCTTGGGGATGTTGGTTTGCTTGAGGTTTTTCAGTTTCTTCAGTTCTTTCTGGATCTCCTTCTCCCGGCCCTCCGCTTTCATTCGGGCAATCAGCGCCTCGATGGAGGCATCGTCAGTGCGGTTGAGCACCTTATAGCCCGCCTCCTGGTAATAGCTGGCCACCTCCACACCCAAGTGACGGCTGCCGGAGTGAACCACGATGTAGAGATTTCCCTCGTCGTCCTTGTCCACCTCAATGAAGTGGTTCCCACCACCCAGCGTACCGATGCTTTTTTCCGCCCGGAGGAGATCCACATGGCGGGCACAGCACAACTCACTCAGGTCGATCTCATTGAGGTAGCGGTGGGCCTTATCCCGGATGGAGAAGCCGGAGGGGATCTTTTCATAAATCAGCTTGTCCAGCTTTTGAAGCTCCAGCCGCCCCTCCCGGATGCGGGTGGTCTCCATGCCGCACCCGATGTCCACACCCACCAGATTGGGCACCACCTTGTCGGTGATGGTCATGGTGGTGCCGATAGTACAGCCCGCCCCGGCGTGAATGTCGGGCATGAGCCGGATGCGGCTACCCGCCGTAAATTCCTGATTGCACAGCTCCTGAACCTGTGCGATGGAGGCGCTGTCCACCACATCGGTGAAGATCTTGGCCTCATTGTATTTTCCTTTGATTTCGATCATAATTTCCTCGCAATATTCTATGGGGCATGGCCCCGTCAAGTCATCTCATACAGCAGGGCAGCGTCGCCCTGCACCAGTTCCAGATGGGAGCGCAGCGTTTCAAGCCCGCTTTGCACCGCCTCGGTGGGCAGATCCCAGTCCGGGGCAATTTCAGCGGCCAGCTCCGGGAGGTCCTGCTCCCGCAGAGCTGCCAGCAGTTGAGACGCCAGCTCTCCCTCCAGCAGAGCGCAGTCCAGGGTGTCCTCCGTCTGGGGAGCAGGAAAACGGACATCCAGATCCAGTTCGCTCTCACACCAGTCCCAGATGGCCATATAGACCGCGCCGGAGCAGTCGCCGTTTGACAGTTCCTGCCGCCGGCCGTCTTTGAGAAGGTAAAAGGATGCGATCTGTGACATAGTTGTTCCTCCTGAATGTTATTCTTTTTCCATCAGCCCTTCTGCCTGCATCCGGATCACATAGAAGGCCCGCACCCAGTCCAGTTCCTGCTCCATGGATTTCTCCAAAGCCAGCAGGTGGCGCTTTCCCAGCCTGCGGTCCAGGAGGGCAAAGATGCGGACAAGAGGATTCTGGCTGACAAGGCTTTTCTCAATGCTCTGGTTGTCAAAGATCCCAAACGCCTCATAGAACACCTTTTGGTCAAAGGTGCCCTGCTCCAGCGCAAAGGCATGAGCCTGGTCGATGGCTTCTTTCGCGGAGTCGCAATCTTTCAGCGTTGTGGACCGCAGGTGATGAAATTTCGTCCACACATTCTCAAAATAGATGTAGTAGTTGCTCCGCAGTACTTCCACACCGTCCATACGAATGGCTGCCCGGCCCTCATGGTCGGCGCTTTTGCTGTAACTGGTGGCAAAATACTGAATGTGACCCCGGAGCGCCGGGCACAGGTAATCATTCTCCAATTTGTTCCGGATTCCACTCCAAGTGGATACGCTTGCCATGTTACCACCTCTCAGTCACGATAGATACCCACGACCAGGATATAGTCATCATCTCCATGAAAATCCTGACACTTGTTATAGAAGTCTCTCAAAGTTCTAAATTCGGCCAACGCTGCATCCCGATTTTCCACTCCGTTCTGTTGGAGATACTTGTCCAGGAAAGCATCTTCATCCACCTCATTGAGGGCAGAAACGATGTCATCCAGATCCTCCAAGAGAGTGTAGGCCACCTGACCATCATCAACGAAATCAACACCTACGATTGCTTGGCTGAGCGGTTCATGAGAGATCGGTTCTGTCCCAGGGCATCCCACCAGCGCCATGTGGAGCTCATTCCACAGGCGGATTTTTTCGGTGTAGAGAAATTCATGCTGATTTGCCGCTGTTTTCAAAGCATCAACCGTATTCTCGCCACTGAAAACAGCATTCATGAGTTCATCTTCAGCAGGGGCGCTTCCATAAAAATAGTGGGCAATGTTTTCAGTGTTCATTGAGATACCTCGCCAGTTTCTTCTCCAGCAGTTCTGCCATATCATTGCAGAGGCGCTTTACCTTGTCCTGCTCATGGGCGTAGTACCAGATGGTTTCCTCTCCGGGGCGGAGCAGGAGCTGGTCGCCGTCCGCTTCTTTCCAGAACTCGCCCAGCACACAATACCGCTCGCCATGAATGGTCAGATTAAATGTTCCAGAGAGTTCAACGATTACGCCTGTGGATACATTGATGCCTGCGGTCAGCAGGAAAAACTCCCGCACCTGGGACGGGAGCGTGAAGTCCAGCACGCTTTCTTGATTCCCGATCTGCTCCTCCGTGGCGGCGGGTTTGATCTCGTCAGAGGGGTCCAGCACCTTTGCCAACGCCTTGGAGAACTTGGGGTATCGGCCAAATAACTCCGGGTTATTGGCCTTGAATTCCTTTTGCTTTTCCCTCTGCACCCGCTCCTGCTCCTTACAGAAAGCGTCCAGCTCCGCCAGATACCGCTCCTGGTAGAGATTGCTGGCTTCAAATGCTGTGCCGCTCTTTTCCAGAATGGCGATGGCTCTCTTTTGGCTGCCAAACACCGGGACCCACTGAAAACCGTGTCGGCAGGGCTTCAGTTTCAGAAATTCACCCCGACTCAGCAGGGCTTCCAACTCCGTCTCATGTTCGTCCCACCAGTTCCGCCAACTTTCTGGTGTTTCCCGCCCCTCGACCAAGTCCAGGAGTTTTTCTGTCAATGATTCTTTGTCCATAGGTGTCCACGCTCTTTCTCCGCCATCACTTCCACATTACTCGGTAGCACAAAGCTCATTCATTTTTGGAATCAGTATTTTATCCATCCACTGGCAAACAATCTCAAAGGTATTGTTAATCTTTTCTTCATTTCCTATATCAAGATATATTTCATTGTCTCTCAAACTGTAAAACAGTGGTTGTGTGTTGATGTCTGGTTTGGCATAACCATAAGGGTCGTATGGACGGGTGTTGATTATATAGCAAACCTCTATGCTTATGCTATCCTTTGTGTTCCCGCCGAATGAGGAAAACGCAATCATATAGGTGAAATTTTTACTGTGCCTCGTAAGTGTTTTGTCGGATTTTTTATACTTGAAGCCTAAATGCCCGTACTTCCCTTGCAACTTGGTTCCAAGCATTTGCATTGCTTCGTTAAAGTTCATTGTGCCCCCTCCATTTTCTCATCGTAAAAATAAATATAGTTCATTTCTCCGTTTCAGAGGGCGCAGGAATAGATGCTCATGGCCCCGTAATCGGTGTGCAGGACCAGCCCGCTTTGGGTAAAGGCAAAATTCACCTGCCGCACCACAAAGGGGTCGTCAATAGAGGCCAGCAGTTGGCCGCTGCCGGTATCCCACAGCTCTATGGGGGAGCTGCCACGATCCTGCTGAACGGCCATCAGACTGCCCCTTGTCCGCACCATACAGGTGTCTGAAAAATTTAGCCCCTGCCGGACCGAAAACGGGAAAGGATTGGCAATCTCCTCTCCGGTCTGGGTCAGATAGAACCTGCCGCCCACCGAGAAGCACTGGTCATCCGGAGAGAAGAAGGGATGCCAGCCCGCATTGGGGATCACAACTTTTTGGGCGGACTTCAGATCGACCAGCACATACTCACCCTCGGTGACACGGTAGACCGCTTTGCTCTGCCGGGGAGAGAGCATCCCGAAGCAGTAATAGGCAAAATTCGGATCTTTTGACTTCTTACATTTTACCGTTTCCCGCCACACTTTCGTGTTGCTGCCAAAGGCAAAGACGACGATCTCCTCGCCCGTGTACCACAGGGCCAGGTCGCCACTGACATCCAGCATGGTCTTCATGCTGTTTTTCTTGTTGGCAAAGGGCGTGACCTCATGGGTGCGGAGCGAGAACTGCTGGAGAAGATAGCTGTTGTTCAGAAGAAGGGTGTCATTGGAGCAGAGGACCTGCTCATAGGTCATCCGCTTGGCACCCAGAGAGACCGTTTCAAGGCTCTCCCCGCTGCCATCGAAGTGATAGAGGGTCTCGTCCTCAAAATCTCCGACCACCCTCGTCAGGAAGAAGTCATCCCTTGCGGGAGAGGCGGCCAGGGGCATGAAGCCGTTACTGTCCTTACCGACAAACCGATGGCACCGCGCCTGCCCAACAGCGGCATCCCGATTCTGATAGACAAATCCTTTCCGCATCTGGCCCATCATGGCGCTGGCAGCCTTGCTCCTGACCTGGAAAGCGGAGTCGCACAGGATCTCCTTGACCTTCCCGCCATTCAAGCAGGTTCGGATGGTATGGCCGTCAATTTCAATCCGCCACTGCTTATTTGTAGTGGGGTTGAGGAAGGTTTTTTCAATCATGGCTTTGACTCCTCCCTTTGAATCAGGATGGTTTTTCCCTCGGCGTTGATGTCATAAAGGTCATCCAAATGGATATGGAAGCCATCCACACGAGCGGTTTCCGCCATCCCCAGAGCGGCTTTCGCCAACAGGAGCAGCCCCGCCCGGTTTCCCGTTAACTCCAATTCATTTCCATCGGCATGGGTGGTAAAGGAGAGGTAGGCTTCCGGTTCCACTGGGAGGATAGGCAGTAGTTCGTCATTCAGTTGAATGGTCAGTGTTCTGGTTTTCATCACTTACCGAAATACCTCCCATCAATCCCACCAGAAATACCAGACGGTGGACTGCCACAGGACATCTGCCAAGGAGCCAATGCTTCCATCCTCATTCTGATCCAGATCTGGGCAGAAGCCATATTGCTCCACAGCCACCTCCATAGCTCTTTCCTTGGAGATCGGAGTTGGAAGTTCAAACTCCAATTCATCGTGGCTCATGGCGGCAGGGATGGCACCATGCTGCTGGAACCAGTATTTGGCCGCAGCCATCAGCTCCGGTGTGTCGGGGCAGTCATTCCAGTTTCCGAAGGGCAGGTAGGCGAAGATCTCCCAAGGATTCTTCACCGGGATCTTGGCCAGAATGAGCGGATAGGTCATCTCAGTATCATCATCCCAGTAGCTGGAGAAGCGGTCATTAGGTTCTCCGCCCTCCATCTCGCCCAAGACTTCCTCATCCCAGTCCATATCGTCATCTTCGGCTTCTTCCTTGCGCTGGCCGGTCAATTCCTCCAAAACCGTCTTTCCGTCCTTGACGGGGGTAGAGAGCATCTTCTTCCGGTACTCCGTTACAGCTTTGAGGTCAAATTCGTAAATGTCTACATCATTCTTCGGGTCGGCGTTCATTACCAGACATTCCAACAGCGTTTCATCATCCGCCTGGATAAGCACGGGAACAAAGCCCTCCCGTACCCCCAGCCGCTGGGCGTAGCTGTATGCCGACATGATGGGGTCATCATCTGCCATGGATGGGAAATAAGTACACTCGCAGTCCAAATACTCCATGATGGCCTGAGCCACCTCGGAAGGCTCCAGTGTGTCCTCGTCGAAGTCCTGTCCCTGCCAGTTAGCAAAGCGTTCTTCGATCACCTCTGCCATAGCCTGATAGTAGTCCTCGTCAAAGGGGATGAACAGGTAGGCTTCATCTTGGAACTCATCGGAGTGATACCGCTCTGGGCCGAAGAAGCAGAGGGCGTTGTCGTCAACATCGGCAGGATAGTAGGGACTGTCGCCCTCTCCATAGTAATAGCCCGCAAAGGCACGGCCTTGATGATTGAACAGCACAGAGAACAGACAGCCGTCCAGCTCATCCCGGATAAACTCCCGCAGATCCACGCTGGCAGAATCAGCCTTGACCTTTTCTACGACCTCTCCGTACTCCGCAAGGAATTCTTCACCCATCAGGTCGTGCTCCATGCACCAGCGCAGGTAGATGGCCATGTGGTTATAAGCATTGATGGGGTCAATAGGCAGTTCCTTTTCCTCGATGCTATCGATGTGATAGGAAGCATCGTCCATCTCACCGTCAAAATCATCATTGGAAAGGGTGCCACGAGTGATAGCATCCTGGCGGGTGGGGTTTACTACAAAACTGATCCCCCTCATTTTGTTCAGCAGAGCGTCTGTATCATGTTCCAGTTTATAGTCCAACTCGTCCTCATAAAGCGGAATGACCTGATAGAAGTTGACCTCCTCGCCGCCCGGCAGGGTGCAGACCTCGCTGCCATCCTCCGTATCCTGGGGACCGATCAGGGTAGCAGTACACAGTTTGGTGTTGTCTGCAAATGGTTCCCGGTTCTCCACTGTATGACCATGTCCCAACCAACTGTCACAGTTGATGGGCAGACGGGCCAAGGATTTCAGCAGGCGGATGGGCCAGTACCACTTTTCGTCTTTCATGGACTCCTGATCCAGCTTCCAGTCCGCAGGCAGCGCGATAGCCAGCTCCGCCCGCTCCAGCTTATATTCCACCAGCTCCTCCGGCACATTCATCCGGTGAGCGCCCATACCCATGGTGACCAGGGTGCAATAGTCCCGCTCCTCAGTGGGCGGCACCATGCAGATGTCCACATGGATGTCTGGAGAAACCAGCTCGTGGAACACATTCTCGACCTTGCCGAAATACTGCTGGATGTGTCCCTCGACGGCCTCCATCTCCTCCTCGGTGTAGACCTCGGGAACACCGGCTTCTTCATCCTCGGGCATTTCGCCGTCCGGGTCATCGCCGTCATCGTCAGGGTCACCGTCCGATGACTCCCAGGAGATTTTCAGCGTCATCTGCTCCTCCGGCAGACCGACGCCAGGGCTGCGGGTGATGGTGTGCTTATCATCTGCCGCAAAACCGATAGTTTCTCCATCGTGGAGTTCCACATCGTTCTCCAGCACATAGGACACAAGGCTGGCCAAAAAGTCCCGCAGGTCGCTCGGCTTGGCATCGGTGCCCAGCACCTCCATCTCGTCTTTGCCAAACACATCCATGCCGTAGGTGTAGCCATTCATGCCATTCTCGTTTCTCCACAGACCGAACCAGATCCAGTTGAAGATGGGTAGTTCGCCGTCCTGCATCATGTCGGCAAAGCCCTCATAGAACCGGGGTTCAAACACCACGCCGCTGGTGTAGATGCCGGTGGCATATTCCTGACGGCAGCAGGCGGCGACCACCTTGGTGTAGAGCTTGCCCTTTTCCAGCAGGTTTTCCTCCTTGCCCAGCACCGCCACCATGATGTGGGCACAGTGCTCCTTGGCAACCTTGACGGCGTCCTCCCACATATAGTTGTTCTCGGCATTCAGTTCCGCTTCGCCGTTGGGGATGGGATAGGTCGCCAGGCTGACGGCGGCGACCATGTCGCCCACTTCGAACACCAGCGCGTCATCGTCCTTCTCCTCGCTGGCATCGTATTCATCCACGGCGATATCCCACTTTTCCTTCATGTCCCGGATGAACTGCTCTTTATCCCATTCTCCCTTGGACAGGAGGACAAATCCGGTGAAAACGCCTGTGTGGTCACTCTCATCCTCGGCCTCTGCCTCGGCCCGCTTTGCGATCTCTTTCTGGCACTCTTGAATCACCGCCGGGGCATCCTTGTCTTCGGGGTCCAGTTCTGCCCACCGCTGGGCGTAGGGGATAGCCTGTTCCTCCTGCCCATAGAGATACTGATAGCCGTAGGCCATCCGCATATTCCACTCCGCCTTGTCCTGGCCTTCCTCCCGGACGGACTCCAGTACCTCAATGGCGCGGCGCAGGGCCTTGTCTCCCTTATAGTTAGGAGTACCCTCGTCGTGGTCCCCGATGATGGCGTAATTCTCCAGCGCCCGCGCCATGGCGTAGGCAATGCGATAGTTCCGCCAGTCCTCCGGGATGGCGTTGAGGGCCTGGATGCAGCGGGTGTACTCGTCCTCGTCGTTCCACTGCTCCAGCTGCTGGAAGTATTCTTCTTCGTTCTGCGGGGTGTAAGGGATATAATCCATGCCCGCCAGCGTCTCGTCCAGCTCGGGGGCCTGATCCTCATCGTCCGGTTCCTCCTCGGACGGTGTTTTTAGGTTCACTGTGCCCGCCTCCCGGCGGAAGGTGTGGAAACTGGCCCAGGGGATATCGCTGTCCTCAAAGAAATTTTTGGCCATCTGGAGCGCCGTCTGGATGTCCCAGGCGATGAAATCCACATAGCCGCAGTAGAGGCCGGTGGCTCCTCCAGTGAGAGTGAGTACCTCCGGACCGTCGCCGGTGGTGAACAATTCCTCCAGCTTATCCCGGAAGTCGAAGATCTTCTGGGTTCCTTCTTTCTCCCGCAGGGTATCCAGAGGGTAGCAGAAGAAGCCCGCCACCGCGCCGTCAGCATGGAGATCGTCCATGAAGTCATTGTCGGCATTCAGGTAGCCGTTGATGAGCGGCACACAGCAGGTGGAACCGGCCATTACATCCAGCCGCCAGTCAGCGTCGGGGTCTTCATTGGGTTTCATTTCGTAGCCAAGATAGCTCTCCAGATAGGCTTCTGGATCGGTAGAGAGTTCCAGACCCCGCTCCTTCAGAGCGTCGGGAAGCTGGGACATAAGAATGGACGGCTCCGCCCTGGGTTCCTCCAGCACATCAAAGCTGTCTATGTATCTCATGTGGGGAATCTCGCCCAGCACTTGGTCGGTGAGGGTGGTGAGCATCCACCAGACCCGGCCTTCCGCCTCCCGGAGCATGGGCAGCAGCTTTTCACAGTAGGCGGAGAGGGCGAAGCTGTTTTCGCCCTGCTCCTCCAGCCAGATCTGCACATCATCCCCGGAGATGTCCCATCCATCCTCGGTACGCAGACCGATGTTCTGGAGGGGCTGACGGCCCACAAGGATGTTCCAGTGCTCCAGCACCTCCTTGGGGGCGTGTTTCTGGAAGTAGACCAGCTCAAACAGCTTGACCTTATCACCCTCCGGGGTGAGGATCAGCTCGTACTTCTCGCCGTTGAAGCCCATCTCGAAGGAGATTTCATCAAAGGCCAGATTCAGGGTTTCCTCCATTTGGGCCACGAGTTCTGCACCGCGGGTGTGATCCTTGTCGTCATCCATCATCTGGCGCAATTCTGCTTCCATCTCGGCAAAGGTTTCCCACCAGTTCTCTGTCCGATCCCGGAAGCACTCCCAGAACTGCGGCAGAGAAATACCCTGCTTGCACCGGTCGATAAACTCTTTGGTGTCATCGTCACCAGGGCGGACTTCCAATGCCTTTTCAAAATATCGCAGAGCCCGGCCCTCCTGATCCAGATAAAAGTAGGAGTAACCCATGCGGAAGTTCCAGTAATAATCGTCCTCGAAGTATTCCTCATGGGGCTTTAGCAGAGCGAGGGCCTTTTTGAGCATTTCTTTGCAAGTTGGCTTATGTGGGTCTGCCAGATTGTTATAGGCACGGGCTAACTCACTGTCCATCTCAGGGGTACGCTCCTCGGCGGGGATGGCCTCCAGCGCATCAATAATTTTATGTTGTTTGCTCTCCTCATGCCACTTCTGGCACTGCTTCAAAATGTCCATATCAGGGTCCTCCTCGTCCTCATCCGGTTTCCAGTCTTTGATCTGCTGGAACACACCGTTCTCATCCCGCTCAAAGGCGCAGGGGGCGGGGGTGTTCAGCAGAGAAATGATGTCGGGATCGTCGTTGCAAATTGTGTTCAGCTTGTAAATCCCGGCATTGTTGGGGTCGTCCATGTACGCCTCGCTCTCGTCACCGGCGGTAAAGCGCCAGCCGCTGTCCCAGCCGCCGTCCGGATTCTCCCGGTAGCAGTAGCCAACCTTGTAGCCCTCCATCGTAATGCGGTTGGTGGCGATACAGCCATCGGCGCCCTCCCAGTCGGGGAGCAGATTCTTCATGTCCTCTGCCTTTACATAGTAGTCCCGGTTGCGGCCAGCGGCCTCGTACAGCTCCTTCCGCAGCGCCTCCACATCCCGAGCCATCTCCTGGATCTCCTCGTTATCCATCATCTCGCTGAGGTCGTATTCCAGCGGGGCATGGACAAAGTCCGCCAGGGCCTTGTTCATGGCGTCATGCTCCTCTGGCGTAGCAGTGATGCGGATACGGCGGGCGGGGGTGTTGTACTCGTCCAGATCCTGAAGGTTTACACTGCCACTGACGCTGCACTCCAGCAGGATGGCGGCCAGGTCGGTGACCACATCAATGGCGAAGTGAAAGTCCATCTCCACACCATCGGAATGTGTAAACTCCAGGTACTCCACGGTTTGGCGAAAGTCCCAGTTCTGCTTGTCCAGACCGATCTTGGAGAAAATCTCGCTGAGGGGGATCTCCTCCTTTTTCTGATCCTCTAAAAATGCCACAAGGTTCAGACTGTCATCGGAACCGCCAATAAAGTTGCCCCAGTATTTTTTGATATACATTTGTCGTGCCTCCTGTTCTGAATCCAGTCGATCAATGAGCTGATTCAAGTGTTCCAACCACGCAGGAGCGATCTCACCGCTATCCTCGTTCTTCCAAAGATCCATAATCTCACGGATGCCGTCCTCGTCCGGCACCTCGTTTTTGATGTCGGTGAGCTGCCGCAGCAGGAAAGCAAGTGCTTCTTTGGATGCTGTGAAACCGGTGACTTTATCCCATATAGCTTCTTCATGATCGTAGTCCAGCTTGCCGTTATCCTTCCATTGGAAATACAGCTCCGCCAGAGCCATCGCAGTATTGTCAAAGAGAAAGTCGATTTGTGAGAAGTCAGATCCCAGCATGACTTCCTCTTTCATCAGTTCAATCATCTCGCCCAGATCCATTACCGGATGCTCCGGTACATATTCATTTTTGAGGATGTCCAGTACATCCAGCCCTTCGTCACGCTCTAATGCTTTTATACCCCATGCTCCCATGTCGGCACCTCTCTTTCTTTATTTCGTATCAAGCTTCTATTGTCAATCATGGTTCTCCACCCGGATAATGGGCCGGTAGAAGTCATAATCTCCGTTTAGTTCCTTGTCCTCCTGCACTTCCGGCTTACAGTGGGGCGAACAGGGTAGGAAACCGAGAAATGGGCCCAGCCCGCCGCAGATATTGCACCCGCCGTCACCGCCGCAGGTGGTAAGTCTATCAGCCTGCACCACTTCCCGCATATAGGGATCGTAGGCGATGGACAGGCCGAAGAAGTTGGGTTCCTCCATATCATAGGGCCGGTTCTCATCCTCATCCATGTCCTCAAACCAGCGTAGACGCATGGAGTAGTCTAACCCATCTCCCCATGGGAACAGGGTCCGACATCCGCCGCCGCACAGGTAGGCCCACTCGTCCGCTGTGGGCAGCGAAAGCCCCTGCTTTTCCAGCCCGGCAAGAAGCGCATCGTAGTCTGTGCAGTGATAGATCCAGGTATGAAATCCATCTTCTGTCCGTTCTATGCGGGCCGACTGATGCAAGGTAAGACTGCTGCTGTCACTCCAAGCAAAATCACGGAATTCCTTCAGCCAGTCAGGGTGGGCAGTCAGCCTGGGATCGTCCATCTTGACCGGCTCCCAGCACAGTTCCTCCAGCTCCCGGCCCACCAGCATGGGGCCAATGACCGCCTGCCGAACGGGAGCCATGCTTTCCCGGATCATCTCTTCCGGGTTCTGCGGTTCCATCTCCCACTCCTGGAACAGATAGTCCAATTCCTCCCGGCTCTCCTGATTCAGTCCCTCGGCAAACTGCTCCCAGCCCAGGGTGACGGTATCGCCGGGGACAAAGACGAACTCCCGACCATCTTTCTTGAAGATGCCGGTGGTGCAGCTCTGGCCCCAGTGGTCAAAGGTATGTAGACCGAGAAAGGTCATAGTATAACGAGCAGCCAGGCTTTCCATCAGCGCCTGCTTCTCGGTGGTATCCATTTGATTGAATTGGGGACGGGACAGTTTTTCGTTCATGGAAAGTCCTCCTTCGATTCGTTTTGCGTGTTCCAGCAGATAGCTCTGACCATCCTGCTTGGCCCATTCCAAGTATTGTGGAAGCTGGTCGGAATGGATGGCATCCAGTGAAATCAGAACGGCGATCCGCTGGTATTCCTGAAGTTCAGGAGAGTAACAGTTGCGCTCCCAAAACAGCGGAGCGAACTGTTCCACACAGTCAGGACGCAGAGCAGGCATCGCCAAAAGCGCCCGCCGGCTCACATATTCATTGGGGTCCTTTGCGAAATCCAGAATTATATCCCTGACTTTCTGACTACATGAGCATTCCGGCAGATAGGCGGCAAACTGCCACTTGGCCTCATTCTCATTGGAAGCTGCGGCCCTGCGGCAGAGGCACTCAAACCATTGTGGATGGGAAGTGGTCTCCTGTATAAATCCCTCCGCTTCGTTGGCCCTGGCAATTAAATAGACCATCTCATCCAGTAGGACGCTGTCTGCCGTTTCTGCATCCATTTGGGTCAACATATGGCAAAAGGCACTGTAAGTATCATTCCAGTATGGATAATCGACTTCCCATTCACCGCCGAGTTCCTCGCTGGTTTTGCCGGGATAAGTGGCTTCCTGCCATTGATGGAATTTGATTGCCTGCTTCAGCAGGCGTTCACGAATGCCCTTTGCCATGTGCTCACCTCACGATTCTCCGCACAGTTTTCCGATCTCCAATGCCTGCTCCACAAGGCTCAGGAGCAGACTGGAAAAGCTATTTGCGATCTCCTCCAAATTGGAATAGTCGCAGTTATAACCCTGGACTCTGCCGCTCTCCAAGTCAAGGAATACGATACTTCCATCACCCAAACCGCCAATAGGAAATACAGGACCATGCTCACATTCGCTCATGTAGTCCACAAAGGCATCCTGAAATGTGGGGTAGGCTTCCTCCAATTCCTTTAGTGTGAAGATCCACGGCTCAGCCAAATAGCAGCCGCCGAAGTTCAAAAGCAGCCAGCGGTACTCTGCCGGAATGGGAGCATATCTGCTTTCAAATCGTTTCACAGCATCCTCTGGTTCCGGGAAGATACCCTTTGTGAAGGGGCTTGCTTTATAAGCAGTTTGAATTTTACTGCGGTATTTTTCCAAATTCATGTCATGCATTGTGTTTCCCTCACAGAGCATCCAGATTTTCCTGTAGATCGCCCTGCATCAAGTGTTGGGCAATGGCCCGGTTCAATTCCTTATGGGGGTGATAAGCGGCCTGCTCTACATCGTGCAGGCACTCCTCCATCAGTGCCTCCGGAGAAATGCCTTCCTGTTTTCCATAAAGGTGACCGAAGGCATAGCACACTGATTTGAGAAAGCCGAAAATATAGTCGTGATTTCCACGCATACTGGGTAGGTCATTGAACGAGCCCATACCTCCGTATGCCCGAAGGTGGTGGGAAACCTCCCGCCGCTGGGTCCAGTCCTCAATATCCCGCTCCAGCCAGCCGATCCAGTTTTTGAATTCCGGGTGGTCTGTCTGTAAAATCGACCGCAGACAGATCAGAGCCTCCGTATAAATATCGGTCTGTTTCATAGGCCATCGCCCCCCAAAATACCTCCATAGAGAACACCGTTTTTCCCGAGGAACAGCATCTGGCTGCGAAGTAGGCTGCACTGCTCCACAGCGACCTTGTTTCCGTCACAGGTGGGAATAGCCTCCTGTTTTTGCCCAAGACGATCACCATGAGCAGTAAGGAAGTAGAATTTGTCCCGTTGCTGGTATCCGCCTTGAAACAGGAAGGTATTGCCGGACGGGGCAACAGAAAAAGCTCCGCTTCCTTCGATTGGCAGTTCAAACACAAAGTCCTCTTTGAAGTTCGTCCGCACCAGCCGGAATTCATCGTAATAATAAAACCACAGGTTTTCTTCTTCGTCCAGGCTGATGGCGTAGCAGTCATAGATGGAATACTTCTCATTCTTCCAGAGAGGAGTTCCATCCGATGTCCATGCAATCAGGCCGCAATCACCCAGAGGTTCATCCCAACCGTAATTACCAAATACACCTTCATCAAAGTAGCTGGTAATGATGGTGCCATCTTTTTTTACCACGCAGTCTTGAATGCCATCCCCCAGGCAGAAACGGGACAGCACAGCTCCGTCCCGGCTGACGATCCAGGCGTTCTGGTCGGGGCCGTTTTCCCGATAGGCGCATCTTGCTCCCAGCAGGAGGAAGTGTTCACCTGCAGGCCGCAAATAATGGAACTGGAACTTCAAGAGACCAAGAGGAAACAGCGTCGTTTCCAGCACCCGCTGTTCCGCCCAATCCAACTGGATTTCCACCGCGGTATAGGTGGAAGGAATGCTGAGCCAGTCCTTACCCTGTGTTTCGGAGGGCTGTTCCATGAGAAGATAGACTTTTCCATCCCTTGCCGTGAAAAAGTCTGTTACTTCTGTGCCCTCCAGATGGTTTTCCCGGCGCAGCTGGTCCAGGTCAATGATGGAGAACAACGGCAGATTTTTTGCTTTTAAGGATTTGTTCATTGGGACTCCTCCTGGTTACTTTAACGCTCCATCATAGGTGTGAGTTTCCCAGATGGACTCAAATTCTGCTTTCTCTATTACACAGGCGTGGAACTCCTCACCCCAGACATGGGCGTTCAACTCATCCACGGTGGGGATCGGTGTAATCTCGATGGCGCCGTCGTAAAGGTCAGGGATGTTGCGGGTGCGGCCATCTGCAAAGATGTCGATGGAGCGGAGGACCAGCCACTCATTTTCGGTATCCACTTCATAGAGGATGACCGCTGGCTCTCCATCCGGTGCGCCCTCCCAAAAGAGTTTGATGTACTCGATCATTCCATTTCCCTCATTTGAACCAATGCCACCCCGTCATGGTGCCGGTTACCTCATCTATCTGTACCGCAATATCATAATTGCCGCGACAGCCCAGCAAAGCTGTAGGATGGTCGTTTTCCAGAATCAAATCATAAAACTCAACCGCTATGTCTTGGAATTCCTTCGGAATCTCCAGTGCAGAGAAGAAATCCACTGATTGAGCATTTTGGAAAAATTCAATGGCCGTTTTACTGCATTTTACTATAATCCCTGTTTGAGTGGTCAACTCTTTCATGCTTTCGCAGCCTCGCTCATGTTCAGATACATCCCCATCGTTTTTTCATTGTCACAGGCCGCCCGGATCATTTTGGACAGTAGCATCAAATCGTCGATGTATTGGGAGTACACGCAGAACACATCCTCGTCGGAATCAAAGTGAAACAGATCCACGCCGCTGTTATTTTCCTCGAACTCCTGGATCACGCCCCGGACAAGCCGCTCCCAATCCGCGCTGCTGCCTGTCAGTCCCAGCCGTCGGAATTTCTCTGTCCGGAATCCGTCGCTGATCTTTAGCAGAAGGGAGATCGCATAGGGGTGGTGGGGAATGAGAAAGAATGGCGCGATCTGCTCTGGTTTTACCCAGATTTTGAAGGGCGGGCGCGGATCAGGTATCCAGGGCAAGATTTCCCATTCGTCATCCCGACGATTTCCGTATTGGCAAAAGTCTTTCATGGCTTTGCCTCCTGTTTGAGTCTCTTTCTGCATTTCTCAATGTGGGCCTGTTTGGTGGCTATGATCTCCAGCACCTTCTCTGGCTTTATCCGCAGCAGAAGCGCAATCTTCTCAACAGGCATCCCGTCCGCTGCCAGCATACAGAGAATTTCCTTCTGTGCGGAGGCTTTTCCAGCAGCAAAACCAGTATCATAGTCGTGAGACAGCAGGGCAAAGAATTGCTCCGGTGTCAGAGTGGAAATCAGTTCCTGCTCCCCGTGATAGATCCTGCTGCGGAGCATTTCCAGTTCATAAAGTTTCATTTCTGCCATGCTGTACTCCAATCGTCAAATCGGTCTATGTAATCCTCCCCATAGCCCATGCGCCAGCCAATGGAGTATCGCTCGATCTCCCGGTGGGCCAGCCAAGGGGCGGCATGATTTTCTTATCTTGTAGTGCCATATTGTTTTCCTCATTTTTCTTTCAGGCTTCGCATCCGTTTCATGATCTGCTCCTGTTTTTTCGCGGTTTTACGCTACCTGCTCAAAAATCCCGCAGCTGTTCAAACTGCTCCAGCAGGGCATCTTTCTGGAGTGCATCGCCTGGCAGGGCATCCAGGATCCCCCGCAGAGCCATGTAAATTTCATCCCGTTCCTCGGTTTCGATAAAGCCCATCTTGTTGAAGGTCTGAGTGTAGACTGCCACCGCCTCAAGTGCCTGGGCTTGGGCGTCCTCGCCCGGCTCAGCGGCCAGCTTCATCAGCTGGGAACGGGTCTTGCGGTATTGATTGGCTGCCTTTTTCGCAGCGGCGGCAGGGATATGCTCCGCACCGTCCCAGCCCCGGAAGGGATTGTCCAGGTTTTGCGCCAGCCACTCCGGTTTCCGGGCCTTAGTGATCCGCAGATCCATTCCCGGCTTGCTTTTCCAGAGCTGCTTTGCCGCTTTTGCCGCCGTCTCCGGCAGGCTGGTCATCCAGAACCAGCGAAGCTCCGGCACCTGCTCCGGGGTGGGGATGTCAGCTGCGCCGAAGCCGAACAGGTCGAAGGTGGAGAGGTTCGTCAGTTCCCGGAACCCTCCCACGGCGGAGAAGTTCCCCAGGTTTCCCGGCGCGCCCCAGAGCCGCAGTTCCTTCAGGTGGGGATGGACAGCAGCCAGCCCGGTCAGATCAAAGTCCTTCAGCTCGATGCCATGCAGCCCCCGTAAGTTCGGCAGTTCCGTGTGCGGGCAGTATTCCCCGATAAATTGGAGGGTCAAGCCGCTGCCATCTTCGGGGGCATGGATGGTACAGGCGTCCGGCCCCTTGTTCTGAAACAGGAGCAGCTCCGTTCCCTCACACAGCCACAGCTCCTCCAGCCCGGTCATGTCCAGCATCAGCTTTCTGATGCTGGTGCCTCGCAGATCAAGTGTCCTCTGACCGTGGTTCAGCAGGGTCAGCTCACTGATAAAGGGATTCCCCCTCAGAAACTCCAGCAGATCCGGGTGCCACCGCTGGCAGATGAGTTCGGAGAGGCAAGGCAGCGCCTTTAGTTCCAGCGCCGAATTGAATGGCGCGTACTGATCCATCACCCGATGACTGCTGACCTTCACCGGGATACCGCCGATCTCCGTTTGCTCATCGCTCTCCATGGCCTCCTTGAAGGCCCGCCGCCGCTCCTCCGGGATGGCCTGCCACCGGATCTGGAGATACACATCATGGCCGTCACTCCAGCCTCCGTAGGAGCAGCAGGGCTGGTCGGTGAAGGGCGGCAGAGTCCCCACCAGCGTGTACTGGGGCGGGACCTCCACCGGCACCCGCAGCAGATGAAGGTCACGGGACCAGTACATGAAGTCCTTGTAGAGCGGGCGGAGCTGGGGCAGTTCCTCCGCCGTCAGAGGGGCGTCACCCACCCAGTCCAGGGAGAGGACCACCGCCCAGGGCTGCTTGCTCACCGAGTCCGGCGGCGCAATATAGGCCACCTGGCAGGCGGTGTAGCGTTTCAGATATTGGTTGTAGACTGTATAGACCTCTCCGGCGGTGGCTTTCATGGCACCACGCTCCTCTCATCAGTTCTTTTCCAGATAGAATCCCCATATGCAGTTGGAGAATTCTCCAGCGGCAAAGCGGTGGATCTGCCCGTCAATCTCCACCTGCCAGACCTCGAAGGTATGGTCTTGGTGATAGATCGGGTCTTTGACTTTTACTCGCTTGCCGGTGGTTTGCCAGTCGTAGTCAAAGATGTTCACACCGAACAATTTGCATTGACCGTCCGGACCAAAGGTTTTATATTCCAAAGCCATGTGATGCCTCACAATTCCGAGCGCTGCCAGCCGTTCAGCCGCTCCTGCACCGCGTCGATCATCCAGCCCTCGCCCACACGCTTCATGAGGAAGCGGCGGTCAAAGCCGGTATTTTTCTCTCTGGTGTAGATGCAGAGCTTGTTCTTGGTGATCTGCTCCGCGTCAAGGAATTCTTCCCCTTTGTAGGTACCCTGGGCACTGTATGAGAGGCCCAGAGGCCGGTAGCCCGGGCGGGGCTTTTCGCTCACATACTTTTCCCAGATTGCCAGCAGGCGGGGCACAGCCTGGGCATCTTCAAATCCAGCCTGCTCCATATACTGCTCCCACTCCGTCATCTCAGCAAAGAAAGCGGACAGCACCCTGCGGCATTCTTCCACCGCCTGCTTATCCAGCTGGACGGGATTTTTGGCCTTTTCCCGCTGGAGCTGGGAGAAGTGTTCCATCTGCTCCTTGGTGAATTGCATATGGGCCACCGGCTCGATGCGGTTGTTGCCAGCGATGGCCAGCAGGCCCTCATAGGTAACGGCGGTATGGTCGATCTGGATGTGGGAGAGCTTGGGGATGGAGGCCGCCTGGAGCAGACCGGCATCATCCAGCCCGGTGCGGTTGAGGGTGAGAAGGTCCAGCTTGCAGCCTTGCAAGGCGGGCAGGCCGCTGCCGTGGATGGCGGCGTTGCCGTCCAACAAAAGATAGCGCAGTTTGGGCATAGCGGAGAAAACAGGGAAACAGGCGTCGGTGAGGGCGCCGTCCTCCACGCCGAAATTGACCATGCTTTTGTGACCAGCAAAGGGGGCAAGCAGTTCATCGGTCACAGGACAGCCTTTTACATGAAAGCCAACCAGGGTGTACCTGGCCAGCCGCTCCATGATCTCTGCGGTCAGCTCCGGGGTCTCAAATTTCTTTTCCCTATCCAGGGTCAGGACGCCGTTTTCCCAGTCCGCCGTCCGCGCCCGTTTTGGCCATTCCATTACTGTTTTCCTCCTTACGCCTGCTCCTTGTAGCTGGCTTCAATGTCAATGAAGCGCACATACACGGCGCAGACTTCGCCCTTTGCATCATAGCCGAAGTAGACGGGATAGTAACCGTCACCCCAGCCAGAGGAGAAGATGGGCAGGTTGCAGTCCGTGTCCGGCACGGTCCAGTTGAGCCAGTCGCCGCAGTCCCCCTGATATTTGGGGTGGGCTTGGGCGTTTTCCTCCAGTAAGTCGCAGAACAGGTCGTTGTAGGGGTCGATGTCCGGGTCCTCCTCCAGCCGCTTGGCCCAGTATGTTTTGAAAGCCGCCTGGGTCTGGATGTCTGCAATACACCCCATTCCGGCATCTACGCCGAAACCGAAGTAGTCATCATCTCCCAGTGCCGCGTCCAGATTCTCGTTGCCCACCATGCCCAGTTCATAGCGGACAGGCTTTTCCCGGCTGACCTCCACCTTGACGCAGGCGTAGCGGTCGCCGTATTTTTCACTGGGCACCACGCAGATCTTTACCGGGTAAGTCCCGGCGGGGATCGTTTGAAGGAACGGCAGAGTGTCCTCCAGCTCCACCAGCGGATCACAGGCGAAGATTTGCCCGGTGGGGAAATGGACGGTGCCGATGTCCAGCACATCCACCGCCATATTCCCAATCACTTTTTCTGTAAAATGGGCCTCCAAGTCAACTTTGCAGGTCAGTTTATCCTTGATGGATTCGTATTTGTTCAGCCATTCGGTCGTAGGCATATCAGTTTCCTCCTGTTGATTCTGCTTCTTGATGTACACACTCTTTGAGCCGTCCCAGTAGCAGTTCACACACCGGCCATCCTGAAAATGATGGTCACAATTCGGGTAGCCGTAGAGAATATGGGCACATTCCGGGCACAGCCCCATCATCTGTGAGGAGCCTTTGAAAAACAGGCTGCCGCACTCATCACAAAGGGCCAGTTCTTTTTCTGCCATAGGGCTCACCAGTCCCGTTCCCGGATGGCCTCCTCAGTGTCAATGGGGATGCCAAACCACTCCAGAATGTAGGCCACGGTTGCCGCAATACATTCCCGCGCCACCGTTTCGATCTCGCTGTCGTTCTCGTCAAATTCCTCCTGAAGATCGTTGATGCCGCAGACCGCCTCGTCCAGCGTTTCCTGCACCGCATCGGTGTCGGTTTCGCCGCTCTCCAACAGGTCGATGACCTTCTGAAGCTCGTCCTTTACCTTGTTCACCAGAAAAGCAGGATAGTAATCGTCCTGATACATTTCGTCCAGCAGTTTGTAATTGGGGTCAAATGCTTTCATCGTGATTTCTCCTTTCTCATTCAAACATCAAACCGTATGATTCAGTCAGGCTTCCATCGTCCTCGTGAAATATACACTGGTACACAGGCTCACGCTGGGTTGCTTTGCGGAACCGCTCCAGAACCGGAGCCAGCGGCTCACCGGTAGGGATGCCGAGGGCATCAGACACCCGCCGTAAGCTGTCCACATCCATATCTTCCAAGTTACAGTTGCGCTGTCTCTGCCCATACTCCTCCAGTGTTTTGGAATCCACATACTGCTTTGCGTCACAGCAGTCGTGCCAGCAGATACAGCTCACAAGCAGGGAAAAGAGATCATCCATGCTCTCAGCCAGACGGCCAGCCTCCCCTTCGCTGCTGTAATATCCAATGGAACCATCTTCCAACAGGTGGTATTCTCCGCCGGAGCCATCTCTGGCAAAGGCCATGCCGGGCATTGAAAAGGTGCATCGGCCTTCCGCGTCATCCCGCGGGGACAACTCATCCAGCAGGAAGAAGTCAAACAGCGAATCAAATTCATCCGCCAAATCAGGGTTTTCGTGCAATATCTTCAAATAGTCCATAGCCGTTTTCCTCCGTTTACGGTTCTTGGGTCATTTCGTGCAGCCGTTCCAGCCACAGCGTTTCTTCGATCATCTCATCATTCTGGTAAAAATGGTCTTTGTCGCGGGCCAGATGATCAGCAAGTGGAGCCGCGTCCAGCGGGGTACATACCACAAAACTGTCCCGATCCGCCCCCTTGATCTCCCGGTTGAGGTAGTACACCCGCCTGGCATCGCGGGAATACCAGTGCCCAAGCAGTTCCCAGGAAGTCAGCTCTGCTTTGGGAAGCTGTTTGCCGTAGGCATATATCCGCTTCTCATCTCTGGCAAAATAGGTATCGCCCAAGGAGCGGAAAGAGGACACCTCCGCGCCCTTGATGACCTTCACCTTGCCGTCTCCGTTGTGGAAGTAGACCTGCCGGCTGTCCTTTGCATATCCCTGGGGCGCACCCGAATCGTTCTGGCCGTTGTCCAACACCTGGAAAGCTGCCAGCTCTGCATCTGAGACTCTCCCGCTGGTGGTGTAGACGGCTGTTTTGTCCATCGCGTAGGCATAGTTTAACACCCGAAACGATGCCGGGTCTGCTCCACGCAGGCGAATCCCGCCGAGAAAGCAGGCCGCAGAGGATTTGCCCCAGTAATGCCAGCAGCAGAAGTCTTTGGGCGCAACCTCCTTCAACAAGCCGTTTTCATATAGGCCAGAGAAATAGACGGCTCCATCCCGAAGGAAAAATTCGTTGTCCACCGGCTCTGTGTTGGTGATTGGTTGCAGCGTTTCTTCCTGCTCGGCTGTGATGCTCAACTCGATATCATCGTCGCTGTAAATCAAGCAGAGCCCATGAGGAGCCTTTCTATCGAAATGCAGTTCAATGTCATGGTATTTGAGGATCAAAGGTTTCCCGTCGCTTCTCATGGTGGAAACGGCATCGGGATTCCCGAAGATTTCTATGACCTCATCCTGCGATATTCCGAATTTCAGCGGTGAAATGTCCCGAGGATTCTGCAATATTTGATTGCGCCAAATAGTAAAGTCCTGTTTCATGGTTTTCCGTCCAGTGCCCCAACGGTTTTCATAGCGGCGGAATCAAATTTGCACTGCCGCAGTTCCCGTTCAATCAGGGCAAACACATCGGGGAAGCACTCGATCTCGTCCTGATACTCATATTTCGCATACAGTTTCCCGTACTCCGAGATCCAGACCTCTGCCGGGTAGTAATAGCCGATGTGACCGATGGGCTGACACTTCTGACCGGCAGCCTGTTCGATTTCCGCCAGCTCACAGCCGGACATATCCCGGAAATAGGCTTCTTCCAAATGGTTTTTGATCCCGTTGACCAGGTAAGGGAACAAAGCAAACTCAAAGTCCGCCGCCCAGTTCAGCTTTTTCTGCGCCAGGTACCACTCGCAGCACAGGCCGAAATATTTGCGATAAAACCGCTGGGTGGTCTTCATCATCGGGACGCCATGATCGGCGTAATACTTCTCCGCAATGGAGATGTCCACTTTTCGCCCTTCCTGCCATCCGGCGTACTCCATCAGCTGCTTGACCTTGCTTTTGAGATCGCCGGAAATGGGGATGCGTTCTTTCGTCACGGTGGTCACCTCCATTATTTCTCAAGTGGATAATACCAATCCTCCGGGCCATTGTAACTGACCTCAAATGCTTCTGTATCAACATTCAGTTCTGATTTGGCTGTTCGATAAGCTACAGCGGCGACCTGTTTCAGAATGGGGGTAGCCTCCTCCCAGTAGACGCATGATGCTTCATCTTCCAACTCAGAATCTTCGTCTTCCTGTTCCTCCTCAAAATTCAAAGAAAAGGATTCATTTTGAATCTCTGCGTAGAATGGAAGTTCAAAGTCCGCAGGATTGGTAATCCGGATCTCTCCAGTGGGAGCATACATCTCGGCCATACTCAGATTGCCGGCCTGAAGATATTTCTGGTATTGCTCTGCTTCGTTCTTGAGATACCGTTCCGAGGAGGCCCGGCTGTCAAAGTGGACGGCGCTTACCCCAGAGGCAAAGTCCGTTGTCAGGCTTATAGTGAACACCGTGTAATCCGGATGCTCCGCTTTCAGCTTTTTGATGGCGGTATTCACAAGGGACAGCATTTCTTCCTGGTAAAGGGCCGCGTTAAAATTCGTGTCCATGATTGTGTTCTCCCATCCTTCTGTCAAAGTTCATTCGGATACCCGATCTTATCCAGGCCCGCCTTGATTTCTTCCCATTCATTGCGCTTAGGGTTCAACGCAATGACCAGTTCTTTTGTCACCGGAACCCCATCAGCAAGCTGGCGCACAGTCTCCAAAGGCAGGTCTGCTGGGTAAAACCACTTTCCATACTCCACATAGGTCTGTGGATCGCCATCGATCAGGGGAAGCAGGTCTTTGGATGCGTCCTCGCCGTCCATGGGATTGCAGTACCAGGTGATGCCGTCTTCCGTCCAGACGCAGAAGGTACTTTTCATCTTTTTGACTTCACGGCTGCCCATGAGCTTTTGCAACGCAGGGGGCATCCCATCCGTCAGGTCTTCTATTCGGGGAAGTTTTTTCTCCCAGTCGTAGAGTTCGGAATCCACACCGTTGATTACACAGCCTTCCGGCGCAAACATGACGATCATGCTCTGGTCACTGCCATCAGTGGCAAAGAATGCCTCTTTGCCTTTTCGCCATGCGGGGTTGTATGTATAGTGGCGGATGAAGCTCCATTCCTCCTCCACCATGATGATGTCCAGAGCTGCCAGCCCTTTGCAGAAGTTTTTCAGGCGCTCCGCATTGGGAAGGCCAGATAAATCTTTTGTGGAAATCATGTGGTTATCCTCCTGTCTTTCCTCACCACAGCCGGTCGATCTTGGTATATATCTTACTGGGTTCTCTGTCCGTAAAACTGGTCAATGAGTCAGTGAGTTCTGTAAGCGGCATCACATTCAAAATATCCAGTGCATAATACCAGATCCCGGTGTCCCAGTCCCGGAACCGCCCATTGCAGACAGCTCGACCATAATCACCAGGAATCAAATCCAGTGCTAACTCATTGAGGGGCTGTTTTTGCCCTGTCTTATCGTAGGTATATCGCTCCGGCATCGCACCAATATGCCAATCATAGCGGTAATGCACCTGGATTCCAGACTCCTGCTGAATCAGTTCAAAAGGGTGAAGCCGCATTGTGCCATTAGGCTTCCATTCCATCAGCCTGCGACAGTCCCGATCAATCCGAAATCCATCGGGCCTCTGTACGATAGATGCAAAGTGAGTAGGCAGGCCAAAGGAATAGTAAGAGAAGAAGTCTTTCGGCAGCCGCATCGCTCTGGGATACTGGTTCCGTTGTGCGGCGGCGTTTCCGCCCCGACAGTCTTTATACCATTGCAGGCGGATCTGCTGAACCAGAAGTGTGGGCAGATATTTTTCTCTTTTTCGTTCCTCAGCTTTCATGAGTAATACAGAAAATCTCCTGGTTCAAATCAAAGTAGATCACCATCAGCTCGTCGGTGATCTCCGGGTTGAAGGACAGATCCATAATGAAAACTTGCTGATCCATCTCGTCATCCACCAGGCTGCCAAACCGCTTGAGCCGCAAAAAGTCCACCATCTCAGTAAAGGACAGCTTGGATGGGTCGGTTCCCGGAAAAAGATCAGCCGCAATATCCGGGCCTACATCGTCCCGGTGGAACTCCATGAAAAATGTCACAACGCTATGGTAGCGGCTGTCCTCGTCCGCCAGCGCCGCTTTGATGGCGGCTTTGGCCTTCTCCGCCAATTTCTCCGCCTCATCCAGCATTTCTCCCACCGCATCCATGGCGGTAGGATCAGCTGTCAGTTCTTTCTCTACATCGAAGAGAAAGGGCAGTCCCGATTCATCGGGAAAGGTGAAGATTTCCTCGCCAGGGGTATATGTAAAATCAATGCGTTTACAATTCAGTTTCATAGATACACCTCCTCATTGGTTTTCCAGATGGGGTAATGGGATTGGTGAATAGACCACTGTATCTCCGTCATTATCCATCTTGAGAATGATAGCAAATTCCGCTGTATTGCTGTCCTGTCCCTTTGGGAGAGGAAAGATCATTGGGGGGCAACGCAGGGCAGCATGGTTCGTGGTATTATTCCAATCTTCCATGGCAGCAGATAAAATGACATCAATGTGTGCCAATACCTTCTCAATGGAACCCGCTGAGATGTTGTAAAAAGTGGGGTTTTTATGATACTGCTCTGTGATGAAGTTTTTATAGGTTTGCACTGGCATAAAGCAAAATTCCCAATCAAGGGGATACAACCCAAGCCAATACTCATACAGTTTCATAGGCGTATCCTTACCCCTCAATGTTGGTAGCTTTGAGGCCCTTTTTCAAGGAACCGTAGACCGTTACCGCATGGTCGGTGAACATCTCGTCGCAGTCAAACCAGGCGGTAAAGCTGCCGCCGGAGGTGACGGACAGGCTCGTCATGCTGATCCGCCGGGCCAGTTCTTCCTCTGTGATGGGGTCTGTTTCCGGATCGCGGGGGTTTTCCTCATCCTGGGAAAGCCAGTTGTTAGCCAGCTCGGTCAGGTTCTTTGCCGCAAGCTCCCGCATGGCTTTGTCCCAGGTTTCACAGTCGGCCAGCAGCTTCTTGGCGGCACTGCGGGCGCGGGTCCAGGAGGGCTTGCTTTCAGCATTGACCTCCAGAGAAAGGAGCACATCCTTTCCGCACCACTGGATTTCGCCCTCGAAGGTATCATAGTCCTTGTCCAGCTTCAGCTCACCCAGCACCTGGTCCTGGATCACCACCGGCTTGTGGTACTCGTCCAGAACGGCTTGAAGTTCCGGACAGTCCTCGTGGGCCTTGACCACCTGGGAGATACACCAGGGCCATGCCACCAGATCTTTTGCCCATTCCTCTTTCATCCGGCGGATCTTCAGGCGGCAGATCTGCTCGTTTTGAAAGCGTTCCCAGCCCTTTTCGCTGTTACGCTCCTCATCGGTGACCGGCCACTCCAGCCGCTCCTCTTTGGTGCTGACCTTGCCGGTGTCACAAAATACCACGCCCAGCGTCACAACGGTCATTTCCCAAAAGTTTCCTTTCCAGTTATATCCGCCTCCAATGCAGCGATTGATCAGAGCGACCACTTCCTGCTCCTCGGGCTCGTACATCTCATAAAATTCTTCAAACATAGATCATTCTCCTTATCCCGCCGTTTGATTGCGGTATTCCTTCTCCAGTTGGGTGTACCACCGTTTCAGCATGGTTTCCAGACTGGTCTTTCCGTTGCGATCTGTAAAAACAAGAAACTTCTGCATCAGTCTGGGGAATAGATATTTGCCCGCTTTTGTCAGATCCTGATTGAGATAGACCATCCGAAGGATACGGCCCTGCCGATCCAGAGGGTTCTTTTTCAGCAGTTCCTTTTCAAAGCAGAAGCGCAGAAACACCACATTCTCGTCGTAGAAGTCCTCCACCACAGCCGCGCCAATGCTGGTGTATGTGATGTCGTACACCAACCGGCTCCAGTCAAATTTCTCGGCATAGAGTAGTTTCAGCGCCTTTGACCAGTGTTCCTCCGGGATCACCAGCATCCTGTGCTGGGCGGTACTGGAGTAGCCACGGTAGACGGGTTCCGGGTGTCCCAGCAGTTCGCTCACACTGTCGGCATAGACGAAGCACAACTCCTCGTCGAACAGGCCGCCGATAAAGTTACCATTGCAGTACAGCATATAGTTTTTGGACTTGGCCGGAGAGTAAGAGAGGTTGTATTCCTGGGAGTCCAGGATTTTATGTACTTTGTTCAAAAAATCTATTGATGTCATCGGTTTGCTCCTTATTCCTCAAACTCGCCCTCGATCATTCCGTTCAAATACCGGCCAGGGTCTGCGATGAAGTCGTCCCATTTGGCCAGAGGGTGGAACTCCTCGTGTTCGATATCCAGATACCACAGCTTTTTGTCCCTGGGGCTCCACAGCAGCAGGTAGTCACTGTAATTGTCCATGGCCGCCATGAGGGAGAGCAGCTTTTTTCGTTTCCAGGTCATCTCCTGCACATCCATGAAGGAGTAGAGCTCCGCCCACTTCACCCATTCCTGCTCCGGAAACTCCAGCCGAAGGGGGCCGGTTTTCAGATACTCCACCAGCTTGGCGGGCAGCTTATAGGGCATGAGCTGCCGGGCTTTTTCCTGTTCGTTGTGCCAGTCCTCCGGCTCCAGGGCTTTTAAGTAGTCGGCCAGCTCCTGATTTTTGTTCTGCACTGCCACGGTGTAAGGCCGGTCGCCGTATTTGTCAGCAATGGTGATGTCGGCTCCTTGCTCAATGAGCCAGCGAACCATAGGGAAATTGTTGGAGCGGGCGGCCTCGGTGACTGGGGTGGAGGCGTAAGGGAACATCATGTCCGGCTTGTGGTAATTGATATCCGCCCCTTTTTCCAGCAGCAGTTTGGCAAGCTCGGCCTGTCCATCGGACACAGCGGCCCGGAATGCCTCGCCGCCAAACTTGTCCACGGTGATCCCGGCTTGCTCCAGCACCGGGATATTCTCCGCTCGCTGTCCCCAGCGCACTTCCTGGAAGGCCCGCTCTTTCTGCTTCGGGCTGAGTTTTGCGGCCTGTCCAGCAAAGAGCGCCACCACCACCGGCCCACAACAGCGGGCAGCGGTGAGCAGCAGGGGTTGTTCCTCTGCCAGACCGGGATCAGCTCCATGCTCCAGCAGGAAGTGGATCATGGGCACATCGTTCCGAAAAACCGCGATCTCCAGCGGCATCAGTTTGATGTATTCGCTGAGCTGGATGGGAACATCTAAATCCAGACCGCCTTGGAGCAGCGCTTCCAGCTTGGGAGTGTCATGGTCGCAGATGGCAGCAGCCGTTTCTGGGAGAGTCTCCCAGCGGCCAATATATGCAATTTGGTACATAAGACACCTACTTTCGTTGTTGTTTCACTTGATAGGGAACGGTCCGGCCCAGCACCCGGCCCTTGCCAACGGCATTGGCTCCCTCATAGATTAAGAACTCCGCATTGTTTTCCAGCGGAGCGTAGTCAATGGTATCTGGATAGAGGGGTTGGGCATTCCCCAAAGCCGGTTCATCAAATGCACACTCGTCTCCGTCCAGAAAGCATACCCCCAGATATTCCGTGGTTCCTTTGACGACAAAATGGGGACAATATTTTCCACTCATCAGACTGGGGGGAGTCTTTCGCTTGCCGCTCCAGAAGATGACCTCCACATAGAGCACCGCCCGGTTTTCATCTGTCCCGATCATGCCAGTCGCTCCATTCCTGCTTAATCGCCAAACCGCTCGGCGGCATCCTGGTAAACGGTGATGCTTTTGGCCACCTTCTTTTTCTGGCTTCGGATGCGGAAGTAGTCCCGTAGAATGCGCTTCAGTTCCGGGTTTTCCACCTTGCGGGGCAGCAGGCTGATGAACATTTCGTCGTAGCTTTCGTACAGAACACCACTCCGGTTGTAACTTTGCCAAGTCACCGTAGGCTTTCGACCTTCAGGGTCTTTGGCCAGATCAAAAAGCCACCGCTCATCCAGCTCCACATAGCGTTCAAACATAAAGGTCGTGTCATAGGACCCGTAGCGGTCATGGCCCCAAAAGATGAACGCAGTCATTCCATCAGGCCCCAGGCGTTCATAGGTCCAGTCCTCCGGATAACAGCGGTAATCCAGCATCCCCAGAGCATTGAACAGGTAGATTTCTTTGGGAGTGCCCAGCAGGAGCGAATAGGTTTCATACACCTGTTCCTTGGGCTGGGTGATAATTGCTTTCATAAAGACTGGAATCAGCCAACTGCCGCCATAGCGTTCATATAGTTCATCGGCCAGTGCTTGTAGTCGTGTATCCGGGTTTCGAATCAAGGAGGCGGTCAGAATCAAAGCCGGAATCTTCTCCATTTCCTTTGGCTTTACTTTATAGAGCCCCAGTCCTTGGGAAATGTGCCATGTAGTGCATTTGTCACCATCATAAAAGGGGGTGTGCTTGAGATGGCCGATCCGTTCCGCATTTTCCGCCAGAAAACGGTACACCTCCAACATCTTGGGGGAGGCTTTGCCCAGCATCAAATGAAAACAGAAATTCATCTGTTCCACCTGTCCCTCTTCCAGCGGTTTTGTATCCGCCTCATCCAACAGCAGGGAGAGGGTTTTCAGGATGACTGGGGCAATCTGCTCCGATACACAATCCGAGCAGGCATCCGACATAATATGGCTGCCCATCCATTTGCCCTTGACCAGCTTGGCCCACAGTGGGGCAGCAGGGGCATACTCCAGCTGCGCCAAAGCCTTCTGAGCAGCCGTTTTGCACTTACCCTTTTCTGTATTCACAAGTTGGAACAGCAGTTCGCCGTTTGCTTCATCCTTGCCCAGCTCCAAAATGGCCTGTTCTCTCTTTACGCCCTTGGGAGGCAGTTGTTCTAAAATCATCAGAGTATTCATAGTGTCTCGTCCTCCTTCATAAGTTGTCCCTGCACCTCTTTGGGCAGGTCATTCCACAAAATATCGTATGTAAAATCCCGAATCTCCGGGTAACACTCCCGTGCGGTCTTTTCCGCAATATCTCTATTCAGGTAGTGCATCTCTTGGTGGAAAAACCAGTTGAGTTTTTCCATCAGCCGATAGAGTCGGATCTGTTCTTCTTGAGTCATGGCTTTGATCCTCCTACTTCAATTTCAGCACAAATCCCCAGATACTCACTACAATCAGAAGAACGCCCAGCAGGAAGAAAACCACACGCCGGTATCCTCTGCTGTGGCGGTGGGCATCCCGCGTACCAGTGGGGTCGCAGAGCCAGTTCCAGTTGCGGACCGCTCCAATCAAAATCACGGCCCCGATGACCACTGAGGCAATGTACCAATGCTCCTGTAAAAAAGCTGTGATCTGCTCGCTGTTCATTTAGGTTTCCTCCTCGCCTTCGTCGTCGCGTATCACCTCATACCACGCTCCGTCTTCTCCGCGCATCTGCATGGTACCATAGGGCAGGTTCAGGAGCGGGATAATGTCTGGATCGATGCGGCAGATGTCCCGGATATCATAGAAGCCGCAGTGCGACTCGTAGTATTCATCACCTTCGCCGTACACATCGCCCTCATCCCCGGAGTAGAAGGCCCAACCGCTCTCCCAGCCCATATCCTCGCGCTCGGGGAACAGCCGGTCCATAATCTGCACCTTGCACCCATCCTGGGCGACGCGGTCGGAAGCGTAGCAAAACAGAGGGCCGTCCCAGTCGGGAATGACAGCCGGTTTCCCTTCCGCTGCCCGCGCCACCCGCTTCTCGGGGTCATCTGCAAATTCCGCTTCCAGATACTGTTGATACCGCTCATCCAGCAACTGCTCCACACGCTGACGGCTTTTTTCAGTGTATGGTAGAAGCAGGTAGGCCGCATCTTTTTCCGCAATACTGTTCCAGACACGGTCTTTGGACTCGGCCAAGACGATATTCCGGCAGTCCCGGCGGTAAATATAGGGATTGGAGCGGTTGTCCTGAGCGTACCACTGAGCAAAGCCAGAGCCTCTCCGGTCAAAGAACTGAGTGGACAATTTCCCATCCAGCTTGTTCAGGATGAACGCCCGCAGGTCCGGCCCCTTTCCGGCCCAAACCGCCTCCACCACCTCCCGATGCCGGGAGAGGAATGGGTTACTCATTTGGCCTCGTTTCATAGCCCAGCCCAGGAAGAAGGCCATCCGATTGTAGGCATCCAATTCATCTACTGGCAGGTGAAGCGCCCGGATTTTCTTGATCTGCTCTGCGGCGTTGTCCATCTCCGCCGGGTCGTAACTGATTTTCTCCCGGTCTGTGACCACATTGAGCCGGTGCGGATTGATGACCTCCAAGCTCTCGTCCGGGCAGAGGTCCAGCAGGGCGTCCGAGCCGTGCTCCAACTTGTATTGGATCTCCTCCCGATAGAGGGGAATCACCTGATAGAAGTTGACTTCGTCCCCGTCCGGCAGGCGGCAGAAAAAGGAGTCCGTCCCAAACACACCAGGACAGAGTAGGATCTCACCACGCAGCTCCGTGTTCTCCGCGAAGGGGATGCCATCCTCACCCTCATCCAGTGTAGTCCTGGATTCCAGCCCTACCTCCGGGTCCTCCATGGCGAAGTGGGCGGTGGCCAGCATCATCCGGATGGGCCAGCTCCACCGCTCCTCCCGACAGTCCGCCTTTGTCAGCTTCCAGTCTCGGGGCAGATTGATGAGCAGCTCCGCCCGTTCCAGTTTTTCCTCCCAACGCTCCTCCGGGAAACCCATCCTATGCCGGCTCAGGCCGACAGTGACCAGAGTGTAGTAGTCATGCTCCGGCCGGGGCGGGATGATGGCGATCTCCAGCGGGTGATCTGGGTCGCTGTCGTCCGTGAGGAGCTGGGTATAGACACCGAACTGCTGGTCGATATGTACTTTCACATGGCCGAGGATGTCATCATCGGCAGGGGGAATGGTCTCCTGCCGGATGATCTTCTCCCGCTCGTTCCAATCCAGTTCCAAGGAATTTTCCTCCTCCAGATACTCCTCGCAGTCTCGCACCAGCTTTTGGGCGTCTATGTCATCCGGGGCCAAGGACAGCCAGCGTTTTGCGTATTCATAAGCGGTGGCTGTGGAGCCGTATGCCATCAGGCAGGAGTAGCCCATCCGAGCATTCCAGTAGGGATCGTTCTCACCCTGGGTGCGGACGGACTCCAGCAGATCAATGGCGTGCCGGAGAAGATCTCCATCCACTTCAGCGTTCTCGCCAAGAGCACCGCGGTCACTCAGCACCGCCAGATTGCTGTAGGCTCGGCCCAATTTTAGCGTCAGCAGATAATCCCGCTCCCGTTCTGGGATGGCTTCGATAGCCTCAATGCATCGGGCAAACTCGTCCGCATCATTCCACTTCTCAATCTGCTCCAGCAGCTCTGCTCTTTCTGCCTGATTCATCGTTTCACCGCCTTTTCTGTTTCATCCTTTGCCTTTTTTGAAGTGTCCGCTGCCTCGCCAGGTGTTGACTACGCAGGTGAATATCTGACCGCAGTGCTTGCACCTAATCATGTGAGCCATAATTTCGTCTGCCCATCCATCCTCAGTCTTTACCTTCTCCAGCGGACAGGTGGATTCCTCTGCAATCAGTTCAAATTCGCCTTGTCCTACCAACTGCTGGATATAGGCAATACAGGCCAGGTAGTCCTTTGGGGCATCAAATTTTCTCCATATTTGAATGTTTCGGCAGTGCTCGCACATAATGGATGCCTCCTCCTGTAAACGGTTGTTGTCAGCCCTGTATATCAGCGTCAACGGGGCCTTTTTTCAGCGTTCCATCCACAGTGATCACATGGCCCCAGAACATATCGTCGTCCTCGTACCAGGCGGTAAAACGGCCGCCGGGAGATACTGTAAACTCGGTGAGCAGGATGCGCCGGGCGAACTCATCTTCGGTGATGGGGTCTTTCTCCGCTTCCCGGTCGGTCTGGTCATTGTCCGCCAGCCACTCGTTGGCCTGAGCGGTGAGCTTCTGGGCAGCCATCGCCCGCAGGGACTTGTCCCACACCTCCTGATCTGCCACCAGTTTCTTCATCACATTGGTGACACGGGTCCAGGACGCTTTCTTTTCAATCTCCACATCCAACGAGATCCGGACTTCTTTTCCCATCCACTTACAGGTCCCCTCGAATATGCTCATCTCACGATCCAGCGTGAGGGTTCCCAGCACTTCGTCCTCCAGAAGAATGGGCTTTGTGTATTCCGCCCAAATCTCCTCCAGTGCCGGACAGGGTACGCCTTCCTCCAGTACCTCAGTGACATACCACTGAGGTTCGTAGAGGGCATCACCTTTCCAGCCGCGGGCTTTGATCCGGTAGATCTGGCCCTTGGTAAACCGCTTGGAATAGTCGCCGGCATCCCGTTCCTTGTCCGTCAGCGGCCAGCTCAGGTAGCATCGACCGGAGATCACCTGTCCGGTCTGGGCATCCGCCATGGCGAGGGCATGGGTATGCGCCGCCCAGTAGGTATCCAGAAAGGTTTTGTCTGCGCTGACACCGTCCTGGATCAGTACCAGTTTTTCCTCATCTTCCGGGGCGTACAGGGCAATAAAGTCCTTGACCGTTCTCTTTTTCATGGCGTTCTCCTTACGCAAATACCTGCTGGTATTTCTCTTTCAGTTCCTTGGGCGCCGTCTTGATGACCTTGCTGCCGCCGTTTTCAGAGGCTGTGCCCCAGATGGCCCAGAGCACATCACGCCACAGGTAGGCCAGCGCCCTTTTGTCATTGCCGGATTCTTCCGGCAGGTAATATTCCAGATGCCCTTTGATCTCCATCAGAGCATCCAGGCTCTCCTCATTGGCGATCAGGGTGCGGAACTCCTTTGCGGGCTTCAGATTCTGCATGGACTGGACACCGTGGACCAACACCGGCAGGGACTGAGCAGTAAACCCGTACTTCTTAAAAAAGGTGTGAATAAACTTTTCTTGCAAAGAGGAGTGCTCGTCATCACAGCGATCCAGGTAATCGCACACCAGCCGCCACCACTTCGGCCCTTCCAGTCCCAGGGCAAACACGGCAAAGGTGCCAGGCATGGCGCAGGACTCATCAGAGAGGTTGTTGTACCACTCGTCCTCCTGCATGGCCAGCCGAGCATAATTCTCCATCCGGACATGGAGACGGGGATACCGCACCGCACAGGCAAAAAGCTGATGGACACCCTTCTTGGGCAGGCCGGGGATGGGCAGGTAGATCTTCTCCGGTCCGCGAAACTCGATGGAGTAGCTGCGGGGGAACTCCGGCTGCTCCAAAATCTCAATCAGATAGCTGAGAGCCTCCTCACAGGCCCCCTCGCCGCAGTCCCTGGCGGTAATGCGGATGGTGGCGAAAGCGTCGTTGGCCGAGGCGGTGAAATGCTCCGTCTTACGCCGCTGGATGTCCTTTGGCAATTTGCCGCTGCCAGCTGTTTTCAGCTGCTTCACCATGTCGGGACGGAGCTGGGAAACCAGGCCGAGGATGTGTTCGGTTTTAAGATACTCAAAGCTCTGTCCATACACCGTGCAGCAGACCGCCACATAGCAGGCAAAGCGCAGCAGCTCTTCATCCGCATCCTCGGGGCGCAATTCCGGCAGTACCGTGCAGGGCGGAAAGACGGTAAAGCCATCATCCCGCTCTCCCACAAGGAAGTAGCGTTCCTGTACCTGCTTTTCTATGTACTTCTCCAATGTATAGTGGATCTCCTGCCAGCCCACCAGCCGCCGCATGGCGTCGCAGAGAGAGACAGCATCCTCACAGGGAAATCCTTTCAACGGCAGCTCGGTCAGATACCGCTCCAGCAGCTGATCAGGGAGAAATGGCGTCCCGTTGTGGTTTCGCACCACGGTCGGGTAGGCGGAGTGATTTTCACGGGCGGTGCCGTTCAGCACATCCTGAATGCAGAGATCCGCCTCCGCCAGTACTTCTGGTGAAGTGTCCGGTTTATGTATCAGATAATAACGGTCATTTACACCATCGCGCTTTGGTAAGCTCATGCTTGATCACCTCTGTTTAGACAATAAAAAATCCCCGCGACACCCTGTCACTTGGACAGGCTGACGCAGGGCATGAAAAGGCCGCAAGGGAGACGCCACATCCACCAGCGGATGTGGTTTCTTCTTCAGCCAAAATCAATTTTTCATATTTGAACAGAACAGCCGTGGACTGTCCCAGTTTTTCTTCCATAGCAAGACCTCGGGTTACAAATTTCTAAATGGGTATACTTTACTATTTTATTATATCACATCATCTGTTTTCTTTGGAAGAGAGATTTGCTCCTCAGCCAAATTTGTGATGTGGATTTTTCCCTTTCTCTTTCCTGTCCCGGCATACTCCAGCAGTTCTCTGGCATTGCTGGCCGGATGCCGCACATAGGCGATGAGAAAATCGCTGCGCTCCACCATATATCGGTTTGCGCGGACGATGGCAAGCCGTTTGGGGACCGTTTCCAGATCCGGCGGATAGAACAGAGCGTCGAACGCCTCTGGCAGATCCACCTTTCTGTTGACTGGGTAATATGGGGTCATCAGCATCAGCGTAATATCCGGGTGCGCTCGCTTGGCCTGCGACAGTGCCCAGATCACCAGACGGTCGAAGTTGCCATACCGCCCCACCACAAATTCAGATACGCCATATTCCGTGATATGGCGTTCTATGGTTTCAAGCAGGGTTGGGTACACCCGATCTGGTGTCTCCCTATGCCCTATAAAGAAGCAGCTTCCCATCTGACAGCCCTCATACACAGTCGCAGTCATATTTTATTGATTGTGATTCATAATAGAACTATAAAGCCAACGCCCATTTTAATAATTATATCACTAATTATTCGTTGTGTGAAGCGAAAGTTGATGATTTAAGTGCGAACCCGCGACGCTCCCTTATATTAAAATAATAAGTAGAGATTGGAGGGAGAGGATCATGGACGATAACCGCCGCTATGAAGCGTTTGTGCGGAACCGCATCACAGAGCTGCGGGAACAGAAGGGCGTTTCTGAGCATCGGATGAGCCTGGAGCTTGGAAAGAGCGGCTCCTACATCAGAAGCATCACCAATGGAATTTCTATGCCCTCTCTCCGGGAGCTGTTCAACATCATGGAATACTTTGATTTGACGCCAACTCTTTTCTTTGCTCCTATGGACGATCCGGATTCCCTGCGTGGGATCATAGGCAAGAAGCTGCTTGCCCTGCCGGATGAAGACTTGGAGAAAGTAGCTGTTTTTCTGGACTGGATCAGAAAATAACCGCTCCTACTGGCGTTTGACATGAAAAATATGCCGCTCAGTCAGTTCCTGATAGTTTCTGACATGGGCGGTTTCTTTTTTGCGCTCTTGGGGGAAAGAACTTCCGGCTATTGAAATTTCAAGCTCTTTCCACTAAAATGGATTTCATCGTCTGTTATCAACCGTTCCGATTACAAAGCGAGGTAGGAAAAAATGAACCAAAAAGAAATCAATGAGCTGCGGCGCCGTTTTCGCCCGGAAAAAAGCGCCATCAGCCGTGTTTATGGATGCTATGTCAACAGCAGTAAAGAGATCGTTTCCGATCTGGACGAATCCCTGGGCATGATGCCGCAGGAGGAGTCCGAGAAGTATTTGAGCCTTTTGAAGAAGGGACTGTCCGGTTCCCTGGGGAAAAACCTCATTGATATCGTATTCTCCACTCAGCAGGTAGTGGACAGTGAGGAACACCGCCTGCTCACCACACTGCGGGATTCCCAGCTTAAGGACAACGAGGCCCGCCAGACCTTTTACCACAAGGTAATTGACAGTCTGGACATGGGGGACAGCAGTTACCTGTTGCTCCTGACCTGTGACAGCTACGATGTTCCCCATCGGGGCAAGGATGATTCCCTGCAAGCGGATGCCTCGGATGAGGTGTTCACCTACATCGTCTGTGTTGTGTGCCCCATCAAGGAGGGCAAGGTAGAGTTGGGATATTTTCCCGGTGACAATGAATTCCACTGTGCTGCCGGGCAAACCGTCGCTCCTCCTGAGCTGGGTTTTCTCTTCCCGGCATTCGATGACCGGGCAGCAAATATCTATAACGCTCTCTTTTACAGCAGGAAGGCCAATGAAATTCACCAGGAGTTCATTGACGCGATCTTCCATGTGGAAGCGCCGATGTCTGCCGTTGAGCAGAAGGAAGCATTCCAGTCAGCTCTGAGCGATGCGTTTGACTGCAGTCTGGAAGTGATGCAGACTGTTCATGAACAGCTGCGTGAGAAAATCAAGGAGCACAGGGAGAGCAGGAGTTCGGAACCTCTGGAGATGAGTGCCTCAGAAATAGGGCAAATCCTTCAAAGCTGCGGGATTGCGGATGAACAGGTGGCAGCATTCCAGGAAAACTGCGGCGAGCAGTTTGGTTCGGGGGTTGTCCTGAATCCGGCAAACCTGATCGACAGCAGCCGCTTTGAGATCAAGACACCTGAGATCACCATTTCTGCTGATCCAGAGTATAGTTACCTGGTGGAAACTCAAATTATCAACGGGCGCAAGTACCTCCTAATCCCTACTGAAGATGGCGTGGAGGTCAACGGTTTTGCTGTCAGCATTACAGCTGCACAGAAAGACGATTAAATTTCAAAAGCCGGACACAACGCAAGGCGGTATAACCTTTAAGGCCAGATATTGTTTGTTATTTTCTGTCTTAAATAAAATCCTTAGAGTGGGCGCTTCTGGTTGGTTCATTATGAACCGGGACTCGGTTCACATGATATGTAGACCCTCCCCTTGGCGGGAGGGTCTGCTTTTTACAGGCTATCTCACCAGACGGTTTCTTGCTTCCAGTGCTGATGCGCAGTCATGGCCTGTCAAATACTGTGCCGCATCCAGCCATTCCTGTTCGCTGCATGCACCTAAAGGGATCGCGGCAGTGAGCCTGTGCAGCCGTTCACTTTGCTGGAACAGCCGAAGATCAGAAAGAATTCCGCATCCCATTTGATAAGCCAAATAATCCAGTAGATCGATCTCAACCAGCATTGGACACCTCCGTCATACCACATGATACAGATTGGAAGTAAGACTCCCATTCTCCCGCCAGCGTGGGTCCTTTTGCAGCAGACCAGCCCTGCAGAGATCATCCAGTGCCCGCTTGACCGTAGAGCGGGAAAGCCCCAACTCCAGAGCAATGGTTCTGATGGCCGGCCAGCAGCGTCCCTCGCTGTCTGCCCGATCCTTGAGGTACATATAGACGCTCTTGGCTCTGTGGCTTAGATTGGAATTGTAGATATTTCTAAAGCTGTTCATTCTGTTTCCCTCCGTCAAGGCCGAAATACCGTTTTGCGGGAATCCGGTGCGGCCTGAATTCCCTGAGCCATACCGCCAGCGGATGTGCCGCCTCCCTGCGGCTGCTCACTATCCATTACAATCGTCCCATAGTGGCGGCGGATGATGGACTCCTCCAACTCCTGTTTGTCAGCATAGGCAACGAACCGCTGGGCCTTCTCCGGTACTTCATAGGGCATGCCGAACCGGATGCCCCAGTCAAGGAACAGCCGCAGTTTGACCTTCATTGGGTGGACGCCGGTCTTGGCCACAATAAAGCTGCCCTTGGGCATGGACTTAAGTTCATCCGGGGTCATGAGGGGACGCTCCATCATCTGGAGGGACTGGCTGGGATCGTTTTTTCCGCGGGAGATACTGCCGCTCATTACCGTCCGGCTGCCCAAAGATTTGGACAGTTCCACCGCGGTCTGACTGGCCGGGGCGAAGCCGCCGTAAAGGTTGACCTGGCAGTTGTCCACGATGATCTCAGAGCCCTCTTTTCCATAGTTTTTCTGCAGCTGTCCCGTAATGCTCTGGACGATAGGCACCAGCATGAGTCCTCTGGACCGGGAGGCGGAAAACATCAGTTCCAGCGACTGAATGGGCGGGCAGGTGCCCAACTCGTCCGCGAAGAAGACCACCCGGTTCTTGAGCCGGCCGCCGTTCTCGTCGGCCACAGTGAGGATCTCCCGATACAGGTTTTGGAGGATCAGGCTGACCATAAAATACTTGGTCTGGTCCTCCTCGGGCAGTACGATAAAGATGGCGGATTTCTCATTGCAAAACTTCTCCGCGTCAATGGCGGTGTCAAAGCAGAGGATCTGCTCCATCTCCGAGTCGAGGAAGGCGTTTAGGCGGGACAGTACCGTTGAGATTACGGAGGCCATGGCCTGCTCCGCCGTGTTGAGGGCGGACCCGGCAAACCAGCGGGCCTTATGATTAGGCGGGAGCTTTTCCAGCAGGAGCTGGAACTGATTCTTTCCCTTCACCCGGCTGGGGGCCAGCAGTTCCTGCACCAACTTGAACACCGACACGATGTGGCGCTTTTCAATGGGATTGCCGTCCGCGTCCTCGGTGGGCAGGTACTCGGCCACCAGCAGGAACATGGCAGTCAGAAGGCCCTCGGCGGAATCGTAGAAAAAAGCATTCTGCCCATACTGGGCGCTGTCGCCGCCGCTGGTGTTGATGAGGGTCTTGGCGAGGATCTTGGAGTATTTCTCTGCCTTGGCCTTTGCCGCCAGGTTTTTGGGGTCGGCTTTATAGATATCCATGTACTTGTTGATCAGATGAAGCAGGTTGTTGCCGTCCGAGCGGGTGGGATTACGCAGATCCAACACGGCGATTTGGTATCCGTAGCAGTCCTTGGCAATACCGGCATAATTGCGGAACAGGTCGCCCTTGGTATCCGTGCAGAGGAAGGACATCCCGCTGGCGAGGGCATATTCGATGTTGGGGTACAAAAAGAACGCGGTCTTTCCGGCGCCGCTGGCGGCGGTGACCATGGCGTGGATGTCATCGGTGTCCACCAGAGCTGTAACATGGTCTTTGGGCCCTTCGCAGCCAAGGACAAGGCCCTGCTTTTCCGGCAGATGCTCTCCCTTGCGCCACAGCTCTGGTTCAAAAGGGACATGGGCATAGGTCTGCCGAATCTCCTGTTTGGTAGCCCAGCGTGCGGTTCCGTGCTGGCCGTCGCCCACAGTCTTGGATTTGATTCCGTCAAGGGTATAGTAATGGGAGAGAAACGCGAGGCCGCCGATCACGAGAAACATGATGGCGCCTACCACGATAAGTGTTATAACTTGCGTTGGCACATGATCCTCCTTTTGATATCTACGCCTTAATATCAGAAGGGGATGTTCAGTTTTCGCTTTGTCTGCTATAATAAATTGGTATGAGGTGATTGCTTTGATTTGCGCATGTGACCATTGCTACTATCTGTTTGAGGCGCCGGAACTGCCGGAGCAATGCCCGGACTGTGGAAAGCAGGCAACCCGGCCAGCCAATAAGCAGGAGCGGGCAGAATATCTCAGCAGACAAACAAGCAGCCAGGAAGATGCGGAGGAGTGGGACTGAGCCATTCCTCCGCTTTGCTGTTTCAGGCTTAGGCCATCACTGGCTCAGTTTCCCTCTGGGTCTTTTCCTCTTTCTGCCGCCGTTTGATCTCGTCGGCCTCGTACTTGACCGGCACCTTGGCACAGGAGATGGCCAGCTCCAGCCATGCGCTGGCCACCTCTTTTTTCTCTGCCTGGGTACGGATACCCTGGCGATTGTTCTTGGCCAATACGCTTTGGAATTGCATGGCGATCTCATCCGCCCGGTTCTTGAGGATACTCCGGTTCTGGTGAGGCAGGATGTGGCTTTCTAAAAACCGGACTCCCTGCTCAACGGTCAGCGCGGTACCCATCTGTTTGCACTCCCGCAGCACCACCGAGAGGGACAGCGCCGCCATGGTTTCCATGTGCTCCATCGCCTGGTCAAAGCGTCCCCAATGAAGGTCGTTCCGGTACTGCAGGAGCAGGCCGGGGATTTGATAAGCCGCCCGGTCCGGCTGAACTTCCTTGCACCTGGTCCCGATTCGCTGGCAGACGAGGTCTGCCGCCACAAACTGCGGATGCTCCTCGGCGGGCTGTGCCTCCAGTCCATGCCGTGCTTTCAGATCCTCGTCCCAGTCTTTGTATTCGGATTGCAGCGGGGCAATTTGAGAATAGCCATGCTCCCGCAGAACATCCGAGAGCCGGCCGACGGCCTCAATTCCGGCAGCGTCGTGGTCCAGGCAGAGGATGGTTTTCCGCAGATTTGGATTTTTCTCCAGCATCCACAGCATGGCATGTTCCGCCGTACCACAGAGAGCCACATAGCTGTGCTGCTGCCAGCCGTCCGGGTACAGGGTGAGAAAGGCAAGCAGATCGATGGGGGCCTCGAATACATAGAGACGGTCGCTGGTACCGACCCAGTGGAAACTGCACCGGGGATCACTGCCCTCTATGTTGCCCCGGTAGCTTTTGCCTTGGGTATAGAGCCCCCGCTTGTGGGCATGACGGGCAACGCCGCGTTCATCGAATCCGACGAACACGGCGTTGTGATACACCTTTGTCTGATCTATGGACAATTCCCGGCTCTCATAGATCAGTCCCTTCTGTGCGAAAGCGCTTAGTACCTCCCGGCTGATGTGCCTCTGCTGGAGCAGATAAGCATATACCCGCCGCATGGCCTGGTTTGAGGGAGGCAGGGCAAATTCCTTTGGCGGCTCTTTTTCTTTTTTCTCCGCCGGTATATACACCTCCCCCTGTTCACCATTGAGCAGACGGGTCACTGCTTCAGGGTAAGTCAGGCCGTAGAAATTTTGGACAAAGGAGATTGCATGGCCACCCCTTTCTGCAGCATGATCATACCACTCATTCCCATGCACAGTAATACTGTGATCTGAGGTGAGGCGTTTGTCCTGGCCGGAGGAGATGAGTTTCTCTCCCTGCCGGCGCAGGAACTCCACCAGGTCAACGGAGTTGGCACGGAGTTTTTGGTCCTCTGTGAAGTGGATATATGGCACGCTACATCCCTCCTTATCAAAAAAGAGACCGCAGTATGCGGCCTCTCAAATCTGTGTTAATTCATTCGGTTGGTTGGCATCTTTCGGAGCTCTTGGACTTGATCCCAACGCCCATAGACCACAGCGATAGTGTGACTGGAAAGGTGCCTGAAAGGGTAACTGAAAAAGAGAAAAAGATTTCAGAACTTCTTGTTGAAGCTCCAGAGGCTATTAATGGGAGTCCGCAGGTTCATACCTCATATGCCTCTCACTGATTCCTTCCCTTGAGTTTCCGGTGGAACAGAACAGGTCTGCACGGGATTGGCTTTTGCCTTTTCAGCCCTTGAATGCCTTTTGGCTGCGCCAATAAAATCTGCTGTTTAAACTGCACTTTCTGTTTCAAAAGATTACCTCCCTTATAGCTGCATTTCCGGCTCATGGTCATCCGCCTTGTGGCCCTGAGCGATCTTCTTCGCCTTGATTTTTCGTAGGAGCTTCCGATCCACCGCGACCCGAACGCCACCGGAGGGCGGTGGTTGGTTTTGCTCCTGGAAAATGTTGGCCAGATGGTGGAACAGCGAAATGACGGCCGCCACAGGAGGCTGGCCCAAGCGGTCATCCATGTGTTTCAGGAAATATTGAGCATATTCATTGCCCTGATCCGCTGCCAGCTGGAACCACTTGATCGCACTGGATCTATCTTTTGGGACCTCCTTCCCAAGCAGATAGAGCTTGCCGAGGGCATACTGGGCGTATTGATTGCCCTGTTCCGCTGCGGCGGTGAGCCAGCGGATGGCGGCTTTCACATCCTTTGGCGCATCTTCCCCCTGGAGCAGCAGCTTGCCCAGCCGGTACTGCGCAAACTGATTACCCCGGCCTGCTGACCGCTTCAGCAGACTTAGTGCTTTTACGCTGTCTTTGGGTGCATCTTCTCCTGTGAGATAGACCAGAGCCAGGGCGTATTCCGCATACCCGTTCTCCTGTTTGGCCGCGGCAGTAAGCCAGCGGATGGCGGTTATTACATCCTTTGGGATACCGTCGTCTCCCTTCAGCAGCAGTTTTCCCAGGCGGTACTGGGCAAACTGGTTCCCAAGTTCCGCAGCGTATGTGAGCCATTTCAGTGCGGCCGCCGGGTCTCTGGGCAGGGCTGCGTCACCGGCAAGATACAGCTTGCCAAGAGCAAAGGCGGCGAAGCTGTTTTCCTTCGTTGCCGCAAGTGTGAACAGAGCCACCGCCTTTTGAATGTCTTTTTCCACGCCCTGACCATCCCGATAGATTTTGCCGAGCGCGTATTGAGCACAGTCCTGGCCGGCTTCCGCCGCCTTTGTCAGCCGCTCCAATGCCTGGGCTGTCTGCTCCGGTGTAGAGGATGGATCATTGAAAATCATCCGGGCCAGTTGGTACTGCGCGTGGGGATTGTCCAGTTTGGACGCCTGTTCAAACCACTCCCTGGCTGCCGTCTCATCTTTACCAGTCCCTACACCATGGAGGAGCATCCATCCGATGCGGTACTGCAATTTATCGTCATGGCTCTGCTGTTCCAATTCGAGAAATCCGGCGAAGGCTTGCCGGTACCACTGTTCCGACGCTTCGGCGTCCTTCTCACAGCCAATGCCGTCCCGATACATCTTTCCTAACTCGTAGGCGGCATAGGGGAAGTCCTGCTGTGCGGAGGCTGTGTATAACTCCAGCGCCCGCGCATCGTCCTGTTCCACACCCTGTCCACGGCGAAACAGGCCGGCAAGGGAATATTGCGCATACTTGTACCCTTTGTCTGCGGAAAGTTGGAACCACCGGGCGGCATCACCATAGTCCTGCTCACAGCCGAGGCCCGCGGCATACAGTTTGCCGATCCGGTACTCCGCATAGCGTTTTTTCTTCTGCCTCTCAACAGCATAGAAAGCGGCCAGCGCCTTGCTGTACCACACATGGGCGGCCTGCATATCAATCTTCCGGCCCAGCCCGTCCGCAAGCATCCGGCCCAGATCGTGCATGGCCAGCGCATTGCCTTTTTGCGCCTCCTGTTGGAACAGGGTAAACGCCTGCTCAAGATCCTGGGGCTGATCCTTGCCGCCAAACAAACAGCGGCGGGCCAGGCGGTACTCATCGCTCCAGTTCATCTGCGCTTTGGCTGGCGCAGACACCGTTTTGTCTGGGACATCGTCCGGTGGGGACTCCGAGAAATCATTCCAGTCATTATCAGGCTGGGGCGCCTCCGGCAGCGGCGCTTCTTCCTGGTCCTCCACAGGGACACGGTCTTGCTGGTCATCTGGATGGAAAACCTGCTGGCGCGCCCCCAGTGTTACCGCTTCCTCAATGACGATGTTTTTGATCCGCTTGAATGCCTTCTGCTGGGAAAGGGGAAGGCGTGGAGGCAGGTCATCCTTGTAGGTACGCAGCACATCTTCCCGCAGCTCATACCACAGGGCATAGGCTGCGGCGACACATGGCTCTTTGGCCAGCTCGTCCACAATCTCATCCACTACAGCCTTCAGCGGAGCCTTGAGGTAGCCGTACTGCTTCCGGCCTCCGGTGTGCCGCAGGCGTTCCGCCAGATGCTCCATGAGCTTCTCCATGCGGTGGTTGACCACGGCGCCGCTCCACATCTGTTCAATTAACTGCTCCAGCATAGAGCGGGCATCCTCATTCAGCGTGTCCCTACTCTGGGTCTGCTGCTGGTAAAGCTCTGTCAGCTCCTGCCGGAAGATCTCTTTTGCCAGTCCCGACTTGATTTGGGCGATGCCCTGCGTGGTGAGAAAGCCTTTCGACGGATCGGCGCTGTAGCAGACCATGTGGATATGGGGATGGTGTGCTTCATCATGGAATGCAGCGTACCACCGAAAATCCTCCCAGGGGATCTTCATCGCCTCCGCCATTTCCATGGCATACTCGGAGAGCAGTGCTTTCCATTCTTCCGCCTTATCATAGCCGAGACGGGCAGCGTCTTCCCGCCGCAGAGAGATGATGGGCAGCCACACATTACCGGGGTGGGCCGCGACCGCTTCCGCTACCTGCGCCAGTACGAGCTGATCTTCCTCACCGGTAAACAATCCATGGGAACCGACGCGCTGGGCGCGGGGGCGGGTGGCGATGTACTTCAGATAGTTATCCTTCTTGGCGATCTGGTTATAGTTGTCCTCCAGAGCGCGAGTGATGAACTCCGATGCGTTGGTGCGTGTCGGCTCGGCCGCATAGTCCTCGTATTCAAACATCCCACGGCTGAGCGGGAAGTCCCGCAGGATCTGTTCCACCATCTTTTTCTGCTTTGAGGTGGCCGGCCACTCACTGCGTCCCGGATCGATGCGCTCCACACCATTCCGTGTGGCCATATATTTCACATAGTTTTCAAGATGAGCGGTGGCGGAGGAGGTACCGCCCTTGATGTAGGGGCACTTGAAAATCAGGCGCGGCACAGACTGTCACCACCTTTGTGCATCACTCCACGCCCCGCTGGTAGTCGATGGCGTCCTTGAAGCTGATGCGCCCATTGGTCTGCTTCACTTCACGGACGGACCGGGCGCGGAGTGTCTTGAGATCCTCGTCACTGATTTCCATGCCCGCCGCCAGTACATTCATCATCATGTTGACCTCCACCGCCAGTTTGAAGAGCAGGCGGGCGATGCGGTTCTCACTGTCCTGGACGGTTCCGCGCATGGCTGCCACCAGTGCGGGCGGCAGATATGCTGTGGCTTCCTTGCCGGAAACATAGCCGGCATAGAAGCGGATTGCCTTTTCAATAAACTCGTTCTGGCTCTGGCAGTTATCCCTTTCACAGAGTTCTTTGACCAGTTGCTGTGTTTCGGGAGCAATACGCAGAGCGAACTTGATTTTTTCTCTCGCCATACTTTCCTCCAATCAAAAATCCCTGACCTTTGCATGGCCAGGGATTCGTTTTCTTTAAGAGGCTTCTTTACTTCAAAGCTGAATGCCGCCCATACTTTGCTTTTGTGCCTCCTTTTCTGTCCATATCCCTGTTATAATGCCGGATAAACGCCGAAGTGATGGGCCATTCCAGCCGTGGTGACCCCCGGTGTGATCCCATCCCCTGAAAAGTGACCCCCGCAAAACCGTTCCCCGGCCCGCATTGCGGGGCGGTGTGAGCCGAGCGGGGGACGCTTTGCGACCCCCGCTCTTTATCCTGCACTGTTTTCGACCCCTCGGTTCACCCTCGCTAAAGGCGAAAGTGAGAGGCCATCAACGCAGGACGGTCACTGCTCATTTTAGGAACGGCCCGCACAAAGCCCCCACAAATCGCCGGGAGGGACGGCAGGGGTACGGATGCCACCCAGCCCCGGAAAAGGGCACACCGGGCCGCACAGGGGGCAATGGCGGGGGAATGCGCTCCACTTCACAAAAAGAGCCGTGCTGCCGCACGGCTTCTCATGGAGCATCGGCTATTGGTTTGCTCAGTTCTGTGTGCAGGCCATAGACACCTGGGCCCCCTCGTTCTCTGTCTGGCTCTTGATGATCCAGTCCGTCAGGTTCTGGCATTCACTCAATTCCCTGGCCAGTGCGTACATTTCACGGCGGCCATCGGCGCTGTTCAGCTTCACTGCTGTCTCGAACAAGCCCCAGATATTATCCAGGGTTTGGAGGCCGCTGGCGTTTATCGGCAGGTCTTTTTCCTCCATCACATGATTCACCTTTTCGGGCTCGGCTGCTTGGGTAACTGCGATTTCTTCCTGACGGATCAAGTCCAGCCACCGCTGTGTGTCTGGTATTGGAAGTCCCCATGCCGTTCCAACCTGTGTCACAGCCTTTCGATATGGAGTTACATCCACAGCTGTTCCATAGAGCATAAGGTATGCAATGGCCTCCTTTGCGAGATTTTCCTGCAGTTTACATACTTGTTTGGCTTTCATTCGTTGAACTCCTTTCCTCGGATTTTTGGTTTGTTTCAGGCGCCGGTTGGCTGCCCATGCAACAACACAATGCCACACTTCCGGAGAGAAATCCATTCATCATTGCCAATAAAAAGCGGCTTGAGAAGCTGTGGGAAGTCGATAAAATTTACCGAGCGGCGTTTCCTACAGCCGAATCTCCAGCCCTTCTTCCGCCTGCTCCCGCAGCAGGGCGGTCCTTGTTTCCCCCAAGCTCTGTCCATTCTGTTGGTGACAGTAGGCGTCCATCTGGTTCCACAACTGGACCTGTTCCGCGGAAGTCAGCGGGTAGAAAAACTCAAACTCATGACCGTCAGAGCAGACGAGACATACGGTCAATGCGCTGTCTATCCGCCCGGTCTTCCAGCCAAAATTGGCGTACACATTCAGCCAGTCATCGTTGAAGGCAGAGGCAACATTGGTACCAAATACTGCGTCAGGATCGAAGTTTATGGGGATATAGAAGTTCAGTTTCCCATCGCACTCTGTGATCTCATCGGTGAAGGATACCGCATCTACCGGCAGCCTTTTGGTACCTGCAGTGAGTTCCGGAGGGGCTTCACGCTCCATATCCAACTGTGCGTAGTAATCGTTCAGCGTTTTCCCGGTCCTGCCGAGGTAGTCCGCTTCCATCTGTTTTCGCAAAAGAGCCCGTTCTTCTTTTCCCAGGGGATAGGTGAAAAGTTTCTGTACCACTCCATCCTGGCGATGTAGAGTAAGGGAAAGGGTGGCGTCGGCCTCCTGCCGTGCGGCGTCGTAATTGCAGAGAATATCCAGCCAGCCCCCCGGCTCTAAACAGTCCGCCGCCGGGCCAAGAACCTCCCGCTGGGCCTCATCGCTGGTGAAGTCAAACTGAAAATTCAGTCCATGGCCTGACAGAATGATCTCCTCCGAGAAGGTAAGATCGCCCTCCCGCAGAGGTCGGATTCCTCTGGTTTCAATCGAACCAAAGGTCTGCAATTCAATATTCCGGCCGTACAGATAATCTACAAGTCTGCGCCATTGTTCGTTTCTCTGGAGGTTGCGAGTTCGGTTGGCGTGGTAGGCGGCCGTAGATACATCCTTGTTTTTGAAGGTCTGCCAACCGTCTGCGAGATTCAGCGCGGAACACCAGCCGGCATCCAGATCAATCTCAAACGCACCTGATACTTTGCCAGTATTTTCGAGGCGCAAGGCGGCCAATTCATCAAACCGCTCCCGCGTAATGGGCTGTGTCTTATAAAAGTGGTGGGAGAAACCGCCCTTCACCGCCTCGGCGTCTCCTTGCAGATAACGGCGCAGCCGTATGGCCACATCCAGAAATTCCTCGCCATTACCCGTTGAGAAGATACTGTCATGGCCATTCTCCCGAATATGAAAAGCCGCATAGACTTTCTGGTCTTCCGCTGCCTGTGCTGACTCCAGTTCTTCCTTTGTGATAGCTGTTTCAATCTGTACCCACCGTTCTAATGGAACAGTTTCGTTGTACAGCGTTATCAAATAATCCTGCAGATGCCGTTTAACATTACTGCCTTGCGCCTTCAGCGCCTCCTCCAGCGCCGCCCAGCGCCGCTGATCCAGCCACGCCTCGGTAGATACAGAATCGGCCATTATTCAACCCCCTTCTTCTCGTCAAAAGTATCCGGCGCGGCGCTTCGAGGGGACCGGGCAGGCCGCGGGCGGGGCTGTTCCTCCGGCTCCGCCATGCTTTCAATATACTCCCTGGTCTGAGAAGGCACATATTTTTTGTAGAGCTTCTCCATGAACATATCCAGTTCCAACTCTAAAGAGGTACCGTTCTTTCCCGCATAGAACTGGACGGCTTTGAGTTTTTCCTGCTCAAATGAAACCGTGACTGTGGCTTTTTTCATCGTGATCCCTCCATTACAGAAACAGTTCCATGGCATGTTCTGCCCTGGAACTGTTGGCAAGTGTTTCATCGTATTGTGCCAGAAGCTGTGAATTGACGCCGTCCAGAACCAGTTCCACTCCATAGGGGCCGGGGCGGATGGCGGCAATCTTGGCATCCAGAAGAGCCGAGAATTCTTCTTTGCCCTGGGCGGTCAGACGGGGAAGGTCCGCTGCGGGCACCCAGCCAACATCTTCGGCGGCATGAACTAAATAGACATCATGATCCGGCAGTCCAAGTGTCAACAGATCCCGCAGATGGACGGCCGGGGCTTCCGCCAGCGCATGGAGCTGCTGCTCCTGCACAGGCTCTGGTGGAAAATACACTCTGGTTTCACTGCCATCCCTGCAGAAATAATCGACCTTTCTCCACTCGCCGCCATGGGCAACCTGCAACTCCCCAAGATGGCTGTATCTCCAGTTCCGATTATTTTCCTTGCACCACTGGACTACATGGTCGCTGACGCTGCCGGACTTCCAGTCGAAGGTGAAGAGAGTTTCACCCTTCTGCCGGAGCAGTTCCGTCCACTGTACCCGGTCTGTGAAGCCCATACTTCGGGCAACAAACGCCTCACACATCCGGATCGCCCAGTCGGACGGCTCTGCCTGATGTTCATGTTTCTTTCTGAACTCCTCCAACTGCCAAAGCAGATCCAACTGATCCTGTTTAATATTGATGTTTCTTTCCTCCTCTTTCGTGTCATCCTTGGACTGTTTATCCAGCGATAGATTGTTTCCAAAGGCTTCCGTCAAGCTCTCGTAGATGCTCTCCGTATCCCATTCGCCAGCGGCAGTCAGCCGGCCAGCGATCTCCCGCAGGGTCGTTTCCTGGGCAAGCATCTCATCGCCGGAGATAAGCCAGGGCCACATCTTCGAGGTTTCCTGCTCAAAGCGAATGTAGTCCACGATGTCCTGGTATGCGTCATCGCAGTCAGGCTCATAGCGGTGGGCGAGATCGAAGCCCATGGCCTCAATCTCCTGATTAGTCAGTCCCAACTCATTGTGAAGCGTCTTGTAGAGTTCCTCACTTCCGTCATGCTCCGCAAGGAAAGCTATGAGCCTGTTCTGGATTCTGTTGGCGCCTGCCGTTGGAAAATGGTTTGCCAGGGCATCCAAGCTCTCCCGCAGGCTGCCGGCCCGGTGGTCATATTCCAACCGTATTCGCCCATTGTCCAGATCAATGACCGCCCGCTGTTCCGCAGCCCCGCCATGACCAAGGTCATGGCTCAGGGCCTCCGCTTCATCTGCAAATACCCGCCTGAGTGGAGTGCCGCGTTCAGCGGCAGCGAGAGAAAGAGCCTCCGCGAAGCTGCTGTTCTCATTTTCCGCGATGGCAGCGGCCCGCGCTAACAGTGGATACAGCCCCACAAGCCCAGCTCCATCCTCGCCTACAAAAGCGGTTTGCCGTCCCCGTTGCTCTACTTGATACAGCACTGCCGTAGTATCCCTCCCATCGTTTTATTACCGTGTTCTGTCTGTTTTACATAGAGAGATCCTGTTCCTCACCCATCTCCACATCCCACATGGTCCGGACCTCATTCAGGTAATACCCAGCCAGTTCTTTGTCCTCGCAAAAGAAGGGGACGATGCCGCGGACCCCATAGTGCTCCTCACCAACCGCTGGGTTGTACCGCCCAAGCACATAGTGAAGGGGGACTTTTTCCATTGTGAAAAAAGTTCCCCGCACAGAGCAAGTCTTGTCCTTTTCATCCACGCTCTCTATTACTCCACCGCGTAGATCGAAATCGCCGGGGCCTCCATATGGCTCGGTAGCGACAAACAGCACCTTGTCTCCAGCCGTCAGCTCCTTAGCTAACAGGCAGTCCCGCATACGGGAAATGATTTCATCACGGGAGGTGAAGCTCTCGGCCTCCTGGATTTCATCGCTCTCCAGTTCGAGAGCGGACAGAGCCTGCTGGTACGCGGTATGAAGCCGTTCATCCGGCACATTTGGGTCAAGGCAGTAACCGAAAGCCCCTGGAGCCAGGCGGGTGATTCGTTCCTCATCTGGGATCTGTTGTAATTCTTCATAGGCGGAAAGCAGATTCACCAGCTTCCCTGATTTTGGGAGAAGGTCAGACTGCACCTCAGATGCTTCGATCTGCTCGTCCACATATTCATCATACAGAGCGAAGCCGAGGCATCCAATTTCATCGTTGCAGATTTCCAATGTGTTATGAAGGATATCGTAGAGGCTGCTGTCATCGAAATACTCTGCCATATAGTTCAGAATGCCTGATATGATCTCCTCCTTCCGCTCTGCGGAAAGAGAGGGGGCGGGCTGCTCCGGCGCCAGGTTTTTGCAGTAGTCCAGATAATAGCAGACATCAAAGCACTCGTCCGTCAGGGTGACATCCGCCGCCTCCGGCCGCTGCTCCAGCTTCTCAAGGAGCATGGTATCGAAGCCGTTCCCGTCCTCTATCACCAATCCCATTTGCTCATAAAGCTCACTGAAATAATAGCACCAGCTACCCTCGTTGGTGTTTTCCGCTCCCTCCCTGATGATCTTTTCCACTGCCTGCTCCAGAATGGAATCAACCACCGCTCTTGCTCCGGGCAAGTAGGCAAAGTGTTTCCCCCCATCATAGGCAAAAACTCCGTCTTTATGCCCCTCTCCCAAAACGAGGACGCCCTGGTAGATCCGTCTACCGTGTTCATCAGCATAGAACGGCTCTGCAGCCCAGCGGCCATCCTGGTGAGGGCCATTCAAAAAGTCTTGGAATTCCTCGTCCGGCAGCGTAACCAGCCGAACTGCCTCACACTCAAAGATGTGGAAGCGTCCGGCCTTGGCCGGCAATTGAAGTTTCAGCCGCAAAATATCATCCTCCAGTCTTCGGTAAATAATAGCGGGGATTGGTACGCTCCCCATTGACCCGCACTTCAAAATGCAGATGCGGACCTGTAGACCTCCCAGTGGAACCGGAGAGGGAAATGATATCCCCAGCCTCCACTGTCTGGCCAACCTGGGCCAGTAGACGGGAATTGTGGCCATACAAGGTGGATAGTCCATTGCCGTGGTCGATTATCACATAGTAACCATAGCTGCTGTTATATTGGGAAACTGTGACCGTCCCAGGCAGTGCGGCCCGGATAGGGGTGCCTGTGGGTACTGCCAGATCTATCCCGGTGTGTCCCCGTGTCTCGCCAGTGAAGGGGTCGCTGCGATACCCGAACTCCGAGGTGACCACGGACTCCCAGCCTGCTCCGATGGGAGAGCAGAAGCCATCCACCCCAATGAACGGGACATCAGCCCCAGGGAACCAGCCGCCGCTTTCCCCGCTGGGGCTGCCATAAAGGATGAGATGATAGATACTGTCAGCGTTGGCCTGATGGTCCGCGGTGACCTCGACTCCAATGGCATGGCTGATCCGCTCATAAATTTCAGCCAGGTCTTCAATAGGAACGGCCACCATGTAGGTTTCTGTGGTCTCCACCTCATTGCCTTCTTCGTCGGTGGTGGTAACCGTTCGGGTTCGCTCCTCATAATCCACGAAACAGTCCGCAAACTCATGGATGCCATCTGTATCTGGCTGTTCTGCGGCGAAATACAGAGCATAAAAAATGGCCTTGACGCGGGTATCGTCAAGGCTTTTTCCATCTTCGCATTGACTATTGATCTCCGCGATCACTTCGTCCAGTTGGTCAAAGCTGTTCCGCATATCCTCGATGTATCTTTGGTACTCCGGCGTGGCGCTGGCGGAAATGGAGCCGCCGTGGAAGCACAGCTCCACGGCGGACACATTGTGCTGTGAGGTTCCTGAGAGGATGGCGCAAAGCAGAACCACCAGAACGATCAGCGGGGAAAGGATAGCCACAATGCCCCAGCCCACCTTTTTGCGGGCTTCCTCATTGGAAAGAATTACTATCGCCGCTTTGACGGCCGCTGCAACGGTGGCACTCATAGGTTCATACCTTTCATGGGCGAATCCTCTGGCTGCGTACTGTTCTGCAGTTCAGACCAGTACGCGGCCAGCTCCTCCATGGTTTCCGTGTACCCATCGCCTTTGGGCCGATGCTCCGCCCACAGCTGGTACTGCTCCAGATCAATTCCCCGGTCCAGCAGGAGCTTGGCGGCTCCGACCGCCTGATTGCTGACACAGGCATAGAGCGCGTCGTAGTTGTCCGGCTCCACCGGCATCCCGTGTTCCAGCAGTCTCTCTGCCATCCACTCCTGATGCTGGCCCGTGAGGGTGCGCAGGATGCCGGCCACCTCATCGCCCGGTCGGACGCCCTTGTCCACCAGATCCACCGCGGTCTGGAAGTCCAGCTTTTCCGCAACCCAGCGGAGAAGCTTCGGGGGCACAGAAGCAATCTGCTCCGGCGTGCATTGGGCGATCAGGTCTTTGGCGATGTTCCGGCAGTTATTTGTATAGGCATAGAGGATCACCTCACCGTGGAGGGAGGGGAGCGGCTCCGAGAGGCGGCCTTCTGATTCCTTCACCAATGTTTGTACCCGCCAACTGTCTCCCGTTTCCACCGCCCGCTTACAGGCAGTGAGATATGCCTCCGGGGAAAACCTCTCCACCGCCGCAAGAAGTATCAGGGTCATATTTCCTCCCACGACACCGGGGCGTCCCGCCACCTCGATCAGCAGGTCATCCGTCTGGTCTGATACCCTGGGATAAAGGTTTTTGAAGGCGTCAAATTCTCCGTCCCGAATGGCCAACACGGTTTTATCGTAGTCGCTGATGTGCAGGGGGTACCGTCCCACCTCATCCATATAGGCGGTGATGCTCCCGGTCATCCGCCGCAGGAGCTGTTCCGTCTGGGACATGGCCTGTTCCTGGCGTTCCTGCTGTTCCACCAGCGCCTCGATGATGGTGCGCTGCTCCGTAGGATTCAGGTGGACGATCATGCCCTCCGGCTCCGCCCGCTCACCCTGACGGAGATGTCGGGCATAGGTTTCGCCGTCCCCGTGGAACGCCTTGGTGATGGCGGAGGAGATGAGGAACATCCGGTCCAGATCTGCGCCGGTTTCGCCCAGCGTCTTGCCGGTGATGAAACTTTTGGTGACGGGGCGGCTGTCTTCATACCACTTCAGGTACACATCTAAATAGACGCCCTCGTTGCCGCCGTAGTCGGTGGTACAGAAGATGTCGGCGTCTTTGGGGATCTCCCGGCCATTTTCCCATTCCCGGTCCATGAGAAAATACTCGTCCGGAAGATATCCCATACTTTCCAGACGGTGCTTCAGTTCCTCGAAGACTTCCTGTGCGACGCGCTGACCGGCATACTGCATCCTCCGGGGATCTCCCGGAAACGGCTCCCACTGCTCCAATTCAATTTTTTTCATTCGAATTTCCTTTCTCTTTTATAGATCTGCTGTTGGCAGTTCACCCTTCATACAGCAGGAACAGGGCAGATCCTCATCTGAGAAAGCGCCCGGAATCGCCAGCTGATTTTCATCCGCGCAGATAAAATCCCGCCAGGCCCAGTTCCGGCCCAACCCCCGCACTGATGTGAGGTTTGGCATGGCTGCGTCTTCAATCGCCAAAGCCCGCCGCAGCAAATCCGGGTAGCGGTGGTACAATGTCCGAATTTCCCACCGCTTCATGCTGGGGCAGAAGAAGCAGGAAGACTTGCCCGGCAGGGGAAGGCCGGCATCCCGGATCGCCTGGATGCAGTCCTTTCGGCTCCAGCCCCACTCCATCAGGGGATATTCCTTCTGGTATTTTTTATCCTGAAGGTCATGAGGAAGGGCGTTGAGCAGACGGCGCTCCTCTCCGGCATCGTATCCAATGAACTTGACGACCTTTTCTCCTTTCTCCCAGGCATCAATGCAGGGCTGGTAGTGCCTGCAGAACTTTTCCTGCGGGGCAACCTTGTGCTTGAGGGAGCATTTTTTGTACCCATAAGCAATGGAGGGCAGCGTTCCTGAGCGGAGGCACTCCTGCTCCAGCGTCAGCCTCTGGCCGTTCTTCTCGGTGTACCACACCCGCGTGATCGCCGGCATCCCATGGTTCTCCAGCCAGCGGCTCATGGTGTCCAGGTAGGCATAGGTATGCGGCTGCTCGGCTCCGGGATCGGCAAAAAGGATCAGGTCGACTGGGACATGGTGCCGCCACAGTCCTACCAGCATTGCCGTGCTGTCCGTTCCGCCTCCATACCCAACCACATTCATCGCCCGCCCGCTGTGCCGAACAGCGCCTCCTTATAGGCTGGAGCGTGAACCTCCAACAGATACCGCTCGTTGCCGCATTTGAACAGGCACACACCCCGTTGGGGGAATCGGATGAGGTTGTACTCCGCCTCCTCCAGCTGGAGCAGATCCATATAAAACCGCTTGTCAATGGAGCCGCAGTTGAAGATGAACTGGTGGGGCGGGATAGCGAACAGGGGCTTGGTCAACTCCCGGATGCCCTCCCGGTCAAAGTCCTCCAGATTCTGCGAGGCCATGATGAGGTTGGATTCCTTCTTGCGGACCCGCTTGAGAGTGTTGCGGATATACTCGATGATGGTGGTACCCACCGACACATTATCCGACAGCCACACATACAGCTCGTCCAGCGCCGCTGTGGTGTTGCCGATGGTCAGCAGGCGGTCGGACATATAGGACAGGATGTTGAACAGCATGGCGCCGCGCACATTCTTGCTGGCCTGCAGCAGCCCCTTGACCCCGAAGACGATAAAGCGGGAGGAGGTCACATTGGTGTGCCCGTTGAAGAACTGAGCCTCGGCGCCCTGGCACATGGAGTGGAGGCCCAGCAGGATCTCCTGCAGCAGTTCCGCTGTGTAGAGCTGGTGGCAGTTCCCATCGTACTCTCTGTACTCCTGCTCAATGAGTTTATAGAGGTCGGAAAGGATGGGATAGTCCTGGGGCTTGAGGCCGGCGAAGTTGGTGCTGTCGCTGATGCCCCATTTGGCGTACAGCTTGCCCACCATGATCTCAATGGCGTCGATGTGGCGGTCTGAGAAATCCTTGTAGGCCCGGAAAAAGTCCTTGAGAAAGGAGATGTGCTGGGAGAGCCGGGTGGATTTGCGGAATGCCTCCGGCGCGTCCCTGTCCTCCGGGCCACTGCCGTCATCCCAGCACTTGGGCTCCAGCGGATTGATGCGGTACACGCCGCCCATCAGATCCATGAAGCAGCCGCCCACCGTCTCACACATATCCTTTTGTTCGTGTTCCACATCCAGGGAAATCACGGATTTGCCCGCCTCGAGGAAGTTGAGCAGGAGCAGTTTGAGCAGATAGCTCTTACCCTGGCCGGAGTTGCCGAGGATCAGGATGTTGGCGGAGGTCTTATCGTCATCCCGCTTATCAAAATCTACGAGGATATTGGCCCCGTACTTGTCCTTGCCGATGTAGAATCCGTGAGGATCGGTCTTGCCAGAATAATTGAAGGGATACAGGTTGGCCACCGAGCTGGCCGGAAGGACCCGTTCAAATTGGGCGCCGAAGGCGTTGCGGCCGGCTGGCATAACAGAAACAAAGCCCTCCTGCTGACGGAGCATAAGCCGGTCCACATTGAGCTTGGAGCGAACCAGTTCGGTGAGCACATCGGTCTGGAGCAGCTTGAGGGCGTCGTAGTCCGGGGCGGTCAGCTCCAGGAACACCGCACAGTGGAGGAGCGGCTCCCGGTTGCGGTGCATGGAGGAGACCAGGGTAACCACATCCTGCAGGTTGGCCTCGGCAGTGACAGTCTGCTGGAGATCCTCGGTGCTGGAGCGGGACATTCGGTGCTTGTTGGCGGCGTTGTGGATGATCCGGCGCTCCTCACTGGGGGTGACCTGCCGGGTGTAGATGCGGATGGTGACCCCGTCCATCTCGCCCAGATGCCGCAGGATGGCCTGCTCATCGGTAGAAGTGGGGTACTCCCGCAGCGCCCATACACAGCGGCAGGTGTTGCCGCACAGGTAGTGGTCCACCTTGAAGTCGATGACCGAGGGGGCGACCATGTCGAGGAAATCCTTGATATATGGTTCCTCCACCACAGGCCGGGGAGAGTTCTTTGTTCTGTTTTTCGGCAATGAAAAAACCTCCTGTCCAGGCCGGCAGGAGATCTTTTATCGCACTGTTTCTTCCTGATATGGCCCGGAAGTTCTCCTGACGGCCATATCAATTAAATTGTGGGGCACGGGTCAGTCATTCAGAATGATCCAGCGTTCCCCGTCGTAATCCTCATATTTTTCCGTGGTGGCATTCTGCTCAAAATACACGCCCAGCATGCGCTTGAGATCCTCGCCGCTGGCGAGGCTTGCCTTGAAGCCCTGATCCTCGAGGCTTTTCTGGATGCGGGAGAGGTGGGTGTGCAGCTCCATCCCTGTTTCCTCACGCAACCGGACCAGTATGAAGAACTCACGGGCGGTCGCCATCTGGATCTGTAGACGGTCCAGTGATTTAGCGTCCGCCTCCAGCAGCCGGCTGATGACCGGCAGGTCCTCCTCGGCAGCCCGCTGGCGATAGTGCCTCTTGTTGTCCTCAAAGCTCTCCTTGGAGTTGAGGGCCAACATCTCGATCTCAGCCTGCCCCTTGAGGACGGTCATGAGGGCATAGATGCGATTGCTCACAGCCTCCGGGGGCTGGACCGAGAGGTTGGTGGGCTTGATGGCAAAGAAAATCAGCCTCCCATGACTGGTCTTTAGGCCGCTGTCGGTGATCTCGTCGATCCCGATGAGCTGCCGGGTAGTCTGTTTGGCCGTTGCTTCTTTTTTTCTGCTCATTTTCTATCACTCCTATCCGTTGATGGATTACACAGCCCCCAGGCATAGGTCTGCTGGCCCAGGAGGAAATATCGGATTGCATAGCGCAGGAAGTCCAAGATACTGGTATCCTCCAGCCGAATCGAGAGGAAGGCATAGGCCGCAGTGATTACCACTGGGGGCAGGAAGCCAAGTTGGGCCATGGCAAACACAGAGATCAGGGCGCCCACGCCAATGATAGCGATGTCCCGCAGTTCCCACAGCCACAGTACGGCTTTGGATTTCAGATTATCGGGATAAATGTACATGTTTCACCTCACATCGTCATGCTCATTCCAAACCCCTGTTCATCCTGATCGGGGCCGAATTCCTGATCTTGTACTTCGTCTGGGCTTTGTTCCATCAACCAAGATTGGAGTTCCTGTGCCACCAACCCCACAACGAAGACTCGTTTGGATACGCCATTATGCGCCTCCACATACTGCTCAACGCGGTGGAAAAGAGATTCGGGCATAGCAATGGCCAGCGTCCGTTCTTTCTTGTTGTCCTGAAGGACCGCACTCTGGAGCGGTTCCTCGCCATGTTCCCACTGATCCAGTGCCTGATTCAAAAGGCTCTGAACCAGTGCCTTTTGGGTGAGGGGCGCATGAGCATCCAGGTAGGACTTCAGCCGCTGAAACATGTCATCTGAGATCTGAACGGCCAGGGTGCGCTGTTCCTGCTTTGCTGTGGCTGGCTGGTCCAGATAGGTAGTGAGTATCTTAGTGAGATACTCACCGTTTGTCATTTCAGGACTTTTGCCCTCCATCAGCCGCTTGTGAAGCGACTCGGGAATCAAGCCGCAGAGGTTTTTCATCGGTTCCATGATCGCATCTCCTATTCATAATCATTCAAGCTATCTGTGCTGTGGTCGCCCATGCGATTCCTTGCAAAACATAGTCGACGCAAGGAATCGCTACACTGTTGCCCAGTGCTTTATAGCGGGCGGAGTCGGAAGCACCCTCGATATCAGTCCAACCATCCGGAAATCCCTGCAGGCGCTCGCATTCCAGCGGGGTCAGACGGCGGATCAGAAGAACCGAGGCACCTCTTGGAGCGGAGGCGCTGTTATCTGGCTCGTCCATATCCACGACCAAATCTGTTGCGTCTTTGTGCTGACGAGCGCTCTGAGTGCTGACCACCTCGTTGCTTTTGAACACATCCACACGCTGGCGGCTGAACACGGCATGGTGATCTAATCCCGAGGATTGAGTTATCCCGAGGGAGTAAGATTGGCCATCGTTTTTTTGTTGAGAGATAGTGTTTTTTCTGCTATAATTCATGTTAAATCCTCCGGATAATAAATTTGCGGCGACCAGATCATAGCTGGTCGTCGCATTATGAACACGGTTAAAATGTGGTAAAATCAAGCCAAACCATAAAGACGCTTTATCATCTCCTCATCGTTTGCCCATATTGGTTCAATAGAATCTTCTGCTGTGGCCTTGGATACCTTTTGAATTGCCTGCCGCTTCATCTCAGTATCGGCCCATGCATAGATTCGGGTAGTGTTGACGTCGGCATGGCCCAGAAACTCAGAGAGAAGGACAAGAGGCATACCGGCACGATACAGATGCATGGCACGGGAATGCCTAAGTTGGTGTGGATGTACTCGTTCCGGTACTTCAGGGCAAGCCCGCCTTGCCGTTTCACCATATTTTTTCATAAATAGATTAACAGCATCGGTGGACATTCTGTTTTTACAACCATGATGCGTTGTAAAGAAAAGATAGTCATCACTCTGCCTCTGCTCGGTCGGATGCGCTTTATCCAGATAAGTTTTGAGCAATTCAACCACAGATGGGGAGATTGGGACTATTCGCAGTTTATTTCCCTTTCCAGCAAGGCAGATTGTTGCATGAGTTTTTCGAATGATCAAATCATGAATTTTTGCATCCACCAGTTCCTGACAACGTGCTGCGGTGTCGTACATCAACCGCATAAAACAGAAATCACGATATCCATTCGTCTTGAAGCGGTTGGGTTGCTCAAAAAGAGTTTCCAATGCTGGTACCGTCAGAAACTCCACAACTGTTCCCGGAGTTTTCCGAATAGAGATGTTGCCGACTTCGACTTGCATATAGATTTTGCCAGAATCTAAGATTCCTGCATATTTTGTGAAAGAACGAATTGCCATCAAACGCAGATTCACCGTTGCCGGAGAACATCCTCTGGATTTTGAGAGCCATTCGAGAAAACCGGTTATATTTGAGTAAGTGATATCCTCGAATCCAACATTGGCATATTCAAGCCCACGCTCCATCTTGAAATAGAGGAGAAGGAGATTTATTGCCTCTCGATACGATTTCTGTGTATTTAAACTATAGCCTTTGTGCCTGATCAAGTAGATGTCAAGGAAATCCCTCACTGTTTTATAGAACTTCTCATCTTTCAGTCGCATAAATCCGCCTCCATCTCAAAGGAACTATCAAGGTGCAGCTCTGGCAAGTCGGTATATAGCGTTGGAAGAAGATGAATATAATATGCCGTGCTCTCGAGATTTGAATGGCCCATATACTCACTTAAATACGCAAGGCAGGCATTTATATCTTTTCCTTCCTTTACCCACTGGTACAGCCGATGTGTTGCAAATGTATGCCGTAGGTCATAAAGTCTGGGACGGATCTCACCGTATCCGGATATACCTGCCGTCTGAAGGAACTTTCTGAATGTCGGAATAATCCACTCCATTGAGTACATTCCGTCACCTCGGACACTTGGACTCTGGAAGAAGTACCTGCGCTCAGGATGTATCGCTTCCACGCGCTGGTCGTAATTTCTGCACAGTTCACGCATATCTTCGGACAGGACAACAATTCTGTCCTTATGTCCTTTCGATTCAAGGATATTCACCGTCCCATCAAACAAGTTGACATCTTCTCTTCGGAGCCGTCTGGCTTCTACAGGTCTGAGACCGCAGCAGTAAATCATTCGGAATATTACAGATACTACCAGATGTTTTGTGGGCGATCTGAGGCTGGGTTGCAGAGAATCCATTTCCTTGAACAACTTGGACAAATCTTCTTTTGAATAAATGTACGGGATATGACGTCCGGTTTTCTTCGTGAGTTGGAGCGGCAAAAGATACGCCTGTTCTCCTACACTATTCATGTATTTAGCGAGTTCCCGGACCACAGATACCCTATTCAATCTGGACAGATTTTTCTCAGTCTTGGACTGTTCGGCCCATTTCATAGCTAACTCCGCAGTCAAGCAGGTCTCGTGCGGAAATTGCTCACGGCAGAATTTATCAAAAGTTCGAAGAATGCATGCACTTCCGTGGTAGTCATGGCCGAGGGCTTGTTTCTTTTCAATCAAACCGCAGATAAAAGGTGCAAATGCCCCCGTGAAAGTATATTTCATAACAGAGCCTCCTGAATAACCTCGATACCGTCAAGTCCGAGTGCACACATTGCCAGCTTGTCCCGGCTGATCCGCATATATGCTTTCATGGAGCCTATCTGCGTATGCCCTAAGATTTCTTTCACTATATCGATCGGTACTTCTTGGTTTATCATGGAACTGGCAACATACCTTCTGAAACTGTGAAAGCCTTTGCCGTCACCCGGAGTATAATCAACATCAGAGAGTTTCATATATTTTCTGAGCCGGTCTCCTGCAGCAGTCGAAGTCATAAAGTCAAACGGAATACGGGAACGCACAAAGAGCGCTGGGGACTGTGTTTTAGGCCGCTCGTGAAGGATATAGTTCGCAATGGCGTTTCCTACCGATGCTTCGAGAGGCAGGTGCAGTTCCACTCCGGTTTTGTTCTGTACGAAGCGTATTTCATGATGAATCCAGTCAATGTCCGAGAGTGTTAAGCGAACAATGTCCCCAGCTCTCAGTCCCAAACTGGCGGCAACAGCAAAAATAGCAGTATCGCGGAGCGATAAAGATGGATTTTTTGCCGCTGCATCCATGACGGTATGAACCTCTTTTGAGGAAAAGGCAGGTCGCAGCTTCTTTCGGGGTGCAGGACGAGTAGTCAATACGGCGCTGAAATCGCAGCAGTTTTGTATGGACACCAAGTATGCGCTCAGATGTTTCAATGTGTTGCGCACTCTGTCCATGCTCGATTTTCGTTGAGATGCGATGAACAGCAGAAAATCGTTGACATTTACTAAATTAATATCTTGGCAAGTATGGTAACCGCTGGCATCGAGGTATGCAAAGAATTTGCGGCAGACATTCTCCTCGTCCCGTAGACTCTCAAATCCAATGGCTCGTGTATTCGCTTCATGTTGACAGAAGCTACACAGGAGTTCTTGATAGTACGGAGTCAAGGGGATTTTTGGAGCAGGTCTAACACGTTTCCAAACGATTTTTCCGGTTTGGACATACTCCTCAAAGAGAGCTGCAGCCTTTCTGACTTTCGCCCAGATTCGGTCGGCTACCAAGCCGTTTTCGTGTTCCAAGCGAAAACGATCCACAATTTCATTTGTAAAGGCAGCACTATACAATATCACCCCCTCGGAACGGTAGACCTTTATGATTGGCCACATTCCTTCGTAGTAGTAGTTTCGTATGCTGAACTTACCAAGCCCCAGAGCCCGCAATGCATCCAGCACTTTTGTGCATAGAACATCAAATACAATTTCATCGGACATAAAAACACCTCTGAATGCAGTTAGTCGACTTTCGCCGCCAACTCCATTATAGAGGTATTTTTATAATTTTTCTTATCTGGAGGTTATTTATGAACAACACACAAAAAGCATTGATAAACCAAGACGTTTGCGAACAGACCACGCCTAATCTCGGGATAACTCAATCCTCGGGATTAGACCGCTTATCTGGATATCCAGATAAGCGGTCGGTGGCGGTGAGAGTATAGGCGATGCCCTGTTGATACCCAATCCCGTTCCCGCCGTTCATAGGCTGCCGGTCAATGGCATTTCCGGTGATACAGAATATCGTGTCCGGTTCTGCGACCAGCGGGACATTGTTCCCACCCGTACCGTAACGGGCTGACATTGTGGGCGCCACAGAATGTGGGCCGGTGTAGCGGGCATCGATCCCGTGGTTCTCGAATACAAGTGGCTGGTGGCCATGCTCCTGTGCCCGAAGTGTTCCGGCAACATTTTCGCTGCAGGCAATGGCGCTTCCGCCCTGGTCATTAAGGCACAGGATGGATGGCATACAGTTCCCGCTGGCGGTTCCTTTCAAGGTAGGCGAGACTTCCTCTCCATAGCCAATACTGCCCGCAGAAGCACCAGCTCCAGCAGAAAAAGCAGCTGTAAAAATGGCGGGATACCCTTGTCCGGGCATACCGCCGCCTCCGCTTAGTGCTGTGTGCCGCTCCTCGGAAAGGAAGCAATCACCGTTGCCTTTGGCCGTGATTCCGGCCACAAAGGTCTGCTGTTTCATCCCTGGCTGGGCGGTCAGCGCCGCGGCTACATCATGAAGATCCCGCACCTCGTCCCGCTGATTGGCGGCAAAGGCGGTGAGCACACCGTTTCGTCCAGTGGACATACCACAATTAACACCGAGAGTGGCTGCCTTTTCTCCTGTCAGGTCTCCGTTGTATCCGTCGAATCCGATGGGGCCAGTCCCGCCTGGAGGATCAGAGCATCCCGGAGCTGAGGCGGCAGTTCCTTGCCTCTGGCCTCCGCTCGACGCAGAATACCCAGGCAGGCGGTTTTGCTCAAATAGTATTTGCGGGGCGGATCGTCCTGCAAAATCTGCGACAAGGAAGATTCTCTTGCGACGCTGGGCGACACCCCAGAATTGAGCATCCATGACTCTCCAAGCCAGGCTGAATTGATTTCCCAGAATGATTGCCCCAGCAGATTCCCAGCGCCCGGAGTCAGGTCGAGGCACTGAACAGGAGCCGTCTTTAATTCGGACAATCTCCTCGAGGACGATGCGGAAATCTTCGCCGCCCGCTGAACTGAATGATCCTGGTACATTCTCCCAGCACATATATCGAGGTCGAACAGTGTGAGCTGTTCTGCCGCGCCGCTCATCTGCATCCCTCATTTCTTTTACAACGCGGATCTGCTCCATAAACAGGCCGGAACGCTCTCCGGCAAGACCGGCTCTGGCCCCCGCCACGCTGAGATCTTGGTTATTCCGAATTCGGGATAACCAGGATTATGCCGAGGAAATAGTTATTCCGAAGTCATTGCATAGAGTCTTGTAAAACAAGGGTTCTCCGCAAAAACTTCGGAATAACAAAGCGGGCCTCATTTTATATAATGTGGACATGCAGACAACCGTCTGACACCACAAAATATAAGGAGGGCCTATGGAACTGATTGAATTAGACGCAACTGCACAGCGTGCCCTGGAGTTGTTAACCAATGCGGGGATGAGTGATGGAAGCATATACGACTATACTCATACAGGCTTTGGCAGCATACTTCGACATTTTCACACAAAAGGCATACTATATGCTACAGCAGAAATGCTCGATAATTTTTTGCTGGAGCAACGCGTGCTTTTGGACCAAGGAGATATCTCACAATGGAAATGGGGACTTGTCCGCAGGAGTTGTGAGCTTCTGAAACAATGTGCTACAATGAATTCTATTGATTTGCCTGACCTTCAACCATGGGACCCTGTATGGAATCGTCCAAAGCAAATCATCCAACACGACGCACCGACGGCGAAACAGTTTGCCGAATCGGAAAATATTTATGTGCTTGTCTGGATGGTCAACAAGCGTATGGAACAACTTAGCCTTTCGAAAAATACGGTTCGCCATTACACGGAAGAGGGATTAGCCGTCATTTTGAAAAAGCACTATGATTCTGGTACAGAAAGTTACTCAGACAAACTTATATCCCAGCTTATAGAGGAGCGAAGACTGCAATATGAGCAAGGGGAGGTTGGCAGAACTACTTATCAGAATTTGCGCAAAGCGGCGGCGATGCTCCAGGAGTTCCGCCTGACAGGGAAAATCACGCTGGAAAGGATTCCTAATTGGGGACGGCGCGAAGTTATTCCTCAGCACAAAGCGATTCTGGATAAATTCAGTGCGCATGTCACAACGCAGAGCAACTGGGCTGAAAGTTCCGTTAGCACAGTTACAAGTGTGGCTCGTGTATTTTTGCTTGAATTAGAGGACCATGGAATAGTCTCCATTGAAACTGTCGCAATGATGGATATTGCCACATGCGTTACAAGAATGCTTGGACGATACACTGGTGGAATGAGATCTGCTCTTTTTGGCATTCGGACCTTTCTGCGATTTTTATATGAGGCCGAGATCACTGCGGATAATTTTTGCAAAACACTCCCGGAATTTGTTTGCCCTCGGAAGAACTTTCGTGAAGGATTTTCCGATGATGAATTGGAACGTCTACTTTCTCAGCCAGATATCACATCTGCGGTCGGGAAAAGAGACTACGCTATGATGGTTTTGGCAGTGCAAAGCGGCTTGCGGTCTTGCGACATCATACGGCTCACATTTGACTGCATCAATTGGAGAACGAGGGAAATTCGTGTTGTTCAGCACAAAACAGGACAACCAATCGTAATTCCTCTTGAACCGGAAACAGGCAACGCTATAGCAGATTACTTGTTAAATGGGCGCCCCAAGAGTTCACTACCGCAAATTTTCCTCTGTCACGTCGGCGCTGTCCGTGCTTTGAAAAGTCGAACCGGAAGTGCAATTGTCTCCAAATACATGAAGGGCGCAGGAATTCATTCCGGGTATCGCGGATTTCACAGTTTCCGGCGCACCTTCGCTACAAATCTGCTCCAGAACGAAGTGCCAATTGAGTTGATCCAACAGATGCTGGGCCAAACTCATATTGATTCAGCAAAGCCGTACCTGTCCATTGACGAACAGGGACTGAAGCGATGTGCATTGCCCCTGCTCTCTCATGGAAAGGAGGTAGGGAACTAAAATGATGTACACCTTTAAGAGTTGTTTTGCATCTCAGATCGAGGATTTCATTGCTCAGAAAAACGCTCTGGGGTTTGGTTATCTGGAGTCCTCCCGTCTCCTGCGAGACTTTGACCGCTTTTGCCTGACGCATTTCCCGGAAGAAAATACACTGACCAAGGAGCTTTGCTTAGCTTGGGCCACGAAAAAGGATACCGAAGGCAACAATACCTTCCGCAACCGTATGATGCCGGTGCGCGAGTTTGCCAGATACTTAAACCGCAACGGCGAAGCTGCTTACATTCTGCCGCCAGACATTGCCAGGAAAGATGCGCCGTATGCCCCGTACATCTACACAGAGGCAGAAATTTTGGCGATTTGGAACATCCTTGACCACTTAACACCGCGCGTGAGCTTTCCAGTACGGCATTTTGTGATTCCTGCCATGGTGAAACTGCTGTATTGCTGCGGCTTGCGTCCGGCAGAGGTCAGGCGGTTGCGCGTTAGAGACGTAGATCTGGACAAAGGGCGGCTGAATATTATGGAGAGCAAGCAGCACAGAAGCCGTATTGTTATGATGGCGGATGATGTGACGAAGATGCTCTCAGATTGCAATGCCGTTGTGACTTCCGCTATGCCGGAACGCGAGCCGTTCTTTCCCAACTCTGAGGGCGGTTTTTACGGGAAGAGAGGGCTGGAGAAGACTTTCCGCCTGGTTTTGAAGAAAGCAGGTGTTACGGGAACCGGCCGACGTTCCCCGCGTCTTTATGACTTTCGTCATACTTTTGCCACCCACAGGCTGTACCACTGGATGAACGAGGGCAAAGATCTGAACGTTATGATTCCCTATCTGAGCGCGTACATGGGCCATGCGCAACTCTCGGACACCTATTACTACATTCATTTAGTTCCTGGCTTGTTGGAGGAAATGTCCGGGTTCACGTTTTCTTCTGCCGAGGCATTCTTGCCGGAGGTAGGAAACGATGAGTGATTTCTTTGATGCAATCCGGCGTTTTCTGCTGGACTATCTGCCCAAGCAGCGCTGCCTTAGTAAAAATACAATTCTCTCCTACAGACAGACACTCAATATTTTCGTGGCTTATATGAGGGATGAGATAGGGATTGGAGCTGCTGAGCTGACCTTCTCCCGTGTTGACCGGGACGTCATTCTTAACTTCCTAACCTGGCTGGAAAAGGCGCGGGGATGTAGTGTCTCTACCCGCAACCAGCGTTTAATGGCATTGCGGTCTTTCCTGGACTTCGCTGGACAAATCGATTGTACGCAGACGTCATTGTATCTTTCTGCCTGCAATATTCCCTCCAAGGAGGCTCACGGGCGAATCGTTGAATTCCTGACCGAACCGGCGTTGACCGCGCTGCTTCAACAGCCCAATCCTTCCAGGCAGAAAGACCAGCGGAATCTTGTATTCATGATCCTCATGTATGATACCGCTGCCCGATGCAGTGAGCTTCTCGATATGAAGGTCTGTGACCTGCGTCTTGACGCAAAACATCCAATTGCGTACTTGCATGGTAAGGGACGAAAAACCCGTACAGTGCCGTTGCTGAATAGAACAGTCCAACACTGCAAACAGTATCTGAACAAATTCCATCCCAACAAGGATGACTACAGTGAGGCACCGTTGTTCTATACCGTGATCCATGGGAGGCAGCAAAAGATGTCTCCCGATACGGTAGCAGCATTCTTTGCGAAGTATGGGAGCATGGCAAAGGCGGTTTGTCAGGAAGTTCCTGAACATATCCATCCGCACATGATGCGGCACACACGGGCGATGCACTTATACCAATCCGGGATGCCCATGGTACTTCTGTCTCAATATCTTGGTCACTCACAGGTTGAGACGACGATGATCTATGCCCATGCAGATACAGAGATGAAACGTGCCGCAATTCAGAAAGCTGATGCTGTCCGCGGAACCAAGCCCGTACCGGATGAGATTTGGGCTGATAACGAGGAAATGATTTTGAAGTTATCTGGTCTGCTCTAATCCTATTGTTCTATATATGCCGATTATGTTATTCCGAAGTTTTTGCTGGTAACGCCTTGTACTACAGGGTTTGCAGCGATTACTTCGGAATAACTATTTCCTCGGCATAATCCTGACAAGGGCTGCCTCCTGTGATAATGTCTACCGGGGGAAGTTCGGCACCATTCAGTTTCGTGATGTCCCCGACATGGAGTATGGAGGGGAACCTCTTTCTTGTCACTTCGATGGGGAAGGCTTCGATCTCGCTGGCCCACACCGGCTCGATGCCGTTGCGGACCGCCGCGAGTGGGAACCCTCCGATTCCATCGAACAGGCTGCCCAGCGTGGGCATTATGCCATACCCATGCTCTGCCCTGGAGCTTCGCTTTGCTCCATCTCAGCGGGCAGAGCCTCCTGCTTGATTTCCAGCTCCCCAATCTGTCGGATGGGGATGCCGAGCCGTTGGGCCTCCTCAATCTCACGGGCCATGCCGGAACTGACCCTGCCGCCGCAGAGCCACAGTTCATCGCAGACTTCCAGCACCCGGTGTCCCAGCCGCAGTCCAATTTCCCGTTCTGTTGGCTCAGCGTCATCCAACATCTGTGGGTAGAGCAGGTGGACGGCGATGGGCGTATGCCCCTGATGGATGGCATACCAGCACGCCTTTTTCGCAAACGCGGTGTTTGTCTCAATATCTCCTGCATAGGGAGAGGCGATGTAAATCAGTTTTTCTCTGCTCATTTCGCCGCCCCCACTGCCTGTACCACGGTGCGGGTGGTGTTGACCGCTGACTGTGCTGCATAGACGGCGGACATGATGTTGGCGCGTGTCGAGGTGTCCAGCCCAAAGGCGCCGCAGATGCGGGGCACTTCACCGGCCGACAGCATCAGGCCAAGGCCCAGCAGCGCATGATCCTTCAGCACCAGCAGTCCCGCTGTAAGGATGGTGGCCTGCAGGAAGGTGGTCAGACACAGACCGATGATCTGCTTGCACCACTGCACAAAACCGTCCATATAGCCGCGGGGCACCGAGAACATATACAGGGAACCCACAGCAATCTGGATGAGTAAGACTCCTCCGCGCTTGAGGTTGGAGAAAAAGCACTTGATGACGGCGTACCCCATCATGATGATAATAAAAATTACCATGATGGGGCTGGTGATGCTGCCAATCCCGCCGAATACGCCGGAGGAGGCCGCGGCCCCGATATCCACGCCCTGCAGGGAGTTGATGATATCAGTGGAAAGGGCATCAAAGCTCTCGCCATACCCGGTAATTCCAGAGGTCAGGCTGGCCTGCAGCGTGACGGAGAGTTTATAAAGTTCCACCGGCACCAGGGTAAAACACCCCACGGCCATAAAGCCCTTGACGGCGCTGATAGCCGCGTCCTTGATACTGGCCCGTCCGGTCTGGTATTCGATTCCGACCTCGAACACGGCCACCACCAGCCCGACGACATACAGCGTCCAGGCCAGATAAGAAAAAAAGAGAACAATGGACTGTACCCAGCTCATCTCGAAGAGCTCGACGCCCATGTTCCCCATCTCGGCAAAAAAGTTGCCAAAGAAACCAACAAGCTGGCTGTAGACCCAGTCGATAAACTGATCCATCAGCCCGCCAAGGAAAAAGTCCAATATAAACATCTGGTGGTTTCACCCCTTTGCGTAAGGGGGACCGTGCCAGCATTGGACGCATACTCCTGCTCAAAGGCACAGGGGCCGTGGCTGGGCACGGCCCCTGCTTGTATTCGCTTCCTATTTTCTTAGCACATTTGCGGGCTGTGTTCCTGCGCCTCCTCCTGACGCTGGAACACCTGCAGATATTCGTCCACCGTACCCGCCAGCAGCCTGTAATCCGCCTGAGTAGGCTGGTAAACATACCAGTCTACCTTCCCATAATCGTCCCAGAGGTGTGGTAAGATACCATCCGAGAAGTTGGGATTGCTCACTTTTTTCTTTCCCAGTAAATCGCCAAAGCGTAGGATATTCACATCCACCGCGCCCTCGGTCCGGTTCAGGATCGTCAGCTTGAGGGCATTGTACTGGCCGGCAATGTTCAGAGAAACAAACTCCAGCCTGGCCCGCAAATCCGGGTCAAGCTGGATATAGGCGGATCTGCCCGCATAAGACACAACGCCGCTGGTTTTGCACTGAGTGAGGATTTTCCTCAACTCCTGTCCAAATGGATTCAATTTTCTTCTTTCCCTCCCTACATGGTTAATTCCGGGACAGTCGGCGCCGGTGGATGAGCTAACTCCAGCGTACTGCCTTCCAAGGCCAGAACGCCATCCAGCCGGTGAATAAGGCCCTCCATGTGTTTCTGCCATCCGTCCCAATCCTTCGGATCAAACCAGCCGCCGGGCAGCTCGCCGGCTTTGATCTGCCGCTCCGCTCTGATCCTGGCGTATTTCAAAGTGTCCGCAAGGTAATCCCGGAGTTCCCGGAGAGAAGCCCTTGATGCTGTAAACGAGGTGACGGACCGGAACTTGTTGTCCTCGGCCGCCCACTCCTCATCATAGTCCAAACTGCCGGGATCACCGTCAAGATACTTTACAACGATCTCAGCCAGTGCCATAGGGCTGGTATGCGCACACCCCAGCTTTACATCACAGGGGGCATTCCATCGGTCTTTCTTTAATCGTTCAAGCATTTCTCCCAAGTCCAGTTGTCCATCTGCCGGTAAATTGTACCGGACACATCTAACCGCATCCAGTCCATTGTCGGACTCCAGTGCGGTGATTCCCCAACAGCCCATAGAAACCGTCTCCCATTTCCGGCTTACGCCTCATCATTCTTGTCCTACATTTCCAGTTTCGGTCCAATCTGCTCCTGCTCATCCAGCCCAAATGCCTCGCGCATTTCCGCATCCGCCAGAATCCCGAACGCTTCCTGACAATCTGCGCAGCTCACGATCCAGGTCTTTCCTTCAAAGTACCGGAGCATTTCCGCCAATATTCTGGTCTTCGGGTCCGAGGCAGAGAGAAGCTGCCCCACCTCCTCCCGCGAAAGATATTTGCGTTCTCCGCTCCAGGAGCCAATCACGCCGACAGTGTACTCAGGGATTTCCTCCGGCAGTATTTTACAATCCAGAACCGGATCTGGATCAAAGGTGAAAAACACATCAATGGGAGTATCTTCTACCACGCTTACCCCGATGCCGTATGGACCTGCACCTGCTCTGCACATCCCGGTAGACCGCTGGTACAGCTCGTTAACCAATGAAAGCATTTTATTTCCGGATGGATTTGGAATTGGATATTCCATTGCTTCCTTCCTCCTGTATTCTCAGAATAATTCTTTACATTCCCAGGATCGTCCAGACATAGGTGGGAGCCGTCAGGGTGAAGATAAGGCAGGCAAACAGGATGGCCGGCGCAGTCCATTCGAACTGGCCGTGCTTTCTATAGTCAAAATACGCCATGCCCAATTTGGCGAAGAAGAACACAGCCAGAACAAGGTCAATCACGGGAAAGGCCACATTATTGACAACCGTTTTGATCTGGGCGGATGCGTCCGTCCAAGTGCCTTCAATGGCACCAGCCACATCCCCGGTTCCTGCCGCAAATGCGGGTACCGTAAACATGATGGCCAGCATCATTACCATTACGACCGCACAGAGCATCTTTTTCGTTTTCATCATCAAATACCACCTTTCTTTGCTGAAAAAAGAAAGGCCGCAGGGGTGTTCCCGCGGATGGATGATCTATCCCGAACAGGCCGCGAGGCACTTTCCCACGGCCCGTTTCTTTTCTGATTTTGTTACTGTGAATGCTTACATCGTGAGCACAGGTCCACTCAGTTCCTGTGTTTCCAGGAACTGAGCCCGGATTATTTCTTCAAACGCTTCCTTTGCTAACCTACAGAAGACAGAGTACATAGGCAGACCGTTCTCAGCCGTGTATTCATACGGTTCAGGTAACCGCCCGCATTTTGCAAAAAAGTTCTTTTCCGCCTCCATAAGCCGCTCAATAGACCACTCACGTACTTCGTTCCGATATGCCAAGACGGTTTGAACATGGCGCTCATCTCTTGCGGAGAGAAGCGTGGGGTAACGAAGTTCAGCATACTCTTGGGCGGTCGTGTCCATATAGCGTTCAAATGTTCTGCGTGTCGGCAGCCCATATTGAGGCTTCATTTCCCTTGCCACTGGCAGCCTTCTGTTCTTTTCTACAAATCCCGCAAAGGCTTCTTCGATTTTCTCCTTGGTCCATACTGCCGGAAGCCCTTTTTTGCACATTGTCAACCGCCTCTTTACATCAAGAAAGAAATATCTAAAAACTGCGTTTGAGCAGCCTCGACCAGTGGGGCTACTTCAATGACCTCTGGATTCTGTTGGAACTTCAAATCTCCCCGGAAGCCCAGTTTCAGGTTACTGAATGTTTCGGCGGCCTTCAGCAGTTCGGGCGGCGATCCTGGAGGCATCTCCTGCATCCACTGTACCCATTCACCTTTCTGAAAGCGGGGATTTAGCCGAAGGATCACATAGTCCTCCGGCACAAACTTGGGATAGCGGCCGATGCTGCCGCCCACCTTATAGTAGGGCTTTCCCTCCATCATGACCGTGGCCCGCATGAGCGTCAGGGTATCCTCCAAAGAGGCGCAAAACCAGCACTCCCTATCGCCCATACGCCTGATTCGGCCATCCCGCAGGATGCTGTCCAGATTCTTTCGGTGCGTGTAGTGGTAGACCTCGCCAGGCTGCTCATCCAGTCGGATGTATCCCATGGCTTCACCTCCCGCCTATAGATCAAGCGGAGCGATATGCCAATCGTCCCATAGATTGCCCCGGATATTCAGTGAATCGGTGAGGTTGACCGAGAGCATCCCTGCCGGGGTCCAGCAGTCAATGACCCAGGTGTTGACTGTATAGGAGCCATCCGGGTACCAGATAGGAGTGAAATGGGTACGCCGGTTATAGGTGCTATACTCGTTCTTCTGGAACTCCAGCCTGGAAGACGAGGAACTGATGGAAATGCGATCCAATAGCCGCCAAAAGGATTCATAGTTGAACTCTGGGAAGTAACTGACTGCATTCTGCAGGGCGGTGGTAGCCGACCTCTGGGAACTGTTCACTCTGGCGGTGACCACCTGATTGACCCCATAGCCGGACTTCATGGTGCTGTCGCTGGCGGTGGGATTCTTCTCGTCTGGAGTAATTTCCATAGCAGCGGAAAGGCTGGCACTGTAGCGGTCCAGATCAAATTCCCACCAGCCGTGGTCGCACCAGTATCCGTCCTCATCATCGCCATGCCATACCCAATACTCCTGCCACCATGGGTCCCAAATGGTCCACTGGGCCGAGGTTTTCTCCGGCCGGTCTGGGACCGGGGAGGGTGTGAAGGAGTCGTTCCGGTCATCTGCTACTGGATTGGGCGGCGGATTCTCGTCCAGATCTACGATCTTACAGTGGATGGTGGCCTGTGCTGATCCTGGGCCGGATACATCCACATCGATGGTCATGTCCTGCGGCTCGTCCGGTGTAGTCCAGCGTACCCAGGCCAATTGGGAATCTCCGTCCGGGTAGTAGACATTGCTGACCGTATAGGTCGTCCCATCAATATGGAACTGTACAGTGACCGGATCATCCGGGTCACTTTGGCCACCGCTGACCTCTACCGCCGTGATGACCTCGGTATTGGTTCGGTATTCATAGTCATAGGTGCTGATCTCCGGCTCCTCCGGCTGCTCCTCAAAGCGGACGATACCAAGCCCAAGGGAGGACTTGATGTCCGAGTTGGACACATTCTTATTGGTGGGGCCGGACCATGCGGGATAGCCTAAATCTGGGGTTTCCAGAAACATGGACAGGGGAAGGTTTTTGGCCGTCAGCGATCCCATCCAATAGCGGAGTTGTCCTCCAACCACCTCGTCATAAAGGGCGGCCTCTGTCGCTGTTGTGGCAATCATGACACCTTGGAACTTATAATAGGCGATGGGTTCCAGCAGAATTTTGTATTCGCCGCTGATGAGCGTGTCATAATCCATACCAGTTTCTTCCGCAATGAACTTGACAACATATTCTGAACAAAAATACTTTTTGATGGCCTCGATGTTATTACGCCCGTTTGTACTTATGATGCGAGGCATTGGTTGTACAGGGTTTTTATAGCTATACCCGCCTTGTACGGGAGAGAGCCCAGTACCATTATTGTACTGGATTTTACTGACCTTTCCGAAATGATATATTCCTGCAGATGGTGTTTTGTTGGTCAAATCAAATGGTGTAGTAACAACGGCATGGTCACTTGCCCGCACTACGGTTACACGCACCCCTTCGTTTCCGGGGTTCCAACTGCCATGACTCGTCGCATCCCCCATACTCCCGCCGCCACCATCAATGTTACCAGACCCGCCAGTTCCATTCGCGGCATAAACTTGTATGCAAGTAAAGGAAAATATCATCACAACGGCCAGAAACAGGTTAAAGAGTCGTTTCACTTGATCTCCTTTCCCACAAAATAAAAAGCACAGCCAAAGCTGTGCTTTTTGAAGATGCGATATTACTTTATCCCATTATGCCAACCTGAGTATTGATATCTCCATCACTATCGATACTTCCACCTTGATTTGCGCCTGCGTTGGGAACATTATCGAAACCAGGCAGGCCGCCACTGGTGTTGGTGGAGGGCTGTTCAGGGGGAGGCGTCACATTGTTGTGATCTTGCGGCTCAGGAGTACCCTCGACCGGAGTCCCATCCGGCGTCTTGGTGGGGTCCTTCAGTTCATCCTCTGTATATTCCGGTTTGACCGGGTCCGGCTGAATGGTCTGCTCTGTGCCGGTAAAATCAGCGCCGTTTCCATCATCGGTGTTGGTACTGGCATCCGGGGTTTCCGGGTTAACGGTCACATTATCTCCCGGCTTCTGGTCATCCCCGGATTCTGCGGGAGGCGGGGTACTGCTGTCCGGGTCCACCACTACATCGCCCTGCTGGGAGCTGCTGGGCGGGAGCAGGTCATCGGTGACCTTGTCTTTGCTGAAGCTGCTTGCGATCACAGCAACCAGGATTGCGCAGACCACAAGACATCCGGCCACGGTCAGCCACTTCTTGGTATTCTCCGTCATCGTTTGGATTCCTCCTTTTTCTGTTGATTATGCTTCTTGTCAAACTGTCTGTGTGACTTCAGGCGGCCAAGGATAGTTCGGCTTTAAGATCTGCTGCCTACATTTTCCTATACCGCCCGTCCTTTGTCAACACGAACCCTACCACAAACAGGCAGAGAAGTCTATTGGGACAATAGAAAACTTTTTGAAAACTGCGTTAAAACCGAGGGGCATAGCCCGCGCTGACCTTGACTGTCATCCGCATGGGCGGCAGAAGCTCTCCTCCAAAAGACACTGGAACCTCCAATTCGATTTCACAGTCCGCCACAAAACGGTCGCCGGCGCTGTCGCCGGAAGCGAACGGTGCGTTGCGGATCTCCACATCAAGGCCCCACACACGGAACTCCATCCCACCATCCTCTGTGTACTGAGTATGGTAGCCGCCCCGATAGGTCAGCCCAAGGATATCGTCCAAGCGTCCATAGATATCGCCATAGTCCAGTGATTCCTCAAAATCTCCCGCCAACGGCTGGTAGGCGCCGGAGTAGCCCTCCCGGACGCCATGGTACACATCGTCATAGTTGTCGTTGACGGTGGAGATCACAGCCTCCTGCACCGCATCCCGAACCCCCTGGGCCACGATGAGCAGACGGAAATATTCGCTGATGCAGCACATCAGCATTACCAGCACCAGCACAATGGCAATAATCAGGGGGAAGGCCACGCCGCGCCGGTCTTTCAAAATCTGCCTGAGTCTGTTCATTTCCAGTACACCTCCGACTTTCCTGTGGCATCTGCCCGCAGGGTGATGGGGAAACTGCCAAAGCCGGCAAAGAGACCGAGGTCGATCTCATGAGTGAGCGTGACCGTGACCTCCTCGTTGAGCTGGATGCGGCCGGTATCGCTCCATTCAATCTCCGGGTCCAGGCCGGTCTGCTCCCGCAGGGCCTGTTCCCGGCGGTCAGTTTCCGGCCCGATCCTGCCGGCGATTTCCGCCTCACGCACCAGTTCAGTGGCAAAGGTATCGAGCTGCTGTTTGGCAATAAAGGCTGGGAGGACCTGCACTGCCAGCGCGATCACCAGCATGGCGCAGAGCACCAGGACGCACACATCGATGTATCCCTCTCCGCGTCGGGATCTCAAAATCCGTTTCAGCACATGGTTACCTCCTCGCCTAAAGTCAGATCCCTTTCCTGACACTGAGCATTATATTCGCTCAAAATACTGGAGATAGAGCTTTCCGATGAAAGATCAGTTTTATCACTTGTCAGGAATTGGTATAGTGCTTCCACAGGATTTTTTGGCTTAAGGATTAAATCCAAGTCATCATCGTCGAGTTCATAACTGTCATGGATAAGAGCAGAAAGCAGGCTTTCCTTTGCCGCAGTTTCAGCTGAATGGCGATAAATTTCATCGGCAGATAGCTGCTTCACCCTTTGAGCATATTCCTTCATTTCATCTTCCGCACGATCAATCAATCGATAGATGCTGCCTGTATAGTCCATTGGGCACCTCCTCTCTTAAAACATCCCGCCCAGGGAATGGATAATCTCGTAGATGATGATGGACAGATAAGTCACCAGGAAGCACATGAGCAGGACAAAGGAGAATACACGGATCTTAGGCGGGATTTTCATGGCCTTTGCCTTGAGGCGCTGGAGTTCCAGCTGCTTCATATCGTGGCTGAGCATCTGAAAGTAGTGGACCCCGTTGTCGCCTCGCAGCACGCCGATGAGTCCGCGGACAATGTCCGAAAGCAGCGGAGAGTTGAACCGGGCCTCAAAGCGGGTCAGCGCCGCCTCATAGGAGCCGGAACGCATATCCGCGGTGAGGACATCCAGTTCAGCGGAGAAAACAGGACCGGAATTCTGCTTATAATGCTCAATCATGCTCAGCACATCCCGGCTGGCGGCCAGTTCTTGGGTGATGGTGGCCACGAACCGGGGCAGTTCCGCCTCAATCTCGTCCCTCTTGGCAGAGAGTTTTTCCTCCGCCCTGCGAATCTCTTTGAAATAAACCGCCACCGCCAGAAGAACAACTATCAACGCCAACATTGGGAAAATCAACAGGCACGGAATCACCGTCAGCAGCACTGCACCGGTCTTGATCATGGCAAAGGCGGTGTACTCCTCCGGTGTCATGTTCAGCCCAGCAGCGGCCAGCGTATTTTTCAGACGGCCCCGCTTATACTCATCCATATGGATGTGTGGGGCCAGCTTGATCGCCCAGCCCATGAGCAGGGCCTCCACACTGCGGGCCTGCTTCTTCTCCTGGCGGCCCACCGAGAGCATGGCACGCTGGGTGGCCAGACGGGGGAGCCTGAGCAGATCAGCCGTCAAAAGAAACATACCCAGCGCAAGGAATATGCCAAATAAAAACAGAAGGAAAGTCATGGTTGTTTTGTTCACCTCCACATAAAAACAGAGCCAGTACACGACAGATGTGTACCGGCCCTGTTTTTCTTCTTATGCTGTATTACAAGGCACTCTTTCTATAGCATTATTGCATCACATCTAACTCCGCAACAAATGACGGATCAAAGTCATCCCGCCAGTTTCGATAGTCAGGATACAGTCCCAAACCCTTTCGGATGAGCTCCCGGTTTTCCGGGGTGTCAATATAGATACCGTCCGGGATGCCGTCCATCCCATAGATGAGCCGGACCCCATCCTGCTCCGCTGCCTTTGCTGCTTCAAAATCTCCATCATAGAGCGCCATGTCATCGATGCGTTCTACATGGAGGGCCTCCGGAATATAGGAACCATGGTTGATCGTTGCGGTAATAAAATAGCCCTTTTCCTGGTTACTGATGAGGATCACCTCCGATACTCAATGGGCTGGGTCAGCTTGATGACCGCTGCGGTGCTGATGAACATCACAGCGGCAATGGCTGCCAACAGCGCCTGCCCCAGCGGGGTGTGCATCAGAACATCGTACCAGTCCTGATTGAGCCAGTACAACAGCGGGATATTGCCGATGACCAGCACCTGCATGGTGATAAACTCCTTGCGGGGCTCAAACACCAGATTCTCCAGCTCACCGTTGACGATCCGCATATCGGAGAGTTTAGCCACGATGGGAGTCAGGATGGTCTTGAGCCCCCGGTCGTGTCGGCAGGTCAGCAGAGCGGCCACCCACTCCCGAAACACGGCGTTGTCGATCTTCGTCCCCATGTCCTGGAGGGCGGCGTCCACATCGGGGTCCACCAGCTTGATCCGGGTGAGAAACTCCACAAACACACTCCGGACGGGCGGGTTGAGATAGTCAATGTTTTCCTCCACTGCCGTCTGGATGTCCTCATTGCGGAGATAAGCTGTGGTGATGATAGAGAGGGCGGTTTCCAGTTCAGCGGCAATGTTCTTTTTGTAATGATTTGCGGTCAGACGGATAAACCAGAACGGCACGAACATCATGCCCACCGCCAGCACCGGCACCAGGAAGAGGTTGCCCAGCGTCAGGGCGAAGGCGGCCCCTACCAGAAAAAGAAGCAGGGACAGGGCGCACACCATGGGAAACTTGGCGGCCCGGCCAGTCATCCGCAGAATGGTCTGTGTCTCCTCGATTTCCCGGCGCAGAAAGGATTTCTTTTTGCGCCGTGTACTCTCATTAACCTCCGACCGGATGCTTTTGGGCTTACTGGTGATTCTGCGGAACACCCCTTCAGTGAAGTCCATAGGGGAGATGTGTAAAAGGACAAAACAACCTGTGATCAGCCCTATACAGGCAATCAACTGGATCAGATTCATACAGATTCGCCTCCTTCCTTGCCGGTTTCAGGTTTGGCAGGCGGCTTGGACTGTGCGCTCCTGGTCTTCGGAGCGGGCGTTGCCTGTCCTGCCTTTGCCGGACTGGAGCCTGACTTACCCTTAGAGGGAGCGGACTTTTTGCCCACGAGCTGAGTCAGCACCTCCTGCGGCATACCATTGTCGATGAACCGCTTCTGCAGGCTTTCCGAGATGGGGTTGACCGCCTCGTGGCGGCCCTTAATACGGTATTTGCCGTCCTCCAACCGGTTTTCTTCGATTTTGAAGTGATAAAGGGTGTTGTACCGGCGCTCCCCAGTGGGCAGGATCTCACACTCCATGATCTCCATGATTTTACGGCTCTTATCCTCCAGCTGCTTGGCGAACACCACGATGGGGAATGCCTCGGTGACCAGATCCATGAGGGTATCGTCGGCCATCTCGTGCTTACGCTTGCAGAGGGTGACCATACGCCGCCATGTAGCCTGGGATGAGTTGGAATGAATGGTGGTCAACACGCCGTGGCCAGTACGGGCGGCCTCCTGTGCGGCATACGCCTCCGCAGACCGCATCTCGCCCACACAGATGATGTCGGGGTGGTACCGCAGGGCCATGTCCAGCAGCATATCCTGATCGATATTCTGCTTGGCGTTCTCGCTCTCACGGGTGATGGTGTGGATGACGCTGTTGCACACCCGGCCATCTTTCTCCCGCACCAGGTCCAGCTCACGGGAGCCGTTCTCGATGGTGAAAATACGCTTGTTGTCCGGGATGGTGGTCAGGAGCCAGCCTGCCACCGTAGTCTTGCCGGAACCGGTGGCCCCGGCAACGCAGACGGAAACGCCGTAACGCAGGCAGGCGGCCAGAAAGTCCAGCATGGGGCCTGTGGCTGTTCCACCTTTTACGAAGTCCTCTTTCTGCATATTCTGCGGGTTGACGATACGGATGGATGCCGTGACGCCCACATCCTCGTCCACCAAAGGGGTCTTGAGGACCGCGATGCGGATGTTCTTGCTGAGATGGCCCAGGACGGCGGGACTGGCATTGTCCAGCACCATACCGCTGACATGGAGCATACGGCGGATCACATTGACGGCGTGTTCAGGGCTGTCGAAATGTTCCTCCAGCTTGACCGTTTCGCCATTGGCGTACAACACCTCGATATCCCGCCAAGAGTTCACATTAATCTCCTCAATGCCGGTTCCGAAGATGTACTTGGTGAGCAGGCCGAACTCGGCCATCTCCGTGTAGAGGGCGTCCACCAGCTGGTCGCCGGAATAGCCTTTGACCGCGATGCGCCGGTCCTGCACATATTTGGTGATGTACCGTTTGATCTGGGCCTTGGCGTCTTCATCGCCGCCCTCGGTGATGAGGGCGGAATACTTGCCGGAGATATATTCCTGCACATCCTGCAGGACGGTGTTGAAATCCTGCCCTTCATTCTCCGGGGTGAAGAAGAGAGAATGCGCCCGATAGCCGCCTGCAGACTCTGTATTCAGGGACCGCCTGGGGAGATCCTCCGCCATGTTCACGCTATCTGTGGGATCAGCTTCAACCCCTGTCCCATCATCAGCTGGGGCGTGACGCAGCGGCTCATCTGCGGGCTGGGGTTCTCCAACGCCGGCTTCATGCTGATTCTGACCCATATTGCCGCTTACCGGGCAGTCCGGGCCGAAATAGAGGGGGAGTTCTTTTTTCCGCCCGTCCGGACCTGTCGTGATATGTGTTGCGGCGGCTTTCTCAGCGGACGCTTTGGGAGCGAACAGGGACTGACTTCGCTTCTCGCCTAACACCCAAACACCTCCCTGGCAATCTTCTCGATCTCCTTGCGGAATACCCGGCTGTCCTTCATGGATAGGTCCGCCAGCAGGTTGCCGGCCAGATACTGTCCCTCCAGCTCCGCCGAATGGGGCAGCGTGAAGGCCACTGTCCCCAGCGCCTGACTCATGTGATCCCCGGCCTGCTGGGACTTTACATTGCTGGCGGTCTTGTACTGCTTGTCCGTATCCCATTTGGCATCCCGCAGGAGGGGAAGTTGGCTGGACAGGTAGCTGATGCTCTTGAGGTCGGCGTTGGCCAGCCGCAGGACGGAATCCGCCTCCATGAGCGCCACAGCGGAGAGGATGTCGTTGGCGATGTAACTGCCGCAGTCAATGACCACATAAGGAGCGATCTCCCGCAGGCAGTCGATGAGCTCCCGCGCCTGCACCTCGTTGTAAGGCGGGTAGGTGTACTCATTCTCTCCCTTGAGCATCCCCAGCATGGTGAGGTAACCCAGGCGTTTGTGGGTGACCAGGTTGTTCTTGACCAGATTCTCCGACACATGGGCGGCGGCCAACACGCTCCCGAGGGAACGCTCGCACTCCAGATCTGCCGCCGGGCAGATACAGGGAAGCATTGGGGCTGTCATGTCGCAGAGAAGGAGGATCACATTCCGGCGCTTGTCGGCCAGATACTTGGCCAGCCGCACGGCCACGGTGGTCTTGCCGCTGCCGGGGCTGCCCCACACCGCCAGCACCCCGCCGCTCTGATCCTCCTGCTCACAGGCGTCCTCCTGGCCACTTCCTCGGGAAAAAATACCCGCTTTCTTGAAGTTCAGCATCAGGCCACCTCCTCGGTTTTCGCGGGCGCCTCCGTTTCTGCGGTTTCGCTGGAGTCAGCGGCGGGTTCGGACTCTGCGGGATTCTCCTGTGGTTTCTCCTCGGGGTCCGGCTCCGGGGGATACAATTCCAGAATGATCTCGTCTTGAGAGGTCAGGAACTTGTCGGCATTCTCCCGGTCGCCCCGGTAGACCAGCGCCAGATGGATGGTCCCCTCGGCCTCCAGCTCGGCCAACACTTTGGCCTGCTCGGGGGACACCAGCAGGGTGACAGTATCGGGCAGTTCCTTGTCATCCTCCTCGTCCACAGGCTCACCGGTGTTGGCGTCATAGCCGGAGGAGGCGGTAACACTGATAATCTCCACATACTGCAGCTCAGCGGGGACAACGGTCTGGCCCTGCTGCTTGTAGTCCGGGGCGATCACCGACACAATGTCGCCGCTCTGCAGCTTGCCGGAGAGCCCCTCCGCAAAACTTTTGATGGACACGGAGATGGCCTGCTGGCTCCCGTCCAGGCTGTACAGGTAGGCGTTTTCCGCTGCTGGGGCGTCTGAGAGTTTGGAAGGGATGATATAGTCGCCCACAGCCAGATCCGCAGTAGCGTATTTACCCACGGCGCTCTCTTTCTGCCGAAGGACATCCTCTGGGAGATTATAGCCGCCCACCTCCACGATCTGAACCATGCTCTCGGTGATCTCATCGCCGGCCCGGATGGGCTGGACTACCCGCACGATCTCAGCTTTCTGGCTGACGCTCTGGTTGAACAGCGGGGTCAGACCGAAGCAGATCAGCAGGGAGAGCAGGATGCAGATTACACCGACCACGGTGCGATTTTTCAAAAAACTCATACTGGCATTTCCTCCTTGATTTCATGTTGGGTCGGAAAGTCCGGGCATTACGCCCGGACCGATCTGGCCCTTCTGCTCCGCTTCAACCGGGGCAGAAGAATGGCGGCCGCCGTCAGGGGCAGGGTCACGCCAACGATGGTGAGCACAGTCTTTCTCGTTACATGGAACTTCTTCATAGCAGTCAACCTCCAAAACAGTATAGTGCGGCAAAGCCGATGGATAAAAATGGTCCCAGCGGTAGCGCCGCCCGTGTCATTGCGGGTAGCGGATGATGAATGAATTTTTGAAATAACATAGCGGTGCAGAAATACAGCACCGCCAGCAGCAGACCCAGCGCCATCCCCCAGATCCCCCGCCAAAAGCCCAGCACAAAGCCGGCCGCAGCAGTGAGTTTGATGTCGCCGCCGCCCATGCACTCCGGCCGGATCAGGGCGGCAATCAGCAGGGGCAGAGCCGCCAGCACTCCAAAAAACTGGGCGGGGCTGAAGGAGATCAGCCCCGCCGCGGCGGTCAAAAGACAGAGGAAATCCGGGATAGTACGCTTGCGGCAGTCCACCGCAGAGGCAGCGGCCAGTGCCGTGAGAAACAGGAACGCCTGCACCGGGTATCAGCCCTTGTAGTCAAACATTTCCTCTACGCGCTCGGTCACGGTGGGCAGGACGGTGTCCCCGAACAGAGTGTAGAGGCCAGCCAGGAGCAGGGCGCCCAGCACCACGGCAATCAGGATCTTGATGGCGGTGTCGATGTAGCCCTCGCCGCGAGTGTTGCAGAGAGGGGCGGACAGGTGGGCACGGGCGCAGGTCATGGCGCAGTGGGCCTTGCAGGTCATCGTCTTTACGGTGTTGGACATCTTGTTGAACATCTTCTTCATAGAGAGTTCCTCCTCAAAATTTTAGATTGTTGATTGTTGTGTGGTCAGTGGGTCACATACCCATCTTCTGAGCCTGCTGTGCCGTGGGGTCCGGCGCGGACTGGGGAGAGCGGTTCATCCCCTGCGTCAGTGCCTGCTGGTAGGCGGTCACGACAGCCGATTCCAGTTCGGCGCGTGCCTCCCGTGTGTACGGAAAACAGATGTCCTTGATTTCACCCTTGCTGTTGATCTGGCCGGGCATGGATACAAACAGCCCATTGCTGCCCTCCATGAGCTTGACGCCCCGGACGGCAAAACAGCCGTTGATGTTCAGCGATGCGGTGGCCCGGCAGGGACCGTCAAACTGGATAGAGTGGATACGGACATCATACTGCATGGGAAGGACAGGAGTATCCTGCTGGGAAACCTCTCCCTGGGGGTTTTCACTTGTGGTCTGCGCTTTTGCCATGGTGGGTTCCTCCTTTTCTGAATATAAAAAATAAGTGGCTTTTCCGCTCTTGGGTCACAGGGTCATGGTCATGCCTGATTCCTGCTCCGGGGCTTTCAGTTGGACGGGGACGATAGCTGTGCGGTCCACATAGTAGAACTCGCTGCCGGAATCGTCGTAGAGTTCGACAAGGTCTGAGATGGCCAGCGGCTGTCCGTCGCTGCCCAGGGACCTGCGACAGAATGCCTCCCAGATCCCATCCAGACTGTTGGTGCTGACAGTGCCGTCAAACACTGCCTGGTAACGGGTAAGGTCAGGTCCGCCATATTCACCACTCATGCGGTCCAGCCCAATGAAGCGCATGGCGGCGGGAGCTGAGGGGCCGAGCTGCCAGATACGGCAGGATTTCAGGGCTGGCCCGTTGTCTGCTGCCTTCTGGTATCCACCGCTGGAGAGACGGTCATAGATGCCGTCCTCCCACCGGACAGCCAGCCCCTTCCTTGCCAGCCAGTCCTCCAACTCCTCACGGCGGAACATGGAGTCCGCCACCACTCCTTGTTCTGTCCTGTAGCCCACTGGATTCCCATAGTAGAGCAGACATCGATTTTTCATTTCCACACTTCGCATGGCGGCATATCTCCTTTCTGCGGTTAAGTCATTTCCATCCCTCCCATGCCTGCGTTCTGCCCTTGAAACTCCTCCAGCTTTTCTCTGGCCCAGCCGGGGAGGAATTCCTCTTTCAGAACGCCGGTGAAGTCTGTGCGGTTCCATCTGGTCTGCTCTCCATCGCCCAGGCAGGTACAGCGGATAGACCGACCGACAGCGTGGGGGCTGCATCCAAAGCCGTCATGGGCCAGCCAGAGCTGGTTCTGGGGCGTCCAGCAGGACTCCTTGAGGGTGTCTGGACTGAGCACCAACACCCGGCCCTCATAGTCCAGAGATTCATAGGAGTTGGGTTCGCAGTGCTCCGGCCCAAATAGTTCCAGCTTGCCGTATGCCTCCCTCACTTGACTGATAAATGCGTCCAGATACGCCAGGGCGGTGTCCACTTCAAAATAACGGTTATGGGCATCATCGGGTGGGACATAGGCTTTCTTTTGCCATTCTTGGTTTTCCGCGCTGAGCTGCTCCTTGTAAGGCCCCAGCCTTTCTATCGTGTTGGCCAGGACGAAATTGGTCCGCTTGAAGCCCCACCGTTTCAGCACCATTTGGGATGCTTCCGGCTTTAATGCGCTGCGGCCGTCGCCATAGACGCGGATGACGGCTTCGATGTCCCGCGCACAGGATACATTGGCGTGGAAACTTGCATCCCAGAGCGCAGCTTCCCCAAGTCTGTGGGCCTCTGACTGTGAGCCGGGATAGAGGTAGATATCCTGTTCCATCTTGCCTCCTTTACGGCAGGCGCCATTTGCCCGCTGGGGGGATCGTCAGCGGGCTGATGCCCAGCTCATTGAGCAGGCAGCAAAGCTCCACCGAAAGCTCCCGCAGTTCCTCCGTTGAGGGGACGATGATGAGCGCTCCATCCGCGGCCAGAACCGCGACTTCTTCTCCCACGGGGATAGATGCCTCGGATAACAGTGCGGCGGGCAGATTGAGTTCCATACCGCTGCTGGTGTATCCGGTACACTCAGCGTCGTCACAGGTTCTGGTCACCAGGAGTCTGTTTGCGTCACAGTCGCAGATGTACTGGTTCGCTGGGGTGGTGATGGGAACTTCTTCCCCCGGCTCATAGCCCATTCCGCGCATGAAAAATGCAGGCAGGGTCAGAGACCCGTCTACACCGACCCGAACCGTTGTATGGATCTTACTCATCGCCGTGTTCCTCCTGCCCATTGCATGCGGTGCGTTCTCCGTAGATGAGATTCCCCACCATCAGCTGTTCCTCCAGCTCGCCCAGGCAGATTCCGGCTTCACCCAGCATCTCCAGCAGGTAGGGAGGCACATCCCGCAGGTCATGGTCATATCCGGCCTCGGCAATGGTGACGGTCTTTTCTTCGTCATCCACATAGACACAGAGCTTGGCCCCGGCAGGGATGCCGGCTTCTTCCCGCAGGTAGTCTGGCAGTTCCAGCATGCCGTCCTCCAGATCATCGAATGGGCAGCCATCCTCGCAGTCATCACAGGTGCCACAGACTCTGGCCAGATGGACGGTGAGCTCCGTGGCCAGCCGGTGCAGGGCATCCATCGCCTGGATCAGTTCCATGGTGGTCATTTGCTTTTTCAGAACGACCACCGCGCTGTCCAGCGTGTGGATCTCGACCTTTTCTCCGCCCTCAAAGCCACTGATCTTGAACGCTCCGCCGGGAATCAAAAGAGTACCATTGTTTATCTGTTTGTTGAATTTCATCTTCTTCTCCTTATTACATTGAAATTGTAGAACGGGCTGGATTGGATGCTCCCGGCCATTCCTGTCCTTGTTGGGCAGCCAGCCCGTCCCGGAAGGCTGTCAGATCTTCTCCTGTCGGCGTATAGCGTCTTGCTTCAAGGGCGGCCATCAGCGCATAGGTCTGGCCAACCTCGGACAGCAGTGCCCGAAGATCGTCCGCAACCATATCCGTCCCCATCCGGCGGAGCTGCACGGTAAAGGTGATTCGGTAATGCGGCTGGCCGGGGATGCTGTCGATCCGCATATCCATTCCCAAGTTGGAATCGTGTTGCGGGCGGATATAGACCTGACCCACTACGCTGGGGCAGACCTGAAGGCGGCCCTGACTCATTTCCTCAATCAGCTGAGCCGCCTGCTGGAGCTTTTCCAGTTCAGAGAGCTGTTCATCCAATTGCCTCACCCCCGTTCCAGTCAAACAGCGTCATTTGAGAGGGAACCGCCCGGCTCCGCTCCCGCAGGTCATAGTTGGCGATAAGCAGTTCCGGGAACTGAGCCCCATTGTCGTACCTCTGCTTGATGTTGTTGATACGGGTGGTTTCCATGAGGTAGATGCCTGGCCTGTCGTACAGCCCGCGGACAAAGGCGTCGTCGTTGTAGGAGAGCAGGAATTTGCCCTCGATCCGCATCAGGGCGTCCCGCAGGCGGATGTGGTCGGCTTCGGTGAAACCGTCTTCACCAATGTTCTGGTAATACCCCTCGGTGGCATGGTAGGGCGGGTCGAGATAGAAAAAGCTCACTGGCCGGTCATATTGATGGAGCAGTTTTTCAAAGTCCTTGTTCTCAATAACCACCTTGGCAAGCCTCCGGTGGGCCTGCTCGATGAGCGAAAAGTTGCTACGCATATCGTGGGGCTGGCTGCCAAAACTGGTCAGCCCGGAGGCGTAGCTGTAGCGGATGAGCTGATAGAACCATGCCGCCCGTTGGACATCGCTGGCGGGGCTGTCCCGCGCCAAGGCGGAGCGGATGCGGTCAAAGTCCTCCCGTGCGTTGAGTACATACCGCAGAGCCTCCATCAGTTCCTCCGGTTTGTCCCGCACACAGCGGTACAGGTTGACCAACAGGCCGTTGAAGTCATTGTAGACCTCAAAGTCGTTGCCGGGAGGCTTGTGGAACAGTACCCAGCCCCCGCCGCCGAACACCTCAATGTACCGCTCATAGTAGAGGGGGAACAGCCGGACGATCAACTCCCGCAGGGCCTTCTTGCCTCCAATCCAGGACATGAAACTGTTCAGGGCGTATCACCCCCATCCAGCGGCAGGCGGGTCTGTGCGGTATCCTCTCGCTCCAGAGTCCGATCCAGTCCCCGGATGGCGGCCGCGATTCCGCTGATCCGCCTGGTCAGATGGGCGATGGTGGCCCGCACCTCCTGGTCCGTGGCGGCATAGAAGTATCCACTCCCGTTGCTGGCGATGGGGACGCCATCCCGCCGCAGGGCATTGACCATGTGTCGAACCTGAATCCCTTTGATGCCGAAGGTCAGTTCCAACTCCCGGCTGGTGGCGGCGTTGAGAGCTCCCATGTGGTACTGCTCCAGATATTCCGCCAGCCGTTCTTTCTCCATGAATGCCTCCTTTCCGGGCCTGTTTTCCGAAAAAGGGCATAAAAAGAAGGGGCCGTTTTCCCCTTTCGGAAAACGGCCCCTGTGTCATATTCTATATCCTGTTTTTACTTCATCGAATCACCCCCAGCTCCCGCAGCGGACAGATGCGGTTTTTGTGACTTGGCAATAGATCGGCTATATTGACAGAGCGGGACTGTGGTGCTCAGGCTGGCTATACTCATACCGGCGCTCTCCACCGTTCCAGGCTACATAGCCGTGGTCGGTGGTCGAGAGGCCATATTGACCCATATTGGCCTCTGCGTAGGCAGCCCCGTCAAAGGCGTCTGTTATCAGTCTGCTGGGCGGGATCACGCCGTTTCGGACCGCAAGTTCCCGCCCGTATGCGGCCAAGTCCATGCCGCGGGGGAAGAACTCATAGTGCTGGAGATTCTGGGCGAGATCCAGAGCCAAATCCAGCCGGTGGCAGTCCTCCAGCTCCAGCACCGCCTGCCATTTGTCCAACCAGTGGGGTGCCCCCTGACCCTGTTCCGCCCAAACATAACCGAAGTCAATGGCATGGCGAACCAGTTCGCTGGCTGAGTCGTACTGGTCGAGAATACCCGTCAGCTGGGGCAGGCAGCAGTCCACCTCCAGCGCGATGCACTCGCTGAGGCTCTCTGCCTGTAGCGAGTCCAGCCCCAGCAGGAGTTCGTCCGGATGGTTTGAGTCGATATACTCGCCGGAATCCGGGAAGCCAACCCAAATCCCCTCCATATTGCTCCGGCTGGCCAGTTTAACTCGTATGGCATAGTCACCGGCGACCGGCTGGAGGGTGGGATCTTCCTCTACGAAGGGATCTGCCAGTTTGATGTTCCGCACATAGTGACCGTTACAAAAGGCTCCATTCTGCGACTGGTGGTAGGCGGCCCCCAAATGCTCCGCATTCAGGAATGGACGGGCGGCATCCGAGGAACACTCTATGCTCTCCATGACAAATTTTCCAAGCGCGGCCTCGTCTCCCGCGCCATAGAAGAGGTCGTAACAGTCCAGTTGGGACGCAATCCGCATCACATGGCCGATCTCTTGGGGCTTCTCCAACTCCATCGCCCCTTGGAACAGGATCTTTTCTTTCTCTGTCATATTGGAAAAGCGCCGCTCCAGCCAGTCATGCTCCGATTTTGTAACATAGAAGCCGTCCAGCTTGTCAAAGAGGGCGGCGTTTTGATCTGACATCGCTCACATCATCTCCAGTCCTTGTCCTATTTCCTGTTCCGGCTGAAATACCGGGAGAGGCTGGCCGTCCTTTCTGCGGATCAGACCATACTCTGTGATAACCCCCAGCCGGTCATCCAGCATCTTCTGGCCGATCTGGGCCGCCTGCGGGGTCTGGAACAGCTCCTCTGGTAAAGCAGAATACTTCTCACGGAACATCATCTCCGCATAGCCCCAGGTCTGCGCTACCTCGGGACGGAGTTCGTACTGGTCAATCTCGCCCATCAACCGTGTGGCGTCCTGCAGACTGGGGTGGTCAACCACGGATAAAAGCGCCTTATACTTGACCATATCCGATTCGGGCCACTCCCGTTCTATTTGAGCCAACCGCTTGGCAAATTCGTCGGCCTGTTCAATGCCATCCTCATCGTCGATAGCGTTGTTGATAGCATCTCGCAGGAAGGGGATCAGGCAATCCACACAGCGGAATGCACATTCATCCACTGAGGCGGCATCTACTTTTTCCACCGCTCTCCATATACCGGCATCCGCTGCGGGAAGATTCAGCACTGCGGTTTTGTCGTTATCATAGCTTGGGTCATTGAAAAATCCCTTACGCACCTCCAGCATCACCGGAGCATCGGAGCGATGGAAGCAAGCCGTTTCATTGGACTGGCACACATAGATGTCCTTGATTTCTCCACCCAGTTCCGCATAGCCGAAGTCGGTGAACACGCCGCCATGATCCTCCTGATGCTGTTCTCCCAACAGTTCCAGCAGTCTTTCTTGAAAGCCGCTGCCCTCCTCTGTGGTGTCAAGCAGAGCCATAGCCTCATTTGAGAGCATTTCATTTGCGTATAAAAACGCCCCCAGTTCTTCATGATTGGAAACTCGGGGCGCAAAACAGCAGATATCGGTATTGTAGGTCAGGTTAATCAATTGGTTCAGCGGAATGGGAGCGACGCGGTGATTCTGCTTGATTTTCAAAAGAGCATCCATCCCTTTTTTCTGCTCCTCTGTCAGTGAGGCCAATCGCTGGGCAAACAGGTTTAGGTCGTATAGATTAGCATTCCACCCAATCATGGCATGCGTGAGGCCATTGTAATGGATGCAGGTTAGCTCATTTTTGCAGAAGCTACCGTCTTTGATTCTCGCCTTTTGGAGTGCGTCGCTGAACTCCGCAAAGGATGCTGGCATTTTCATTACCGTGGCCGTCTCATAAGATTTAGGTCCACTGTTGCTGATCTCCACCTCGAAAATTGTCTTATCTAAGAGTAATCCCTCCCTGTGTAGACTCTTGCTCAGGAGCCTCGGGCGGTTCCATGTCTGAGTGAACTTCGTTTACGGTTTCCAATATGGATTCCAAGTCTCTTTTCCGAGAAATATTCGCAAAATCCACGGAGCGGCAGTATACTTCGCCATCCTTTCCCACAGAGCACTGTGTCTGCTCTTTGCCTCGCATCTTTTTCGATTTCACTGCCAGGCATCCGTCATCGGCAATTCGTGAGGAGAAGCCCTTTTCCTTTAACCGCTCCGACAATACCGAAAAAAACTGCCGCGTTCTCCCATCAAGATCCATTTTATACGCCTCTTTCTATAAACTCATTCCCTGCATCTCAATATCTTCTGCAGGAGCGGAAGGGGCCTCATAGAGTGTGCTTCGGCCATAAGCGATGCGGATGATATCCTCTGCGGAGTAGTCGGAGCCAGCGCCAAAAAGATGCCTGAACTGCAGGCGGTCTGACGGAGCAATGTACCATGTGGAATACTGAGACTTCAGCCCTTTCAGGGATTCAGCCGATGTTTTGAAGGTCAGTTCCACTCCGTCCTTCTGTACCGTGACATTGACCGTCTTTGCGCCACTTTTTTGGAGGGCATCTGTAATCGCCCGCATCCGATAGACCGGTGCATCGCTGTCCTGGCTGAGCATCTGATACTCTGCCAGCAACGCATCCTTCTTTAGAAACTGCGCCAGAAATTCCTCCTGGTTGTCCCGCATGTACTGTTCCGCAGTTGTTTTTATATAATCCTCCGGGGATTTGAGGTAGGAGAGCAGGGTGTCTTCTGTCAAGGATGTATAATACTCACTGTGAAACTGTACATCGGGTTTCTCCCCAGAAAAAACGAGGGAAGCTGCCTCCCGCCCTGCCTCGGTTCCCTTGTAATACCGGTATGAATTGATGTTCCTCTCACTGGTGAGTTCCCTGACAGAGAGGCGACTTCGCTCATTGGAAATGGCCGCCTCAACATAGCGGTCGACCTCCTGAGCGATGCGCTTCCCAAACGCCGTAGAATCCTGGCATTCTTCTTCCGTCAGTCCGGAGACAAAGTTGGGAAGGGGGTCATCCAGAAGATGGAGCGCCTGGTGTTGCCGGTCGTACAGGCCGCAGAACTCCAAACGGTCGCTCCAGCTGATCCTCTCTCCATAAAATGTTTCGCATCCAAAGAGGTAATCAATCTCTGGCGTTGCGGGAACTTTCACTACTGAGCCCAAATGCTTGCCCTTTTGCAGAACTAAAACTGGCACAGCGGCATTTTCCAGCCACTCTTGAAACTCCTGCCGGGGAAGTGGGGCCTGCTTTTGCTGCGACATTACAAAATCCTCCCATTTTACTGTTTCTGCTCAAAGTTTGCACAACTTGTCTGTCCCGAGTATGACTCTTCATAGTGTTTGGGGTCAGCACCAGGCACATCCCACCCAGCCATGCTTCCTATCTCCATAGCTTGCCGCTGGATGGGGGTGACGCCCAGGTCTTCGTTCAACTCATCCGCCAGTTCCACATTCCCTTCCTTGTCGCCGGTATCCCAGTCGGAGGGGTAGTAGCCAGTTTCACCCCGTTTGATGCAGATAAGCTGTCCGGTGGTCCGCAGGGTGGAGAAGCACAGTTCCGGCAACCCCTCGGCCACCTTGGGGGCAAACCGTTCCTGTTCGGTTTGGATGCTCCAATCATCAGGCTGCCACAGATGGACATACAGCTCGCCGCCGTCCACCTCGATGGGGCGCTGCTCGAAGCCTTCGCCCCATCCGTCAGAGGCTTGTCCACCCAGGTACTCTTTTAAGATGGTAAGCTCTTCCGGAGTCAGCTCTCCGGCCACCCGGCACTCCGCTACGCCCCAGAGCTGGCGATTCCTGACCTCAACAGTAAACACCGCCGAGCGGACCTTGTGATCTACACTGTCGTCCTCACCGTACCAGCGCATGAGGCCGCTCTCGTTTTCCTCTGGTACCCGGTTTTTTACCAGAGCGGACAGAATTTGTCCCTCATAATCCATGAGGGTGTGGCCATCCCACTCCTCACCGTCCTCTGACATATCCCCCCACTCGTCCCGTCCATAGAAGTCCGCTGTGAGCGGCATATACAATTTGAATGTCTGAGGCTCTGGCAGATAGACCGAGAATCGGTCTTCTCCCAGCACCAGAGCCAAGGTACATCCATTGTCCCACTTTACATGGAATTGCCCGGCATCGTCGATATAATCCAGTTTCCCGGTACTGCCGGGGGAAATGGGCCGAGGATTACCGCCTATCTCTGTGAGTTGGATGCGGGAATCCTTGGGGAACTGCTGCCGCAAGAAGTCCAGCCACTCTCTCGGTACGCTTTGCATTTACATCTCTCCCATTCTAATCCCAATATCCGGCTGATTTAATTGTTGATAGAGCCGTTCCATCGCCTCCGCCACCACGAGGTCCGACCGGAAGCTTTCCAGTTTTTCGTGATCCGTAAAGAATTGCTGTTCACCGCTCTGGAAATGAACAAAGTCCACTGTGGCGATACCGTCCTTAATAACGCCCAGCCGTTTCTCACTGGTATTGCTGTCCTGGTAGATTTGGATTGCTTCCTCCAGAGTCAGATCTTGCCTGATTATCTCCTGCGGGGTATTGGTGTCCGCCATGACAAACCAGGCATAGGTGTGGGGAATGCTGGGATCTGCGGCTTTCCTAAGAGCCTGCTTCCCAGTTTCAGTCAGTCCATAGTTGCAGGTACGGCGTGAATTGTCCTCACCGGCAAAATCCAACAGGATATCGTCTACCGCTTTTTTGACCTCCGGATCGTCTGTCAGCGTTTCAAAGCGGAAGCCGGTTGTGCTGCGGAAGGGCAGTTCCTCCCGGATGGCCTGGAGCAACGCCTTGGAATCCGTGAACTCCTGCTGTTCGCCGCTGGCGAAGGTTACCCGACCTACCACAGGGTGTTCCTGTCGGTACATCTCCTGCTGGCAAAGATCATAGCAATAGAGGTACCCCTGATACTCGCCGGGAAAGGGAGTACAGCGTAGACAGAAACGGTAATTTTCTGTTTCCGCAATATAGCCATAACTCCTGCGGTCCTCTGTGATGGAGCCGCCATGCTGCCAGCAGTAGGCGTCCATGGCCCCCAGATTCTTCAGGAGTCCAGTCTGACGCAGGTCGTCCACAAATCGCTGCAGCACCTCTTTGAACTCCGGGGTGTTGAACCTATCCTCGTTATGGGGCCACCAGGTGTGCCAGAACTCCTTCTCACCATGGCCGAAATCCATGCGGAGGTGGCCTACAGTACCCAGTGCCTCGTCCAGCTTTTCTTCGGAATAGAACAGCCCCACCTCATCCAGGGAGGCGGGGCGCAGTACAAACTCACGATTATCCTGGGGGTAGGCCAGATCATGCTCCTCGCAAAACTGCTCCAGCGTCATTTCTTCTCCCAGCAGATAAAATGTGCCGTTGACCCGGCGCGAAGCAGTACCTTCATGCTTTAAAGGGATTGGAGAAAGTACGGTTCCTGCATGATAGTCAGCGGCATGATCCACCAGAGTGGTTCGGGTGCTGGGAGATTTATGTGTCCCCCGCAGGTCATAGCAGTACCACCCATCAGGAATGATATCCCGCTGAATCAGCCAGTTGGTGAACAGCACAGGTTTTCCAAGCAACGCTGCGTGTTGCATGGAGTCTGTCCAGATGTTAATGCTCATTTAATCCCTCCCATATTCACAGTGTTTTCCCACTCGTGCTGGTTCCACAGCGTATCTTGTATCTGCGTACAGGGATTAATGCATCTGCAACCCATCTTGTACTTCAGGGAACGGATCACTGAGCTTTCGGAGCAGGCCAAATTCGGTCCTTCTCACACCATCCTCCCGCATATAAAAGTTGCCCATTGCTTCGAAATCCGTAAAGCCATCGAGGGTAGAGATCAGCTCCTCGTCCGCCCCGATCCGCTCCAACACCTGCTTGCCATATTCCTCCGGATCGTCCGGTACACGCTCGTAGTCATCCAGTTCGATGGAAAACCTCAAAGCCTCCTGGAGCGTTGCCGGCTGTTCCACCTCAAGGACAGAGAGGTATTTCAGCAATGCGCCATCCTCCTGATCCATTATCCGGATATTTTCCGCCAACTCGTCCAATTGCTCCAGTCTCAGATCCATCCCCTGGAGAGGAAGATATTCCCCCAGATAAGGCCGCAGGGCCTCCACCCGAGTGAGTTTCGCCATATTGAGGCTGTCCACTCCCAGAAGTTGTCTGGCGCTCTCCAATTGCTCAAAGGTCGCAGGCAGAGTGATCTGCGCTGTTTCGCTCTGTACACGAACAGGGCAGGGGTTTTCCATCCATATCCGGAAAACGCCGTCCAATCTCTCGTTCTCCAAAAGTTCAGGTGTCTTTTTCTGCACATAATTGCCGCTGGAATATTCTCCTCCATGCTTTTCCCGATATTCAGCCCCCACACGGGCATAATTGATATAGGGCTTGAAGCGATCCGGAAATGGTGTGATCCCTTTGTTCACAAGGTAGATGCCCAATTCTGAATCAGACGACACATTGTTGACGAGCATATACTCATCCAGCCTGTCCGCCACAGTAAGGGCCCCCTCCAAGTTCCAGACACACTCCGCATCCAATGCCCCGGAAAAGATGGCGGCTTTCGCCGGAGAAAGTGCCTCTGTGCGTTCCGCCAGTTTTTGTAGTTTTTGAAACTGCTCCGAATCTTCTACATCCACATCGTACAGGCATCGGTAAAGGACCGGTACATTGCTGCTCACATCCAGGATGGCGGTGGCTGTGGTATCGAGGCTGATTCTGTCCAGGAAGGCAAATGTCTCCCCAATCTCAGCGGGACTGGCGGGCAGTTGCAGACGGACAGTTTCTTCTCCTTTTCCCCGGCTCAGAGTCAACAGAATCATCGTTACATTCCTCCCATCTGAAATTCCTGTTCCCGCTGGTGCTGCTCTGCCGGACCGCCGGCCATCAGCTCCCCCAATGTCAATGTGCCACAGTAGGCCACATATCCTTTCTCCGTGAAGGCTCCTGTTTCCTTCTCCATACGGAGTTTGCCGTAACGCTCATAATCATAGAACTCCTCCAGATTGGGGTCATATTCATAATGGCCGGAGTCCTGGATCATGTATCTGCCATATTCGGCGGGAGTGCGGACTTTGGGTGCAAACTCAAACAGCTCCAGATTTTTGGCCAGTTCGCGTATCTCGCCGGCACACTCCGGCTTGGCCATCTCCATGACCGCCGTCAACTTTTTCTGTTCCAAATCAGACAGTGCAGCGATGGCCGTCGCCATATCATTCAGCGCGAATAGATCCTCCCGTTGTCCCTCCAGGACCTCCTCCACCTCGGATGGAAGCAGACTGTCCTCATACCAGATGCGGGCATCGTGGATGTTAACGCCTGAGCGTGCAATTCCACGCTGGAGCTGTTGCTCGGAGCAGGGCAGGAGCAGCCAAGTGATTTGATCTGTATTTTCCGGCTCCTGCCGGGAGGAAAGCCCTACCGCCAGCAGATTCGGCTGGTAGTGGTAACAGGGGAAGTGGCGGCCGTCATAGAGCTGCTCCAGTTTCATCCCGTTATCATAGACCACGCCATAAGGGGTAATCCTTCCCTCAAGATGATTGAGGATCAGGTCCAGAGCGAACTTGCGGCCATCCAGCCGCTCGAGCTCCTCGATTCTGCAGCCCCCACCCTGCATCGTCATGTAGTGCTGCCGCCCAATGGCGTCCAGGTCGGAGAAGTCTGTGATGACCGTGGCCTGCTGGCAGCAAAAGGTCAGATTGATGAAATCCTTTATATTTGAGACGCCCAATTTGCAGGCCATTCCCTGGAACTGGGCAGCCTCACCGTCATCAAAACTGTCCAGCCGTTTGGCCAGATAGTCCAGCTCATCAAAATTGACCAATGAGCCAACCAGCCTGTTCAGTACGGTATAGAAGCTGTCCAGTTCATCCACCCGGCAATCCTGCCGGAGCGCGTCACCGATTTCCAATGGCTCCAGCAGTTCGATCATGCGGTCATATTTCTCATCGGGGATAGGGAATGGAACCGTAATCTGCCCATATTCCGGGTGCTGAGCGCTGCTCAGTACCGCTTTCAGCACATAGCCCATTCTGGTGCCTCCTTACTCGCATCCATGACCGCCTTTCCATATCTGGCAATCATGGTTGCGTAAATAATATTGTGGAAGTCCAGATCACTCACCAGTTTTGGGTGTGCCAAATCTTCTGCCTCCATGGGTGACTTCAGGTCATACAGCCGTCTGGCGGAATAAAAGATGGGGTAATCCTGTATCGCAAATCCATGGGGTTTGGATACGATGCGGCTGAAATCAATGGAATCGTGTGAAAGAGCGGGGAGCGCCGGTTGCCAGAGTCGCTCCTTTGAGGCGAGAAGATAGAGCGCCGCCAGATAGCCAGGAGGCGCATCATCCCATACCCTGTCCGCAAAGCGGCTTCTGAGGTGGACGGACACTGTGTGCAGGACTGCCTGATCCGGCCCGCTCCAGTGTTCCACAGCCTGAATCCTCTTGTGCAGGCCGGCATGAGGGATGTGTCCGAAATATTCCAGAATCAAATCCAGGTACTCAATCGCGCCGGACTTCAACCGCTCCGCGATATACGGACAGGTGCGGACTTGACAGGATCGGCGGCGGTAATGCAGGCAGTACCGGCAATCCACATCCTCCGGCTTGTAGCAGAAGCGGCTGAGGATCATCATCCCGCCGCCGCGCTTCTGGAAGCCAGGGACGCTCATCATCATATGCTCCAGACCAGCTCGAGGGGTATTCTGAGCGAAATATCTTGTCATGGCACACTCCTTCTTTCAAAACAAAAAAGCGGGAGCTGCTTATGCTGCACAGTGTGTGCAGATGCGGCTCCCGCTTTTTCTGATGTCACATATCAATTTGTGGCTCCTGTGCTTGTCCCTGCTCCAGTCTGTCCGCCAGATCTGGGACAGTGTATTCGATCTTTGTCCTTGCGGTCTGCATGGCTTTGAGGTGTCCATCTTCCAGCTCTGGGCCTTCATCCAGCAGGTAGTCTGTGGCCCGGTAGAGTTCAGTTAGCTCCTCCGGTGAGAAAAGCTGGGTCTTGGAGATCAGCCCGGAGCGGACGGCAAAATCCTGCTTGGCCCCGCAAAAATCTTCATCATAATAATGTCCGTAGCTCACGCCGGTTCTGTTATAGTCCCAGATCCAAGTGACAAACTGATAGCCCCTGCCATTTTCCAACTCCCGGCCAGCCAGCACTGCGCCGCCAAAATCCGCCAGCAGATGGAATTTTTCGCTCAGACCGCTGATATGAAGGGTGGGCGCAGTTTGAACCTCCTCAACATAAGTGTACACTTCATCTGCGGTCTGTGCGACTCTGTGGTACAATTCACTGGCCTCCGGATTATTGCTTCCGGCAGGAAAAAGGAACACATCGTTTCCTGGAGAAACAAAGAGGACAGGCTGACCATGGAGGAAAATCTCCAGCCGCCTATCCTCTACATTGGATGATTCAACTCCGCCTTCTCTCAGGCGCCGGGAAAGTTCTTCAAAAAATTTTTTCAATGGTTAAACCTCATTTCTTTTTTATCTGTTGGGACGACAACAAAAAAGCGGAGATTCTATCATCGAATCTCCGCTTCAATAACTATATTGGTTTTTCTCCGGGGGAAGGGAATCAGGTGTCCGTCCTCTTTGTGTTTTCGTATGGATAGAACAATGACTCACACATTTGGTCTGTGTGAGTCATTGTTTTTGGTGGAGATAAGCGGGATCGAACCGCTGACCTCTTGAATGCCATTCAAGCGCTCTCCCAGCTGAGCTATACCCCCATGTTGCCAGAAACCCTTGATTTTGCTGGATTTCTGAGCTATTCAATTTTTTGACTTTACTCTCCGTTGCGGGGGAGCACACCCGGTTGCTTGCGCTCGCAGGTTAACTATACCCCTAAGCAATTTTTACTTCTGTTTGCATCCATGCTAAGAGTTTTTATGACGATGACAGCCCTGGGCAATTCGTGGTGACATTGCGAATGATGATAAGCGATATCCTGGCACCACCAATTTCCGCAAGGCATGATCAAGTCAACGCGCCGTTATTCTCTACTTTTTCTGCTTCGGACAGTTCTTCCCAATCCTCACAATTCCCGCATCTGCGAAAGTAGTCGTGGCCGCCGTCCACGGCGCATGAACCGCAGCTGCAAAACTTGAAATCATGGACAGTTTTGCTTTCGATGACGTCTCCACATTTCTTGCATCTGATTGCGTTTCTGATAATTCTCGGCATAATCATTCTCCCTTTAGTGCAGTCCGGATTTTTTCTTTTTCTCCACTGCCGTCTGTACGGAGGCGCAGGAACGGAACAGCGCACTTCTCCAAAACGGAGTTCTTCTTCATATCTCGCTCTGCCTGCTTGCTCTCGGCCTCATGGAAACCACTTCCGGCCATTTCAATAGCCAGCACAAACTGTCCACGCTTACATGGTTTGAAACATTTTTGCCAACTGCATAAACGACGAGTTCGGCATGATTTGCTTGGACGGGATAAACAGATACCGCCACTGCTTATAGCCGTTCGCCTTTCCCCAGCGAGAGGCAACTTCGCAGTACTGGATACCGCGCTTTTTCTTGGCGATAACATCCGGGTCACTGAGCTTGTCCTCGCCCTTTACCTCCACGAGATAAACCGTATCATCGGTCTCCACAACGAAATCCGGCTCATAGTTATGCCCGTGATTGTAGGTGATATTGAATTCCTGCGGAGCAGGGCGAAGCCAGTTCTGCACATCGGTGTCCGTCTCCAACACCCGTGCAAGTACCAGTTCGGGGCGGCTGTCAAACTTGGCGGCGCTGAATACGCCCCGCTTGACACCTTCAAACAGAACTGATTGGATATTCCCGGTATAATCATCGGAGAAAAGATTGACCCGTTCGGCACAGCTGTAAGACTGCTGCAGGTTGTAATCTCTTGTGCCGACAACCTCTTCCTGCAAAAAGCCGTTCTCACAATAGAAGTGCTGCAGCATCTGCTTGTAGATTTTATTGCCAATATCCCGCTTGTACATCATAATGATGTTTTGCATTCCGTTTGTGCCATATCGGGTTTCGTAATGGTCGCAGACCTGAGTAATCAGTTTGAACAGCAGTTTGGAACACTTTTCGTAATCGATTTCCGGCTTTGCACGCAGCTGTTCCAGTATGACCTTTTTCGGATTGTAGCCCTCAAAATCGATTGCATCGCCCTTGATGCGCTGCCGGTCCTGCATATCCTCCAGATTCTGAACGAGAAGCTCATTCTTGATCGGCACATGGGTAAAATCTGCCATGTCCAAATCAAAGTCTACAAACACATATTCCTCAACACCGGCATCCGTTACCTTGATACGGGGAATCGGAATAAATTTGTTCACGGCAGCTCTGTGCGTTTCCTCGGTTTGGTAGAGCATCCATGCTGCCAGCGGCATTTCATTCTCCTTGAAGGTCTGTCCCAGATCCTTATCCTCAGCGACCTTCTGTTTGACTGTTTCTACAATTTGCTGTGCCTGCGTCGGAGTAACCGTGTGGGCCGGGGTGTGCTGAATATGTTCCTCGACCTCCGCCTGAATCAGCTCCGTTGCTTTCTTGAGCAGTGCATCCGTGGCATCCGTCTTTTCAATTTGAGTATGAGCATACGCTTTTTCCAGCTCGGCATCCGGATTGGTTTCTATTGTCAGCTGAGTATAGACCACTTCTTCGGGCTTGATTTCTTCTGCTTTAATGACATTCCCAGCCTTAAAAATAGAATCACCCTTCTGTGCCTCCGCCAGAATATCATTGAATTTATCATGGGCAGTCAGCATGACGGCATCCACATCCCGATCACCGGTGCGCTCTCCATAGGGTAGCCGCAAGCCGCGACCGACCATCTGCTCTCGCAGAATTTTGGATGCGGCCGTCCGAAGCGGAACGATGGTATAGAGGTTGTTGACGTCCCAACCTTCTTTGAGCATATTGACATGGATCACGATCTCCACCGGATTTTTCGGGTTTTCCACATCCAGAAGCAGACGAGTGTTCGCTTCGGTCTCTGCACCCTTCTGTTTAGAGTGGACGATGATCGTTTTGTTTCGATATGCGCCACTACGGAATTCGTCTGACTTTACGAATTGCTCCACCCAGGTTGCGTGATCCGTATCCTTGCAAACTACGAGCATAAACGGCTTCACCACAGGCTTGCCGTGATTGGCAGCGTAGACTTCCAATTTGCGCTTTGTGCTTTCGTGGCAGGTGATGCCGTCCAGCAGCATCATTTTATCCAGTTGTTTATCACCGAAGTTATAAAAATCAATGTCCGAACGGGTCACGGCATAGGGCGTGCGGGTATAGCCGTCCTCAATTGCTTTGGACAGCGGGTATTCATATACCACATTTTTGAACGGCACCTGCTTGTTCCCCTTGGTCACCAATGGTGTCGCTGTCAATTCCAGTCCCAGCAGCGGATGCAGCTCGTTCAGCGCCTGCGCCCCTTTTTCTGCCCGGTAATGGTGCGACTCATCCATAATGAGCACAAGGTCCGGTAAGTCGGACAACGCCTGATAGAACGAGTCCCCAATGAGCTCGTTCACCTTTTTCATATTTGCGCCCTCTTTGTTGAATTTATCGATGTTATACACGAAGATGTGAACATCGGATTCAAACAGGGAGAGCGTTTTTTCACGGTAATCGTCATCCGTAATGATCTGCGGCGGCGTGCTGAAACAGCCAAGCCCCTTGAACACATACTTGGCACTGTTGTTATCACTGAGATCCTTTTTGAGTTTTTCAAAAATCGTAGTATTGGGAGCAACCACGAAAAAGTTCCTGATATGGTGCTGCGTGTAGAGGTAGGCGATAAAGGCTCCCATCAAGCGAGTCTTGCCGACGCCGGTTGCCAGAGCAAAAGTCAAGGACATAAAGTCACGCTCAAAATCGGAGCAGATCGGATACATAGCGTGGACAGCGCCCAGTGCCGCTTTCAGATTCATGCCCTTGCGGAGCTGCACGGCGTTTGCAATTTCCTCCAGAATCTTCAGCGATTGCGTCTGTGGCTTGCGGAGGGACATGACACCGCTGATGTAATCCGTAGTATAAAACGGAAAATCGTTAGACATCTTGTTCCTCCTCGTCACAGTCATCATACACCGGCGGGTGTACAATATTCAGGTTGTAATCCGTTTTGCCGAACTCGCAGCGTTCCAGCAGCATTTGCGGAATCTTCTTCACCGTGATGTTGTCGTAAGCCTTATCCAGTCCGCGGTCAAAGGAACGGCAGGCGATGATCAGATATTCTCCTTCCTCCATGGTGTCCTTGATGGAGTCCAGATAGGGGCTGTTCAGGTGTCGTGTGGTCACAAAGAGGTAGCTGTTCTCGTTGCCCATAGACTGTTTCCAGAACAGATCGCTGTCTGGATGATAGTGGAATCCCTCGTGCAGGGCCACCGCAGCCGCCAGCATATTGGCGTCATAGTCCTCGTTGATAACATATTCATCAAAGGGGTCTTTGTTAATGAGCGTGGGTGCTACCTCATAGAAGCGGTAGCCGCCGCCACCCTGCCAGTCAACAGATTTTGTAATACCTGACTTGTCTTTATCTGCAATTAGCGCATCAATCCGTGGTTTACAGTGGGTATATGCCTGTTCTCCCATTTCAATGCCAATCCAACGACGTTTCATTTTGTGGGCAACTGCAACAGTTGTTCCGGAGCCTAAGAACGAATCCATCACCAAATCCCCTTCACTTGTTGCAATTTCCAAGACTCTCTTAATTAAATGCTCTGGCTTTTTACCCTTTGGGAAAGAAACGTTACCCTCTTTATGAAGATTATTGGACAGGATATCATCCCACAATGTTGTTAGTGGCTCAGCTGATACCAATTCACCATCGATGAGTCTCAGCTTATCTTTATAGAACAAAATTCGCTCCCCGCTAATGAAATACATATCGGGGTTATTCTCACGATGCAAGTATAATATTTCGGCTGGCTTTCCTTTCGAAGCCAGCACCGTTTCTTGCACTTCTTTACCTACGCTCTTCATATCGGGTCGTGCGGTACGAATTACAGAAATGGCGTTGTTAATAACAAACTGCTCCAACAAAGTAGGATTATTCTTTACGCATTTACGAGCTGTAGGTAGATCAATCTCATTCGCTTGCGCAAATGCCTCTATTAGCGTAATAATGTTCCAATCCGCATAGTTATCATGAATGTTTGTAATAAATTTAGTATATCTGTCATCACGGCTACGTTTCGTATACACACGATTTGGATTCCAGAATTCCTTTTTCTTGGAATACATTAGAATGAAATTTGTTGTAGTAACGCAGCCAGGGTTAATTGCCTTATGACCGGTGGCTGCCCCTTGCTTAAAGGTAATCAAGTATAGACGATTTTGCTTTCCAAATATTTCATCTAAAAGGAGTGTTAAATACGGGAGGTTTTGATCATCAATATGGACGAACAGCGTTCCATCATTTTTCAAAAGAGTATGGATAATTTGCAAACGGCTCCGCATTAAATCCAGCCATATTGACATTTCAAGGTTATCATCATAGTTTTCGAATGCCTGCCCAGTATTAAATGGCGGATCGATATAGATGCACTTTACTTGCCCGGCAAATTTGCTCTCCAGCGCTTTCAGCGCCAGCAGATTATCTCCGTGGATCAGCATATTCTGCGTATCCGGGTCGGTGGCGGTGTTGGAAAGCTCTGTGTTTTCAATCAGCAAACGGGGCTCGACTCGAATCGGCTCATCCTTGCCGTACCACGTCAGTTCCAGCTTATTGGCCATATTTCTGCCACCCTTCCTTTGCTGCAAGTGCTGCAAACTGTTTCTCTAAATTATAACGAATATCGGAATCTGTTGCCTGCTCAAAGGGGCGAGTTTCCGTTGTCGGCAGTGATTGGATTGCAAGGAAAATCTCCGGGTGCTTTGCGTTGTTCTGCATAATTTGCAGTTGCGCAGAACTGCGGTCAAATGGGGATTTCTGAAGCTCGTTCCATGTATCCAGAATATCCTTTTCCAAATCCGTAATATATTGTTTCTGCCGCAAATAGGCAATCAATAAACTGTAATCCATCCGTTATCCTCCTCTGTGTCCGTTGCTTGCGAAATCCGTATCAGCAACCAATTGAACTTTTTCAACTGCCGCTATGGTGCTGTTTTCCTCTCGCTCCAAAGCCTCATCCAGCTCGTACATTAGCATACTGGCAAACATTAACTGCCGTGCCGCATTCTCTGCTGTAATGAAATCATTTTCGTGAGCCTTTGGATTTCGCAAGGCAGCCGCTGCTCCGGCAAACATATCCATAAATCCTCGTTGAACATTTTCGCCTGTATCCGTTGAGGTGTCTGCAATCACAAGCTTAGGAGTTTTGGCCGAAAAAACTGTTTGCATAAGAGGGTAGCCATCCAACTGCTTTCCGTCCTTTCCTCTAAGCTCTGGGAAAAGCTTTTTGACTCTGGCATTTATTTCGATAAAGGCACTGCGTGCAGATTCAAAATAATGGCCATCTTGATACAGTGACCGCGCCACCCGAATAATATCCGGGTGAACCAGCTTCCAGTCAATCGCAAAACGGAGTTCCAGTTCCCTGCGCTTCAAGGCATCTAATTGAATCAAAATTGTATTTCCTTCTCCCGTTGCCATTCTTTGCGTTGAGGTGTAAACAAGATTACGGGAAATGATTTTCCACTCATCGCTTTCTTCAAAGTGATTTTCGTAAATGTACTGAATTAGGTCATTATAAAATTGAATATACTCCGGCGTATCGAAGCGAACTGGTGTTTTAATGGCAAAAAGGCTTTTCATCTGCCCAATTAAAGAATCAATTGTAATCATTGCGGGACCCCTTCCGTGCCATGTGAGTTCTAAATATTGGATATAACATTTCCCCCGGTTTCTGTGTACGGCAAGCAACCACCTCGAAAGACTTTGTTTGTAAATATCACTCACACAGTCTTTGATAAGCCTTGCGAACAGTTTGCGCCATCAAGATTCTGCGCTGGCTTAGGAACTCCATGTAGTCCATATTTTCGAAGTTATCCGGCAGAGCGTGTTCCTTGCAGGTTTTGCGATAACCTTCTTCGCCCAGCTTTTGGCGGTAATGAGAGACATAGTCTTGGGGTGCCTTATCTGAAATCTCGATGTTGGTGGCGTAGTCGAGATAGGTAAAGTTTGCGATCTGGTTTCGGTCACGGTCGCTGGTAAAACCAATGCCGGTCAGGTAGTTTTTCGGGAAAATGTGATGCTTGTCGATAGCATTCTTCGTTCCGCTGGAACCCAAGATGAAATACTTGGATACTGAGGTGTTGCTGAACAACATAGGAGTATTCAGCACGATCTGAGCTGCCACATATCCATACCACGCCGGAGAAATAGCCGCAGCGCTGTTCAGCTCGTTAGGTAGGGTCAAACTGAAATAATCGTCTGTGAAGTGTGTTTCGATTACACGGTCAATATAGGCAATGAACTCTGCCGCCGTATGAACATCACGCAGATCTGCAAATTGCTTTTCCACTTCGGACTCCGTGGAGCCAGTGTAAAAATATGTGATGGTGCTCATAAAGAACCACTTGCTGGTGCATTTCTTCAACTGCGCCGCATCCAGTTTGTAGTCGTATTTGGCGATCAGGTAAAGGACATAACTGAAAACGATAGCGTTGGACGATGCAATCAGCTTGTCGCTGATATATCCGGCCTCTGCCATGATGTTAATGAAACTGTGCCAGTTGTTAAGGTTCATGACCTTGTCCAAAGCGTCCTTGAAAATCTGGAGATTTTCATGCCGGACTTCATCAGAGAACTTTCCGGTCTCAAGATTTTTGCCTCTCAAAAGCATGTAGGCGTATCTCAACCGGGCACGCTTGAAACCAACGCCAACGGCCATGCGAATCAGATGAGAAGGTTCAATTGCCAAAAGTGTGTTGTAAGAGGTGTTGGCGGCTGGTACTCTGGATGTTGCTGCAAACGCATTGATCTTATTGCTGGTTTCATTCTCGTAAACGGAGATAAGAGTCTGAATGAAGTTGTTCTCCGTCAGACTCTGTCCGCCAGAATTGACTCTGACGAAAATATCTGCGACATCTTCCTCGTCTGCGTTATAGCTGATCTCCAAAGTAGGCAGAGAATAATCGGACAGATTCAGTAGCGCATTGATACTATCTTCGATCCTATCCTCTTCCTCGTCTGTCAACAGCGGGAGTCCCTTCTTACTACGGCCTTCGTTAGCCTCCTTGATAAAATGACGCCGCAGAGAGCTGATGGAATTATCCTCTTTTGCCAGGAACACATCACTGATGCGACTGATCCACTCGGTGTCCTTTTCGTATGCCTGGGACCACACGGCAAATTCGCGAGTCAGCGGATTATAGGAGATTTTTATTTCACGATCTGCGAAATTCTTGTCCTTCACCTTGACCGCAAACATAGCCGCGACAAGGGCAGTCAAACGCTGCTGACCGTCAATGACGAGTTCCTTAGGTTCTTCATAGGTTTTTGAGTTATCTCCAATCGTGCTCTTTTTGCTCTCATAATCAACTGGAGACTCCCACAGCATGATATAGCCAATGGGATAGCCCTTGAGCATAGAGTCAAACAACTCACGAACTTTATTGTCCCTCCAAACAAAAGGACGCTGAAGATCAGGCAGACCGATGCGGCCATTGCGTACATCCTTGACCAAATCCCCGACTTTACTGGGGATATTCTTAAACAGTTCTTTTCCCATATAGATCTCCTAAAATCGTCTTTATCTGTTTATCGATTGTCAGGCACAATTTCCACGATATCCTCAATTCGGCAATCCAGCGCCGCGCAAATCTTTACGAGTATTTCTGTAGTGACATGTCCGTTCCGTCCCATTTTGGTGACGGATGCTGGGCTGATACCAGCCCTCTCGCACAGGTCTTTTTTCTTCATGTCCTTATCGATGAGCAACTTCCAGAGTTTTTTATAACTCACAGACATAAAATATCTCCTCCGTACCGATATACAAAAAATGCTCTGCCGCTTGGCAGAGCATTCGGTCTATTGCAGCCATACTGCCAAGGCCTATTCCAACACTTGACAGCGTTGTTTATAATGATAGCACATTTGGGCAGGAAAAGCAAGAAAATGATAAATCCGCACGAATTCTGACTCTATTCAATTTCTTTTCAAGCCGCGAAAGAAACGCTTGAACCTCCGGGCAGTCAGAGCTACAATGCCAACACCTCATAACGAGGACAAACTGATTGGAGGTCAAATGATGAATTATGAAGTAAACCCGTTTCAGGACTACGAATCGATTACCGTTGATGAGTTGAAAGATCAAGCTAACAGTTTACTGAACCTGGTAACGGAAGAACGGCGGCCGCTGCGCGTATTCATGAACAATGGCAAGGAGTTTCTGCTGTTCCCCCAGGACTTGCTCGCCCTGATCTGCGACTCTGACTTTCGCTTGATCCTGCTGTCGGCAATGCGGTATGCGATGGGCAGGAATACTTGTATGCCTGTGGTAATTTCCAATTATATCAAGCATCACATCCAGATTCTGGATGATAAGTTTCTCGTACTGGCTGCCGACGATATCCGGCGGCACCTTGAAGACTATGCAGAGCATGAACTGAATCCAAATCTTTGGCAGGGTCTTTTAGATGCACTTGAAACAGAGCAGAGAGAGCGTGCCACTCGTAAGGCGAGGAAGATTAGACCCTGCCCAGCCTGCGGGAAGCCCTTGGAGGTCATGAGCATTGCCGATAACCAGCATTCACCAGGCGGATTTGATGTAATTGCCCACTGCCAGAACTGTCTCGCTGATTACGAATGGTTCTGCGATAAGGATGGCGGTGTCTCAGATATGAAACAGTATTTTTTTGGGTAAGGCAGTGTAAAAACCGACGCTCACATGAACAAGCGCATTCTCGTATTTCAATATACTTTCCCTTAAAATGTCCCTCAAATTACGGGAATGCGATAGTTATTGAGGGAAAGCGAGTTTCACCTTTAGAGAGCAAATGCGTGATAGTATTCTTTGTCTATAGCGCTGCAACTGCTGAGCTGCCACCCTCGCAGAAACCTCTTGCATAACAGCCTCTTCAGAGTTACAATGCAGACGCCCTGAAACACAAAACGCTTCCCATCCGGCACCGGTGAATCTTCACCGAAAACCGGGCGGGAAGCGTTTTTGACCACATAGATTACCACATACGGCTCCGGAACACTCGGAAACAGCGGAGATAAGAGCGTCAAAGAGTAAGTAAAACAAATAGGAAATGGCTAAAAACCGCTATAAACGAGTAGAAAAAGTGTTCTCGATAAGTTTGGGAGCAGGATGCCGCAGGTTCGAATCCTGTCACTCGGACCACCTTTCCCAGAAAAACCGCCTTTTTAGGCGGTTTTTCTGCGTTATTAGTTCAATTTTTGAAGCGTGCTTGACCACATCCCAATTGTGGTCAGAGCGGTAAAATGGCGGTTGCAACCTCGGTACGGAGGAACGCCGAAAACCGCAAAATCCCTAACCCATCCCTAACGGGTGTAACTCGGGTATTTCGCCACAGACACGACGGAAACTTGAGTTTTTCCTTTTTAGCGCCTATAATGGTTTATAGTAGTTTTTGTATTGTCAGGTACAGCTAAAAAAATTACCAACCAATCACATTGTGATAGTGTTTTATCAGGAGGATTTTCATGTCTGATGTAGAAAACGCCTATAAGCAAATTGCAAGCTTCCTAAATAATGAGACAGAGAAAACGCTATTGATCTGCGGCATAGCCGACGAAGAAAAACACCGGACACTTCTAAAAGCACTGAATGTTCGAGGGAGGTCTAAAGGTCTAATCTTTCTTATTCATACCACAAAGGATGGGATGGAGGATTTCTTCCGTTGGGCAGGTCTTTCCAAAGTAAAAGTTCCTAAAAAGTATGGACAGTCCATGCAATTGTCGAACCTTACTATCTATTTCGACAATCTATCCACCAGGAGCAGTAGCAATAAATACGACAATTATGCGTTTGACTTCATGATTGTATGGCCGATGCAAAGTGTTACGAAAAATCCAGAAGAGATTCAAATGCTACATGAAATGGCAGAACGGCAGAAGACGAAAAAAATCATTTATCTCACAATAAAAGAGCCTTGGTACAGCCCTGAACCATTAAAGCCGTACGTTGACCGAATTGTTACACTGGACTGCGAAAATGATAACCCGAAGGAATATCAGCGAATCATGGCCGCCTACAAAGAAGACCAGATACATCAAGAACAGAGAAACAGATTCTATTAATCTTGATATGCAATAGTGTGAACAGCCACAGATAGAGTCGCTTCTATCTGTGGCTGTTTTACATTACTTACCCCACCCTTTCGAACGGTATCACCTTGCACCGGTTCTCCTCCGGCGGGTCGGGAGGCTCCGGGGCGTTGGCTGCCGTGGCCGATTCCATAAAGCCGCCGATCTTCTCTGCCGCGCCTCGCTGCATATCGTTGGTGATGTGCGTATAGGTGTCCAGAGTGAAGCCCGCGCTGTAGTGACCCAGCATGCTGGACAAGGTCTTCACATCCACGCCGCTGGAAATCGCCATGGTGGCGAATGTGTGTCTGAGGTCGTGGAAGCGCACGTGCTCCTCGATGCCTGCGTTTTTTAGCAGCTTCCGGTTGATCCTTGACACCGCGTCCGGACTCCAGTAGCCGCCCGTCCGGGGCGACGGGAACAGGATAGGGTTGTCCGGGTGCTGTTCATGCTCCTGCACCAGCAGGTTCACGGCCTGCTGCGACAACGCCACCTTGCGGACAGAGTTTTTCGTTTTTGGTTCTGTCACATCCAGCTCGCCCTCCATGCGGGTGACCTGCTTATTCACCGTCAGGATGCGCTCTTTTACATTCAAGTCCTCCCACTGGAGCGCCAGCAGTTCTCCCCTGCGCAGGCCGCTGGACAACTCCAGATAGAACATAGGCAGGACGCCGTACTTCTCCGCTTCCTGGAGGTATCTGCCGATCCTCTCCGGCGGGAGGATGGTCATCTCTTTCTTGTCCTTGGGCGGGATACGGCAGTTCTCGCAGGGGTTGTACGGGATGAGCCGCTCTTTCACCGCCTGCTTCAGCGCCGCCTGCAGCACCGCATGGACACGCCGCACGAAGGTGTTGGATAGCGCTTTGCCGTTCTGCTTCGACCCGCGCTGCATCCTGCCGTTTTCCTTGGTCTCGTTGTACATCCTCTGGATATGGATGGACGAGAGCTGCCTGAGCTTGATCACACCGATGGCCGGGATGATGTGGTGTTCGATGATCCCTTCATAGCCCTTGGCGGTATTGTAGCGGATGTTGGGCTTGCTGTAAGTCTCAAACCACAGGCGGCACCACTCCGCTACAGTGTAGTCTCCGGTGTGATGGATAGGCACGCCCCGGTTTTCCCGAATGGCCTTCGCCAGCTTTTCCTTGCACTCTGCCTGGGTCTTAGCGGACACACTTTTCTGGATGGCCTTGCCGGTGACCGGGTCGATGCCCTGGGTATATCTGCCCTCCCAGCGGCCGCTGGGCTTTTTGCGGATGCTGCCCTCACCGTTGGCTCGTTTCTTTGCCATTTATGATCCCTCCTTTTTAACACAAACACATACCACAGAGTTTTTGGAATAGCTACTAAAATATTTCAGATTTTTTCGCAGCCTGTTCGTCGATCCATTCCATGAATTTGTCACGGGGAACGATGATGCGGCTTCCCAGTGTGATGGTGGGGAAATCCCTGCGGTGGGCCACCTCGTAGGCGTGGGCCAGACCGATGCCCAGCACATGGGACACATCCTCCACGGTCAGCATCAGTGGGAGTTCATCAAACGAATTGTATTTGGATTTTCTCATTCAGTTCCTTTCTACCTTCCGCGTGGAAGGGTTTTATTCTTTGTTTTGCGGCCCAGTTTTTGAGCCGCTTACATCGTCATGTCAGGCCACTGCTCCTCATGGTCGTCCGGTTTATGGCCCAAGGCCATGCGCTTCTCCTGCAGCTTTTTCAGCCGCTTGCGGTCGATCTGGATTCCGCCGGGGCGGGACTTAGGGACGGAGTTGTCCCGGAAGATCCGGCTCATGTGATGGAGCAGCCGGGTCACCGCCAGCATTGCAGAGGGAGGGCGGTTTTCCTCCAGATGGTTCAGAAGATACTGGGCATACTGGTTACCCTGCTCGGCGGATCGGGTCAGCCAGTGGATTGCTCGTTCCTCGTCATAGGGAGCTTCCGTTCCGGTAAGGTACAGCTTGCCCAGCATATACTGGGCGTAGGGATTTCCTCCCTCCGCCGACTTGGCAAACCACTCCACCGCTCTTGCGGTATCCTTTTGGATGTGCTCGCCTTTGAGACACTCCTTGGCCAGCCGATACATGGCGTAGTGGCTGCCGTTGACCGCGGCGGTGTAGAGCCAGTTCATCCCCTTCCGGGTATCCCGCACTTCCAAATCATCCGAGAGGTATAACTTAGCAAGGGAATATTGTGCCACCAGATGTCCCTGATCCCCCGCCTGCTCGAACCAGTACCGTGCTTCCACCGAGTCCGGTATCAGCAAAGGTCCGTCCCGCCAGAGCTTTCCCATCAGGTACTGGGCATACATATCACCGTTCTCTGCCAGTTTGTCCATTTCAGAGACGGCGTCGCTCCGTTCCTCCATGGTCAGGCTCTCGTCCCGGATCACATCCCGGAGCACCCAGTAGTCGTAAGACTCGTTTCGGAATTCTTCCGGCTCATCGTACTGACCGAGATTCTTCTCCTCGAAGCTGATCTCACCCAAGCGCAGGCGCTCCGCCTCCTGAATGACCGCGTTTTTGATCTGCCGGAACTCCTTTTGCTGTGAGAGCGGGATGCGTGCCTGGGTCTTGTCGTGATAGTAGCTGTCCACCTTGCCTTGGAGCATCAGCCACTGGTCATAGCACTTGCTTACGACAGGGAGCCGCTCCATCTCGTCCACGATCTCATCCACCAGCTGCTTCAACCGTTTGGGGAGGTAACCGTAGGATTTCTTGCCCTTGACCGCTCCGAGCTGCGCCGCCAGCTCCAGCATGAGCTGTTCGGCGTCCGGGTGGTCACATACGCCGTCCTGCATGGCACGCACCAGTTCCAGCATTGCCCGCCGAGTTTTCCGCACCAGTTCATCTCTGGAATCAGACTTCTGTTCATAGAGGTGGAGCATTTCGTTGCGGAAAATATCGTTGGTGAGCTTGGACTTGATCTGACGGATGCCTTCCTTGGAGAGGTAGGCCTGCCCCGCCTTGACGGACCAGGCCATCATGTGGATGTGCGGGTGCTCGCCCTCGTCGTGGAAAGCAGCGTACCATCGGAAGTCGCCGGGCAGGATCTTCATTGCCGCCGCGATGTCGTTGCGGTGCGCCCGGATGAGATTTCGCCACGCCGCGGCGTTGTCGAAGCCGAGCCGAGCAGCATCCTCCCGCTTGAGAGAGATGATATGCGTCCACACATTTCCGGTGTAGTTCTCCAGTTCTTCCACGGCTTTCTCCAGAGAGACTGCATCCTCATCACCGAACAGACCGTGAGCGCCGATGCGCTCGGCGCGTGGCCGGGTGGCAATGTACTTCATGTACTGCTCCGACTCGTGAATGGAATCCCAGTTGGCTTCCAGCGCCAGCGTGATGAACGCAGATGCATTGACCTTTGTGGGCTTTGTCAGGTAGTCCTCGTACTCATAGAGCACCTTGCTGTCCGGGAAGTCTTTGACCAGTTTTGCGATGAGCTGCTCCTGCTTTCGTGTGGGCGGACGGTCATCTGGGATAAGCTCCACCCGCTCCCGGGTCGCGATGTAGCGCAGGTATCCGGAGGCCCCGCCGGTGCTTTTGATATAGGGACTCTTGAGGATCAGTCTTGCCATTCGTCATCATTCCAGTCCTGCTCCTGACGGAAGCGTGCGTACTTTTCCAACGAGATGAGACCGTTGGTGGCTTTCACATTGCGGACGCTCTGCGCCCGTCTGCGTTTCAAATCTTCCCGATCCATCTCGAACGCTTCTGCGATAATACCGTTGGTCATGTCCTGCTCCACGCATCTGGTAAAATCTCTGCAGGCGATATAGTCCTCCAATCTGCTCAGCCTGCCGTCGATGGCAGACATGATTGCCATGGGCAGCAGCGTTGTGTTGTCCTGTATTCCCAGATAGTCCACATAGAAGTTCACGGCTTTCTCGATGAACTCATTTTTGCTCTGGCAGTTGTCGGCGGCGTACCACTGCTCGATCCTTCTTCTGGTTTCTGGCTGCATCCGGAATGCAATACGATCTCTGGTTTCTTTACTCATTCAATTCCTCCTTTTTGCTGTAAGACATCCTTGAAAAGCCCTGCAACACGGGGCTTTTCGGGGAAGCTGATGCCATCGGCGCTTTTTTCGTCTCTCAAAGACGCCAGCTTCAAGCGTCCGAAACTGCCCGCACTGCGGGCAGAAGTGGCGGCTGCGGCGACGCCTGCGACGCCATGCCTTTATCCTGCTTTTTCTTTCGTCCCGCAAAAGTCTGCCGAAAACGGCTCACATCCGGCTTCAATCCCCTGGTCGGGACTGGGACTCGCTTCTTCCCGGAAAGGCGCACACAAGGCGTTCTGGCGACCCTGGGCGTTGGACTTTTTGAGGAGTTCTGCCACACGACAGCGGGCGGCAGCCTCCTCTGCCTGCCGGAGCTGCCGCTCATAGAATGCTTCGAGTACACCTTGGATAGGGCGAACGGTGTAGAGCAGATTTCCGTTCAGGGGTCTGCCATCTTTGCTTCGTACCATCGTCGGCTCCGTGTAGATGAGACCTTTCTCCTCCAGCTGCCGCACATACTTTGCCACCGTATTTTCACTCATGCCGATCGCATGACCGATGGTTTTGTAACTGGGGTAGCACTGGTAGGTCTTCCGATTCTCGCACCGGAGCAGATAGGAATAGAGGGAGATCTCACGAAAATCCAGACCGATGCTGAATATCTCGTTTGGTACCATAAAATAGTTTTTCTCTGCACTGCGCTTGGGCCATTTGTTGAAACTCAATTCATACCTCCTGTATTGTCGTAGAGTCCGATGACGCTCACACAGGGAACAGAAAAATTTTCATTGCTTTTCTGCTGTTTACCTGATATACTTTTATCAGTAGATTTGTGCGTGCCTGTGTGTGCGCCGAGCCGCCGGACTGTTGCCGCAGTCGCGGCGGTTTTTATTTTGCGGGTGTGTTGTGTGATCCACATTCCTCCTTTGCCCTCATCTGTAAACTATCTTTTTCGCCTCCTCCGTGTTAGAATAAAAAGAGACCGTGCTCCCGGGAGCACGGCCAGAGATGGAATGACCTTCCGAACGGATTGCCGTATGGCGGAGAGCACTCATGCTCTCATAGATGCTCTGTCGAAGACCATGTGGATTCGTCGGCGCGGAGACCGTGCCGTACCGAACCAGGGGCAACCTCACCCGGGTGAAATTGTCC